>Ga0209415_10005617_pt1 | contig 22488 bp, 20 predicted proteins | sample PeaSoiSIISIP2007_FD_187696 | JGI IMG/M metagenome (GOLD analysis project Ga0209415, IMG submission 187696) | Peat soil microbial communities from Weissenstadt, Germany - SII-SIP-2007 (SPAdes) (version 2) | ecosystem: Environmental > Terrestrial > Soil > Wetlands > Peat | place: Germany... | reverse complement strand
CGAACAATTACCTGGGGTTGCTGGGCGGCTCGGGCTACGTGGTCAATGCGACCGGGGACAGCATCGGCACGACGGCAGGCGCCAGCCGCAACGTCGCCGGTGGCAACGAGCGAAACACCGCTTCGTGCCACGCGGGCGGCGGAACCAGGAGCCACGCGAAGGTACGTTTAACCTGATCGAGAGCAGTAGGACGGAGCCAAAGAACAAACGGATCTGCCGCTGCCTTTGACAGGACCCAATGAATTAGGGCCAGCCCCGGACGTGCGATTCGCGCGTGGCGCAGCCAATCATCCACCCCGTCATGGCCGGCCCCCGGGTCAAGCGTCCGGGGCGCAATCGCATGAATTGATAGAAGGCCAGGGGCCTTACTTTGCCCCTTGGCGCTACCCCGCCAACGCCGCCTCCACCCCTCCGGCAATCCTGAACAGCCGCGCGTCGCCCAGCGTCTCGCCCATCAGCATCAGTCCGACCGGTGCCTCGCCCGAGCCATGACAGGGAAGGCTGATCGCGCAGCGGTCGAGGAAGTTACCCAGCGCCGTGTTGCGCAGGATCAGGAGGTTGATCCGGTTGTAGTCGCGCTCGTCGTCCAGCTCCGTGACGCGCGGCGGCACGATCGGCACGGTCGGCATCACCACGCAGTCGTACTCCCGCGTGCGCGCATCGAAGCTCGCGACCAGCCGGGCGCGCGCCGCCGCCACGTCGAGGTAGTCGGCCGCGCTCATCCGCTCGCCGCGCGCGATGCGCACCCGGATGCGCGGGTCGTATCCGTCGCCCTTCTCCGCCAGCAAAGTACGATGCCAGGCATAGGCCTCGGACGCGGCGAACCCACCCTTGGCGTTCACCACCAGGATTTCGTCGAATTCCGGAAACCGCGTGCGAATGAGCCGCGCGCCGCCGCGTTCCAGCACGGACAGGGCGCGCGCGAAGGCGGTCGCCACGGTGGCGTCCAGACCGTCAAGCACCAGGTTCTCCGGCACGGCAAGCCGCAACCCGGCCAGCGAAGCAGGCGCGGGCGGCACAGGCGTTTCGTCGGCCAGCACCGCGTCGATCATTGCGCAGCAGGCGACGCTCGGCGCCAGCGGCCCGACCGAATCGAGGCTCGGTGCCAGCGGCAGCACGCCGGCGATCGGCACGCGCCGCGCCGTCGGCTTGTAGCCAACCACGCCGCAGAACGCCGCGGGAATACGGCAGGAGCCGCCGGTATCGGTGCCCAGGCCCGCCACCGCCATGCCGTCCGCAACAGCGACCGCGGTGCCTGACGAGCTGCCGCCGGGAATGCGCCGCGCCGCGCGGTCCCAGGGTGACAGCGGCGTGCCGTAATGCGGGTTGATGCCGAGGCCGGAAAAGGCGAACTCGGTCATGTTGGTGCGGCCGAGCGGCACGAAGCCGGCGGCCAGCAGGCGCTGCACCACCGGCGCATGCGCTGCGGCGGGCGCAGCGTCCGCCAGCACGCGCGACCCGGCCGGGGTTGGCTGCCCCACCACGTCGAACAGGTCCTTCAGCGCCACCGGGATGCCGGCATAACGGCCCGGAGCGCGGCCAGCGCGGCGCAGCGCGTCCATCGCATCTGCCAAGGCGCGCGCCCAGTCCGCATCGGTCTTGATGAAGGCCCGCGCCCCTTCGCCGGACGGATCGGCGATGCGCGCCAGGCATTCCTCCACCAACGCACGGCTGCTCGTGCTGCCCTCTGCGAGGGCGTTGGCGGTTTGCTCCAGCGTGCGCATGATTGGTCTCCCGCGATCGGATGCGGAGACAGCATGCCATGCCCGATGCCACTGCCAAACCGGCGTTGCTAACCGGCGCGTCCGGCGCTCTGGATCGCTTGCTGGTGACGTCGCTGTCCGGCGTAGGTTATTCCCCACGGATTCTACGGCCCGTCCAAGGCGTATGGCGAGCTGATGGGCCGGCTCTACCGGCACAAGCACGGTGTGGCGAGCGTGATGATCCGCATCGGCGCCTGCTTCCCGGAGCCGAAGGACACGCGGATGCTGTCACCTGGCTGTCCTATCCCGACCTGTCGCGGCTGGTGGTGCGCTGCCCGGTGACGCCGCGCGTGGAGTGCGGCGTCACGTGGGGCGCCTCGAATACAGCCGTCTGACATGGTTGCACGACGCTGCGCGCGACAAGCCGGGCTGGACGCCGCAGGACAGCGCCGACCCGTTCGCGGCACAGCTTGCCGGACAGGTCAGCGGCGATTCGCTGCAGGGGCGGCGCGTTCTGCGTACTGGGGTATTCGCGGGAGGAAGATGCTGGCAGAGAAGACTCGCTCCGCCTCCCAAAAAAGGAAGGTGAGAACTCACGACCCATGCGGATTCCCGTCTGGTAGCAGAACGGCCAGCCGCGGGCGACGATCAGCAATGCTTGCGCGGAGGGCGTATTAGCGACGGAGACACATTATTTAACGCCTCGGAACACTCCGCGGGTGTAGGATTGCAGTGCGGTTATCGCTGCTCCTGCCAGCACCGCGAACACGAAGGATTCCGGCCATGCGTCGCGCACCAGTCTCCATCGGTTTGGCCTCTATTCTGGCACTAAGCGGTTGCGTCGTGGCGCCGCCTCCCGGGCCAAGTGTTATGGCCATGCCGGGCCAGGGCAAGGACTATCAGGCGTTCCAGCAGGACGACGGGTTCTGCCGGCAGACCGCAACCGCGCAGACCGGGGGCGCCTCGCCTGCGGTAGCAGCGAACAACAGCGCGGTCGGCAGCGCGGTGGTCGGCACAGCCCTGGGTGCCGCGGCGGGTGCGGCGATTGGTGCCGCGGCAGGAGGTGGACCGGGCGCGGGCACTGGTGCGGCGATCGGCGCGGCCTCCGGTTTGTTGCTGGGCAGCTCGGCCGGCATCGGCGCGGCCCAGGTGTCGGCCGGCGCGGTGCAGCAGCGCTACGACATGGTTTACGCGCAGTGCATGGCTTCGATGGGCAACTCTGTGCAGGCCGCACCGGGAGGTTACGCTGGCGGCTATGCGCCGGGCTACGCCTATGCACCGGGTTATGCCTACCCGCCTCCGTATTACGGCTACGGTTACGGCCCGGGGTACATCGGCCCGTCAGTGGCGATCGGCGTGGGCGGCGGCTGGGGTTGGGGCGGCGGTTGGGGCCACGGTTGGGACGGCGGTTGGCATGGCGGTGGCGGTTGGGGCGGGGGCGGCGGCGGCGGCTGGCACCGCTGATCCTGGACCCGAAAAAACGCGACCGTTGAGGAGGCTCGCATTCAGGCGACGACCGTGCGAGGCCTCCGGCTAGTGCGATTGCCGCCGATGGGCTCCGCCTGTGCGAGATCCGAAACAATTTCGCCTTCATGACGTCCTGCCGGCAGCCAGCTGCAACCCAACGCGACACCCTGAGGTTGCTGCTGGCAGTCGGATACCAGCGCGTAGCACTTGACCGGTGGATTGCGACCTTTCCCAGGCTGGCAATTGTGGCCACAATGCCGGGCGCGAGTAGGCTGGACGCGCGCCATTGGCAACGCCTCGATCGGCGGGCGCACCGCTGGTAGCGCCCGGCTATGCTCCCGCCGACGCCGAAGGGAAGCCAGTCGCACCATGATCTTGACGCCAGCCGCAAAACCGGACCGCAAGCTGCGCTTCGGCGCGTTCATGAACGTACCGAGCTGCCATCCGACCGGCTGGCGCCATCCGGATGCCGTGGCGGAGACCGATCTGAGTTTTCCCCTCCTGGCCGAGCTCGCGCGGCTGTCCGAATACGGCAAGCTCGACGCGATGTTCTTCCAGGACAGTGCCGCGGTGCCAGGCAGCGCCGGGCTGTACGGGGGCAAGCCGTTCAATCCGCGCAGCGGCCGCCAGGCGCACATCGAGCCGCTCAGCGCGATCGCCGGGCTGGCCGCAATCACCTCGTACATCGGCCTGATCTCGACCTGCACCACCAGCTACAACGAGCCATACAACGTCGCCCGCCGGTTCCTGACGATCGACCATATCAGCGGCGGGCGCGTCGGCTGGAACCTCGTCACCTCGCAGGCCGAGGACGAGGCGATGAATTTTGGGCGCGACGCGCATCTGGACCACGCGCTGCGCTACGAGCGCGCCGCCGAGTTCCACGACGTGGTGGTCGGCCTGTGGGACAGTTGGGAAGACGATGCATTCCTACGCGACAAGGCGAGCGGTGTGTGGTTCGACCACCGCAAGATGCACATGATCCACCACCGCGGGAAGCATTTCAGTGTGCGCGGGCCACTGAACGTGGCACGTTCTCCGCAGGGCCGGCCAGTGATCGCGCAGGCCGGCTCGTCCGATGTCGGCATGGAGTTGGCGGCGCGCACCGCCGACATGGTGTTCACCGCGCAGACCACGATCGCGGACGGAAAAGCGTTCTGCGCGGAGATGCGCGACCGCGCGGCACGCTACGGCCGCGCGCCGGAACATTTGCGGATCTTCCCCGGGCTGATGCCGATCGTCGGTCGCACGGCGTCCGAGGCGCGCGAAAAGTACGAAGAGCTGCGCGAACTGGTGGACGATGAAGTGGGCCTGCGCGGCGTGGCTCGGCTGTGCGGTGGGCTGGACATCTACCAATATCCGCCGGACGGTCCGCTGCCGCCCCTGCCGCCGAGCAATGCCGCTCGGGCGCGCCAGCAAATGATCGTCGAGATGGGCCGGCGCGGCATGACGATCCGGGAAATCGGCCGCGTGCTGGGCATGTCGCAGGCGCATCGCGTAGCCTACGGCACGCCGGCGCAGTTGGCCGACGACATGCAGGAGTGGCTGGAGGCCGACGCCTGTGACGGCTTCAACCTCTTGTTCGCGCACTACCCGAAGCCGGTGGAAGAGTTCGTCACGCTCGTGGTGCCGGAGCTGCAGCGCCGCGGCATCTTCCGCACCGAGTACGAGGGGACAACGCTGCGCGCCAATCTCGGCGTGCCGGTGCCGGCCAACAGCTTCGCGCCGGCGCCGGCACATGCCTAAGCGGCAACTCAGCCTGGGCGGATTCTTCAGCACACCGGGCAATCATCTCGCCGGCTGGCGGCATCCGAACGCGGTGCCCACCGCCGACATGGATTTTCGTATGTACGCGCACATCACCCGCGTGGTGGAGGCGGCAAAATTCGACACCATCTTCTTCCAGGACACCGCGGCGGTGAACGGCAGCCGCGCACTGGCGCGTGGCGACCTGACCCGCACGCGCCTCAGCCGCATCGTCAAGCTGGAACCGACAACGCTGCTTTGCGCGCTGGCGGCGGTGACGTCGCATATCGGACTGATCGCCACGGCGACCACCACCTATAACGAGCCATACAATATCGCCCGGCGCTTCGCCTCGATCGACCACATCAGCGGCGGGCGCGCCGGCTGGAACCTCGTCACCTCGCAGATCGAGGACGAGGCGCAGAATTTCGGCTACGAGGAACATGTGGACCACGCACGGCGTTACGAACGCGCGGCGGAATTTTACGACGTCGTGGTCGGGCTGTGGGACAGTTGGGAGCAGGACGCGCTGCTGCGCGACAAAGCAAGCGGCATCTACATGGACCGCGACAAGGTGCATTTCCTCAACCACGTGGGGAAACATTTTCGGGTGCGAGGTCCGCTGAACGTGGCGCGCTCACCGCAAGGCCGGCCGATCGTGGCGCAAGCCGGCTCGTCGGAGGCGGGGCGTGAGCTGGCCGCGAAAACGGCGGACGTGATCTTCACCGCGCAGACGCAACTGCCCGACGCGCAGGCATTCTATGCGGACGTGAAAGGGCGGGCCGCGCGTTATGGGCGCTCGCCGGACGACATCAGGATCATGCCCGGCATCACGCCGGTGCTGGGCCGCACCGAGGCCGAGGCCCGTGAGCGCTACGAGGAACTGCAGGCGCTGCTGCCGGACGATCTGGCAGTACAGTCGATGTCGCATATTTCCGGCGGGCTGGATCTGACGAAGTTTCCGTTGGATGGTCCGCTGCCGGAATTGCCACCCAGCAATGCGGCCAAGGCGCGTCAGGCGCTGGTGGTGCGCACCGCGCGCGAACAGAACATGACGCTGCGCCAGATCGCGCGGCATACCGCGGCGGCGATGGGACACCGCGTGCTGGTCGGCACCGCCGAGTACATGGCGGACGAGCTGGAGACGTGGCTGAGGGCCGACGCGGCGGACGGGTTCAACGTGATTTGCAACTATTATCCGGGGCCGCTGGAGGATTTTTGCCGGCTCGTCGTGCCGGAGCTGCAGCGGCGCGGCGTGTTCCGTCGCGAGTACACCGGACGCACGCTGCGCGAGCATCTCGGCCTGCCGGTGCCGGAAAATCGCTATACCGCGCAGCGACGGTGATCGTCGGCCTGGGTCGGCGCGCCCTCAGTGTTGCGCCGCGCCGCCCATGTTCATGCCTGACATGCCGGTTGCGTGCTGCGATCCGCCCTGCATGTCCTTGCCGCCCATGGGCCCCTGATCCATTGCCGTGCCGCCGCCGGCCTTCTGCACGGTGGCGGTCGCGGTCACCGCGCCGGCGTGGGCGAAGGTCAGCGTCACCGGGAAGGTCTGGCCTGGTTGCAGCGACTGCTTCAGGCCCTCCAGCATGATGTGGTAGCCGTTGGGGGCCAGTTTCAGCGGCGCGCCCGGCTGCACCGGCAGCGCCGCCACCGAGCGCATCTTCATGACGCCGTGGTCGTCGATGGTCTCATGCAGTGTAACCTTCGCCGCGACCGGCGAACTCGCGCCGGTCAGCCGGTCGGGCACCCCGGTATCGGTGACGGTGAGATAGACGATGCCGGTCCGCCCCACCACTGCCGCACGCGACCAGGCGTCGGTCACCACGATTCCGCTCTGGTCCGCCGCCACGGGCGCCGTAAGACCCAGCAGGGGCGCGCACAAAAGTCCGGACGCAAGCAGCAGACGGCGCATCGGTGAGCTCCCTGTTGGTCCGGCGCCGACGAATGTTGCCCGGACCGCGAGCTTGCGGCAAGCCGGCCGCCATCCCATGAGCGACGTTCCAGTCATTTCCACTGCCCGCTCCGACGCTCGCCGGCGCACGGTGTTTTCCTGGGGCGTGTCGAGCTATTTCGACCGAGGCGTCTACCGCCCCAACCTGATACCGCACACGGCAGAGCCCCCGGACGTCGCGCCGGTCAGCACCATCGAGTTCGATCCCGGCAACGTGGTGCGGGATCCGCCGCTGCCGACCCGTCTGCCGTTTTCATCTCCGGTGGCGCATCGAGCCGGCCGGTTCGGCCGCACCGCGGACCAACGGGCGTCTCTCCCGCACCCAGCGCGGCAGAGGTTGCCTCTCACCCCACCAGCTTGGCGATCGCGGCGGCCATTTCGTCGCCCGACGCATCGGCACGGATCGCCGTGATGAAGCGCCCGTCCGGCCCTACCAAATAGATGATCGAGCTGTGGTCCATCGAATAGTCGTCCGGCCCAGGGCCGGTGACATGCTTCGCATAGTACACGCGGTATTCCTTCGCCACGCTGGCGATCTGGTCGGGTGTGCCGGTCAGCCCGATCAGGGCCGGACTGAACGCTGCGGTGTATTGCTTCATCACCTCCGGCGTGTCGCGCTGCGGATCGACCGTGATGAAGATCGGCCGCAGGTCCTTCGCCTTCGGGCCCAGCTTGTCCACCGCCTCCGCCACTGCGTTCAGCGTCGTCGGGCACACGTCGGGACAGTAGGTGTAACCGAAATAGACCAGCATGTATTTGCCGCGAAAGTCCTGGTCGGTGACGGTCTTGCCGCTGCTGTTCTCCAGAGTGAACGGCCCGCCGATCGAGGGGCCGCCGGTGCTGCCGGTCAGCCACAGGAAGCCCCCGGTGCCGAGCAGCAGCACCGCCACCAGCAGCCCCACGACGGCGTAGAGGAAGGTGCCGGGGCGGCGAGGGTTGGCCGGCCCGCCGGTGCCGCGTTCAGTCATGGTGTTCATGTCCGCGTTGCTCATGTCCGCCTTGCTCATGTCCGCCTTGGTCATGTCCCCCTCCTGGGTCAATGGCGATAGGATGCGCGCAGATCAGCCGCACCTGGGCGATCAACCGGTCCGGAGTGCGCCAGCCGCGGCCCGAATTGGGTAGCCAGGCGGCGCGCAGCCAGCCGCTCGGATCGACGAGGAATTCGGCGCCGGGCAGCGCCTCCGGCCACAGCCCGGCGAGCGTCGCGTAGGCGCGCCAGGCCGCCGGTGTCGCAGCCATGCATTCGCCCGCCGGCAGGCCCATCGAGGATCCCCTGCTCAGATGCAGGGTCACCACCCTGTAGCCCGTCTGGGGCGGAATAGCGGGGGGATGGAAGATCGCGTCCTCGTCGCCGCCGGCCACGACACGCACCACACTGCTCTGCAGGTCCTGCAACTCGTCCGCCGAGAGACGGGCGCAGATCACCGGCAGCGCCCGCGCTGGCCGGGGCGGCAATCGTATGTGCCTCGGCGGCGAACCAGGCGATGCCGAGCGCCAGCGGCAGCAACAGGCTGAGCCGCGCCTGCCGGGTCAGAGTCGCTCGCAACGACTCGGCCATCGCCGCTGGCGCCGCGCGCAGGCCGGCTGGCGCCACCACGACGGCGAACACCAGCGTGTCGAACAGCGACACCAACGCGCCGAGGTAAGCGCCGCGTAACAGGGGCAAAAAAGCGGTGCCGGTGTCCATGCTCGGTGCGCCACGCTGACCTGGCGGCGTCACCCGGTCGAGGTGATAGTCGCTGCGGCGACGTCGCATGCCTCCGTGTAAGGGCCGGGCACTGATTTCCGCAATGCTGCGCAAGCTTTTTCCCGGTTTGCCGCCGATTGCCAAAGGGCAAGCAGGCCGCCGGGAAAGCTGGCGTAATCCTGGCAACCTGCCGCCTGCGCGTCATCGCCAGCCGCTCGTACATCGTCACGGCGAGGGTGGGGACCCGTCCCCAGATCGGGTCTGGGGGCGACCTGGCCCCCGGCCTTTGCGGGATTGACGTAGGAGCGGCTGGCCGACTTCCTCACGTCGCTTGGGTGGTTGTCGGGAACGGCTGTCAGGTCCGCCATAGTAGGAAACCGCCGGACCGGATGAAGGGTACCGTCGCGGAAAGCAGCGGTTCAGTGGTGATGCGCATGCCCCCCTCCCGCCGCGACCGCCAACGGATGGCTGGCAATATCGCGGATCACCGCCGCCAGCACTCGAGAATCAGTCCAGTCGCCGGGATCGCCCGGTCGCCAGCGCGCTCGCAGCCAGCCATTCTGGTCGGCCAGCACCTGCGTTCCCGCCAATGAGTCCGGCGCCACCCCCAGCAACATGGCGAACGCGTCCCACGCAGATTGCTCTACCGTTACGCAAGCCGTGCCGACCGGTTTCACCGAGCGATCGCGCGCCAGCAGGATGGCGGCGACTGTGACACCCGCTGGCGCCGGCGGAGGCGACACGCCCCCGGACGCGGCGATGATGTGCAGCACCTGGCCGCGCAGATCGTCGAGATCGATGGCGGAGCCATCCGTGCAGATCGCGTCGAACTGCGGCACCTGGATCGGCTGACTCCAGCGCCCGGTGGTGCGCATGCTGTATCCCGCGTTGTGCGCCTTCAGGAAGTCGATCAGCGCCCAGATGTCGCCGCTGGACAGCGCCGTGCCGAACGGCGGCATCGCCGGAGCGCCGGACGGCGCATCGATGCCGTGCGAGATGTACCAATACAGGTCGCCCTCGGTGTGCCCCCAGAAATGCGGCGCCGTGAGGTCGGAGGGAGGCACCGGCAGCGATTTCGCCGCCGGACCGTCGCCGCGCGCGTCGGCGCCGTGACACGACGCGCATTTGGCCGTGAACAACGCCTGGCCGTGCATGATGGAGCCGGCGGCGAACTCGGTCGGCGAAGTAACGAATGTGGTGGGATAGGCATCGACTGTCAGCAGCGGCACCAGGTTCGGCACCACGAACACCAGAGTGACGACGAACGCCGCCAGCGCCGGCCAGAGGATCGGGCGCCAGAACCGGCCAACCACCACCAGTGCCGCGGTGATGAGGCTGGGTGCGATGGTGCGGAGCAGCAGGATGCGGCCGAACGGATCGGACAGCAGCTCCAGACTGGGTTGCCGCGAGAACGGCCAGATCGGCGTCTCGTGCGTTGCCGGCGTGCCGGAGGCGAGGAACGCGGCGACCAGGATGACCAGGGCGCCCAGCACGGCCTCGACCGTCAGGGAGGTGCGCTGCAACCGGCTGGTGACTGGTTGCCCGCTTCGGTGCAGCCGTTCGGTCAGAACGAAACGGTTCACCACCGCAAGTACCAACAGGAGCAGAAAAAGTCCCAGCTTCAGCAGCGCGGTCCGGCCGTACGCGGTGCCGAACAAGGGGCCGAGGCCGCCGATCAACTGCCAGGCCTGCACCACGGCGGTGCAGGCGATCAGCAGCACGGCACACAGCCCGACGGGCGTGAAACTCTGACAGGCGGTGGACGCCGCGCGCGGCGGCAGCGCACCGACGAGCAGGAACAATGGCAGCAGCCCGCCGAGCCAGGCTCCCGCCGCGAGCAAGTGTAGCGCTTCGGAAACCAGCAGAACCTCGCCCACCGTCCCGCCGGTCGCCCCGGCGTGACCCACGCCGCCCTGCATCGCCAGCGCTGCGCCGGTCAGCACCAGAGCCGCCGCCAGGCGCCAGCCTCGCGCGCGGAGCAATGGGAACGCCGCAAGCGAGAGCACGAGGCGGAGCAGTACGAGATGACCGAACTGGGTGTTGCGCAACACGGTCACCAGCGCGGCGGGCGTCGCTTCGATGGACGTTGCGCCGGCGATCACCGCCGACTGCAACACCAGCCAGCCGATGCCTATCAGCAGGGCCAGCAAGTCCGACCACCTGGCGAGGCGAACCAGACTCTGCCGCGCCGGTGCCGCCGCCAAGCCGGCCTCGCGCAGCCCGGCCGGTGCGACCAGCGCCAGCGAAACCAGCGTGCCGAACAGCGAGGCCAGCGCCAGCAGGTGGCCCCCCCTGAGCGACGCCAAAATGATCGCCTGCGCATCCATGGCTAGGGGGAGACGCTGAAGGTGAAGCGTCCCTCCGTCTTGTGCGTGTCCACCGAGGTGGCGTGCCAGATCACGGTGTATTGGCCGGGGGGCAGCTTCGGCAGGTCGACCGCGAGTTTCGTTTGTTCACCGCCGACCAGATGCGGGTCGGCCTTATCAACCCTGGTGCCCTGCGCGTTCTGCACCTCGATCGTGCTGAAGTCGGGCTCCACGCCTTCGGTGAAGGTGATGGTGACCGCGGCCGGCGGAACCGGAATTTCGCTGCCGACCGGCGGGCTGGCGCGCTCCAGGAAGGCGTGTGCGAAGGCCGGCGATGCCAGACACAGCATCGCCAGCGGAAGAAGATGGGCGTAACGCACGGCTACCACCACTCGACGATCGGCTTCCCGAGGGTGTGCGGGAACAAGTCGTCGAAATACAGGTGGAACTGCGCGATCACCCCGACGTGCGAGCCGGTCTGCTTATTGCCGGGGATCAGCGCCTCGATGCCCCAGGCGTAGTCGGTGGCGGTGTAGTTGATGCCTGGCGCGATGAGGTACTGCGTGCTGCCCTGGTTTGGCCTGCTGGCGGGGGAGGACCAGGAAACTTCGACCAGCGGCGTCAGGCGATTGATAAACTCGGGCAGCCCATAGTCTTTCACCTGCGCCGACAAGTAACGGATGCTGTATTGTAGCGACAGCCCGCCAGTCCATTGATTCCACGTGCCGTTGTTATAATCGCCGGCGCTGTCGATGACCTTCAGCTTCGTGTTGGCAATTTGGTAACCGAACTCCCCGGTGATGGCGAAGGCGCGCGCCCAGCCAATCGGCAGGTCGCCGAAGCCCTTGCCGAAATAGATGGTCGGGACGGTGGAGCTGCTGTCGTCGTTGCCCAGCGTCGCGCCGTTGGTGCCGTTCGCGCCGGTGCGGCCGAAGTTTTCCACCACGCCGACCGAAAGCATGAACTCATGCTCGGCGCTGACATAGGGCTTGTATTTCAGCGTGACCGAGAGGTTCTCCCAGCCGTTGGCGGTCTTGTTGCCCGGCTGGGTGAGCCAGTCGTAGCCATCGTTGATGCCGAAGCCGAAGTTTTCCGTGATGCGTTTGTCGAACTCGAACTGAGCCGCATAGAGGTTCATCGTCGGGCCACCGTCGTTCGGCTGCGGTTGCCAGGACAAGGTCGGCAGCGATGCCTCGTCGGCGACGTTGGGATCGTCGATGATCAAGGTGCTAACGAACAGATGTGGGCCGGCGAAGCCGTGCGCGAAGGCCGGTGAAGCGATCAGTGAAGCCGCCGCGGCGAGCGCGGCCGGCGTAGTAAATCTTGTCATTGTTGGACTCCTGGACATGAGTGCGCGGCGCGCGCGGCGCCGCACAGGGCGGTGCGAACCGGGGACTCAGGCCAGGACGGGGGGGCCGCGCGGCTGCGCGGAGAGCAATGCCGTGAGCGGCGGGGCAGTGGCGGGCGGCGGCAGGCCGGGGCGGCGGAACGCAGCGACCTGAGGCGGCGGCGGATGCGGGCCGGCGCCTGGCAGGACAATGCCCGGCGTCGCGAGGGACGCGCAAAGCGGACAGAACTGACAGTCCGGCATGTGATGGTGATGCGCCGGCGGCGTCGTGCCGTCCGACGGCGCGGGCGTGTGACAGATGATGCCGGCGTCGTCCAACACCAGCGCGATTTCCGGCCGCGGCACCACGGCGCCGAACGCAAGCTGCGCCACCAGCGCCAGCAGGGCGAGCAACAGACCGAAAGCGGGGATATGGCGCTGGGTCATCGCGTCGGGCAAACATACATGAGCCTTCGGCTGGTGCGAAGCGGGCGGTTGCTCGTTGCCAGGCAAGGCGCATGGATATGACACCAACCGGCCGAAAGATTGATGTGCCCGCACCAGGCGAGCGTCGATGTCGGCACCGGTTGTTATGGGATCAGACCGTGAGGGAAGCGCCATGATCCGACGTGAGCCAGCCTTGGCCCTGGGAAGCGCGGCATTCGCGGCTGGGCTGCGACCTTGTGCCGCGCTTGCGGCGCAACCGGGGGAACGGTCGCGGCTGGCGCGATGACAAATTCGCCGCGTCCGAAAACCGCGATGCTCGTGCATCCGGGCATGGTATTGCTCGATATTGTCGGGCCGCAGACGGTGCTGTCGGTCACTATGGCCGATACCACCTGGTTTGGAAGAATCTCAATCCGGTTGCGACCGACGTCGGCCTGCCGGTCAGCGCCAACACGACATTCGCCACCTGTCCAGCCGAGCTTGACGTGTTGTTCGTGCCCGGCGGACTGAAGGGCAGCGTGGCGCTGTTGCAGGATCAGGAGGTGCTTGCGTTCCTCGCGGACCGTAGTGCCCGCGCGCGATATGTCACTAGCTACCCTGGCTGCCGGTGCCGTCCGAGCACGGATCTCCGATGAGCCCTTCTGGCTACACCACTGCGCTCAATCCTGTTCGGGGACCGGTGCTGAATCTACAGGTGTCGCTCCGTAACGACACGGGCGCTGCACAGGCGGTAACAACTCCGATCGCGGCCAGGACAATACCCCATCGTGCAAAGGTCCATAACATGATCTTCTCCGCGGTAGAATCGGGATAGCGTGTTGGTTGCGATCGGTTACCGCCCGCTCGGACACTTGTGTTGGATAGTTTTGTCACCTTGCATCGTTACGCGAGAATGTTCCCGCCGTCATTCGCAGCCCTCCGCCCCATGCGGCACGGGACAACGCATACTACGCTATCGATTCGCGATTCACCCTGCAACCCCCGGAACCATCATTGATCTGATGTTATAGGTACGGTCGATCCCGTTCAACAGTTCGCCGCGCTCCCGCTGGTTCACCGCCTCGCGCCTCTCGTGCGGCGTCATCTTGGGGAGGTCGGGCGCTCCCCGCGCACCTTGGCACGGGCGTGGCCTCCTGCTTTTCTTGCGGGATCGTCTTCCGTTCGAACTCTGCGATGCTTCGCGCCCGGATGATGCGTCCGATGAAAGGCGGCGATCCGCTGGAAAGGAGTCTGAAATGCCCGCGATCAAATACGTCAGGCCCACGGTGTCCGCCGCACCGACAAGTCCTCCGTTGCTGTTGCCGCAGCCGCCGATCGCGCCATCGTTGCCGCCCGCACACGTGATCGATTTGATGACCGCCGACGGATCGGCAGTGTTCGGCGCGCGATGGAAAGCGATGGAGGCGAAGATCGTCGAGTGCCCGGCGCTGTCGGACTCCCTGCCCGAATTCAAGACGACCTACGACATCGAGCCGCATGCGGAACAGAGCGGCTTCGACGATTCGGCCTGGCCCGAGGTTGCCGCGATGGAGCTGGGCGCCAAGCGGGGCGGCGGCATGGTGTCGTTCTTCTGGTTCCGCGCGACCCTGACGATTCCGGCAAGTGCCGCGGGTTTCGACACCGCCGGCGCGAAAACGGTGCTGTCGGTGAACGTCGATGACTACGCGGAAGTCTGGGTCAATGGCGCGCTGCCGCGGGCGGCGGGGCGGCCCAGCCCGGCCGCGATCCAGGGGTTCAATATGCCCAATCGGCTCGTGCTCCGCGATACTGTGGCGCCGGGCGACAAATTCGAGATCGCGGTTTTCGCCATCAACGGGCCTATTTCCGCCGCGCCGGCAAATTTCCTGTGGTTTCGCGAGGCGAAGATCGAGTTCTATCGCTGATGGCGTCCGCTATCTCCGGCGGGCAGTGGTTGCGCGCGTCGGCTGCGTGAAGAGCTTTGCCGTCTGCGCCCGCGTAAGGCTAACCTCGCCGACTTCGCCGACACCGGCGCGCCGATCGTCAACACGTACGCGACTGGTTGAACCTCGCGCCCGTCGCGGTCAGCTATCGTTGCGTCCCGTCAGCGCCGACGACCTCTCGCGCCCAACCAACGCCTGCTCCGCAGCACTGATATAGTCCCGCGTCAGCGGCACCGCCGTCTGGTCGTGGGCGAGTTGGATCTGGAACACCATGCCGCCCTCGCGCCGGAACGACAGCTCCGCGCCGCACAGGTAGAATTCCCACATGCGACAGAACCGCTCGTCATAAATCGAGGCGATGGCGTCGCGGTTGGCGGCGAACCGCCACCGCCAGTGGCGCAACGTCTCGGCGTAGTGCAGCCGCAGGATTTCGATGTCGGTGGTGACCAGCCGGCTGGTTTCGATCGCCGGCAGCACCTCGGACAGCGCCGGGCAGTAGCCGCCCGGAAAAATGTACTTGGCGATCCACGGATTGGTGGAACCAGGCGAGTCGCTGCGGCCGATCGCGTGCAGCAGCGCGACGCCATCCGGGTTCAGGCAGCGTGCTACCATATCGAAGAACGCGCGGTAATAGCCGACGCCGACATGCTCAAACATGCCCACAGAGACGATGCGATCGAACCGGCGGTCCATCGCCCGGTAGTCGAGCAATTCGAACGACACGCGGTCGGCGAGCCCCTCGGCAACGGCACGATTGCGCGCTTCGGCGAGTTGTTCGGTGGACAACGTGATTCCGGTGACACGCGCCCCGTAATCCCGCGCCAGGGTCAGCGCCAGGCCGCCCCAGCCGCTGCCGATATCCAGCACCGACAGGTCCGGGCGGGTCATGCAGAGCTTGGCGGCCAGGTGCCGCTTCTTGGCGGCCTGCGCTTCTTCCAGCGTCTCGTCGCCACGGGGGAAGTAAGCGCAGGAGTATTGCCGGTCGCGATCAAGGAACAGGCTGTAGAGCCGGCCGCTCAGGTCGTAGTGATGCGCCACGTTGCGCCGCGCCCTGGGGGCGGGATTGTATTGATCGATGCGGCGTTTCAGCAGGCGGAGCGCCGACCACAGCCGGTCAAGCGGCAGGCTGTTGGCGTTCGCCGACAGGTTGGTGACCAGCACCTCCAGCACGTCGTAGATGCCGCGCGCGTCGGGCGTCAGCGTGCCGTCCATGTAGCACTCGCCGACGGCGAGCGCCGGATTGAGCACCAGCCGGCGGACCGCGCCCCGCGTGTGGATGGTGATGCCGGCCTCCGGACCCGGCCGGCCGGCGTAGCTCTGCAACCGGCCGTCCGGCCAGCGCACAGTCAATCGCCCGATGGTGATGAACCGCCTGAGGATCGCATCCAGTGCTGTCTGCATCGCTCCGACCCCAATCTGTAGAACCAGAGATGTGACAGCATGGCGTAACAATGGGCGAACGTCAAAGCACTTTGCGGGAGGGCCTCGACCCCGGCATTTGCGCCACCACGAGGGTGATCGGGCGTGGTAGATCGAGCGGCAATCCCGGTCGTTCGCGAGCGTCGGCAAGGGCTGCCGGTATTGGCATGAAACGATCACGGATAATTTACCGGAGCTACGCGGAACCGCATGAAAACGCTGTTGATCGTGGTCCATTCGCGGACCGGCGGCACACGGCAGATGGCCGAGGCCGCCCAACGCGGCGCCCGCGCCGAAACAGAGATCCGGGTGCGGCTGTTGGCCGCGTCGGATGCGCAGGCCGAGGACGTGCTGGCGGCCGACGGCTACATCTTTGCGACGCCGGAGAACCTGGCGGCCCTGGCCGGGCAGATGAAGGAATTCTTCGACCGCACCTATTACCCGGTACTGGAGCGCATCAACGGCCGGCCCTACGCGGTGCTGATCTGCGCCGGCTCCGATGGCGAGAATGCCGCGCGCCAGATCAGGCGCATCGCCACGGGATGGCGGTTGCGCGCCATCGCTGATCCGCTGATCGTGTGCACCCGCGCGCAGACGCCGGAGGCCATCCTGGCGCCGAAGCTGATCGGGCCAGCCGATCTCGATCGTTGCGCGGAACTGGGTGCGGCGATGGCCGCGGGGCTGGCGAGCGGGATTTTCTGACGCCCCCTGCGCAGGGATCGTCGCCAACGGCGCAACGCGCGATCACGGCGATTGGTCCGTCGCCATCGCGGCCCTGATGCTCCGTGCCGCCCGACTTGAACAGCTCGGTTGCACCGAACACGCCAGCCAGAAAGCCCATCGACTCGTGGGTGTCCTGCGTCGCCACCACACGGCATATGTGTGATGTCGGTCGGGTTCTCGTGATGCGCAAATGTCTTTTTTGCAGATGGCCGAAGGTCACCGCCGAAGGCGGCGCAAAGCGTCCTTGACGGCGGCGAGCGTCATGCCAGCGTCAGATCAGGGCCAGACACAGAACGGCCCACCACACCAGCTTTTCCGCTTGACCGGTGAGGTGAGAGGTCCATGCGCCATGAAAAGTCCAGCGTTCGAGCCGCCAAGCGGACCGATGCCGACATGCCGGCCCAGCGCACCGTGGAGGCAGACCCCCATGCCAAGCGGACCGTTTCCGCCGAAGCTTCCCGCCAGGCGGTCGCCCACTCCGGCCCTTGCGTCCTGATCACCCGCCCGGAACCGGGCGCAAGCGAAACGGCCGCGCGCGTGGCATTGCTCGGGTTCGCCCCGGTCCTCGCTCCCGTTCTTCAAATCCAGCCGACCTCGGCACACCTGCCCACCGCCGGCTCGCTCGCCGCGGTGCTGGTCACCAGCGGTAACGCCGTCGATGCCCTGCCGCCTGCCTACCGCGCCATCCGTCTGCTCTCTGTCGGCGACGCCACGGCCGAGCGGGCACGTGCGGCCGGCTTCCTCCAGGTGGCCAGCGCGGCCGGTGACGCCGAGGCCCTGGCCGAACTCGTCACCCGCTATCAAAGTCCGCAAGGCGGCACGCTGCTGCTGGCTTCGGGCCGCTTGCAGGGCCGGCCCCTGGCAGCGACGCTGCGCCAGGCCGGCTATCGCGTGACCCGCCGGGTGGTCTACGCGGCGCTGCCCGTCCGTGACCTCGCCCCGGGCGCTGCCGCCTCCCTGCGCAGCGGCCGGGTCCGCGCCGCGCTGTTCTTCTCGGCCGAGACCGCGCGCCAGTTCGTTCGGCTGGTGCGCCGCGCCGGGCTGGCGGAAACCCTGGCCGGCGTGGACGCGATCTCTATCGGCCGGCCCGCCGCCGTGGCATTAGAGGCGCTGCCCTGGCGCGGCGTTCGCGTCGCCGCCCGGCCCACCCAGGACGAGATGCTCGCATTGCTGCGATGACCGAAGCCGACGCCCCGCAAGCCGCCAACCCAGCGCCTGAGCCGCCGGAGCAGGCGGCGTCACTTCCGCCGCAGCCGCGACGCGATCCGCTGCTGCCCTGGCTGTGTGGGCTTGGCTTCCTGGTCCTGGCCGGCGCGATCGGCTTCGTCTGGTGGTCGTCCCAGCAGGTCCAATCCCAGGCTCCGGCCGACCTGCAGGCCCTGGAAGGCCGCCTCGCGCAGTTGGAGCAGCGACCGGTGGCGTCGGTGGATCTCGGTCCGTTGACCGCGCGCGTGACGGGGCTGGAGCAGCGGGCGACGCCCGATCTGGCGCCGCTGGAGGCGCGGGTTGCCGCCCTGGAGAAGCAGGTCACCGGCAACGGCCAGTTCGCCGCAAGGCTGGACGCGCTGTCCGGCCGCGTGGACGCGCTGTCGGGGCGCGATCAGAGCGCCGACAGCGACCTCGGCCGCCGCCTGGATGCCGACGAGGCCCGCCTTGCGGCGCTGGAACATGCGTCCGCCCAGGTGACGGCGGCGGTCCAGCAAGCCGCCCGGCTCGCCCGCGTCCAGGCAGCGGAGACAGCGCTGGCGGCCGGGCAACCGCTGGGTGACCTGCCCGACGCCCCGCCGGCGGTGGCGCATTTCGCCACCGCCAAGCCGCCGACCGAGGCGTCCTTGCGCCTCGCCTTCCCGCAGGCCGAACGCGCCGCGCTGGCGGCCAGCCGCCCGGAAACGGATGAAAAACCGTTTCTCGCCCGGGTGCTGGCGCACGCCGAGAACCTGGTGACCGTGCGCCAGGGCGATCGGGTGCTGGTGGGCGATCCCGCCGCCGGCGTGCTGGCCCGCGCGCGCACGGCGTTGGATGCCGGCGACCTGGCCGGAGCAGTGGCGGCCGTCTCCAGCCTCTCCGGCCCGGCCACCGCCGCGATGGCCGCCTGGCTCGCCGACGCCAATGCCCTGCTCGAGGCCCGCGCCGGGCTGGCCGCCATGGCCGCGCACGCCTGATGCGGCGGGTACTCTACGTCCTGGTGGCGAGCGTCGTGGTGATTGCCGCCGCCTGGGTGCTGGCCACACTGCCTGGCCGCGTCACCGCGCAGGTCGGCGCAACCACCATCGAGATGGGCACGCCAGTCGCGGCGCTCGGCCTGCTGCTGCTGTTCGTGTTGCTCTACATCTTGTTCCGCTTGCTCGGCGGGATGCTGCGGCTGCCTGGGATCGCCGCGCGTTGGGATGCGGAGCGCGATCGCCGGCGCGGCGACGTCGCGGTCAGCCGCGCCCTGCTGGCGCTCGCCGCCAGCGACAAGGCCGACGCCCGCCGGGAAGCCGGCCGTGCCCGCCGGTGGCTCGGCGACACCCCGCAAACCCTGTTACTTGCGGCCGAGGCCGGACGGCTGGCCGGCCGCGACGACGAGGCCGAGGACGCCTTCCGCCGTCTCGCGGACCGGCCCGACGCCGCCTTCCTCGGCTATCGCGGCCTGCTGCGGCAGGCGCTGACGCGGCAGGACTGGACCGAGGCCGCTGCGCTGGCCCGGCAGGCGGAGGCGGCCCACCCCGGCGCCGCGTGGTTGCGCGACCAGCGTGCCCGTCTGGCCATCCGCACCGGCCGCTGGACCGAGGCGCTCGACCTCGCCGACAACGATGCCACACGTGCCGCCCTTGCCACCGGCGCGGCCGAAGCGGAACTGGACCCGGCCCGCGCGACGAAACTGGCGCGGGAGGCGTGGAAGGCGGACGCCAGCCTGGCGCCGGCCGCCCTCGCCTACGCGACCCGGCTGCGCGCCGCCGGTCGCGAGCCCCGCGCCCAGGCGGTGATCCGGCACAGTTGGGCGATCGAGCCGCATCCCGATCTGGCGGCTTTCGCACTCGCCCCGGTCACCGACAAGCTGGCCCGCGCCAAGGCAGCGCAGCGTCTGGCCGAGGCCAACCCGGAACACGCCGAGAGCCGCCTACTGCTCGCTCGCACCGCGCTGGATGCCGGACTGACCGGCGAGGCGCGCCATCAGGCCACGCTCGCCCGCGACGCCGGCCTGAACCAGCGACGGCTCTGGCTGCTGCTGGCGGAGATCGAGGCAGCCGACCATGGCGACACCGATGCCGGCCGGGTTGCCCAACGCGACGCCCTGCGCCAGGCGGCCACGGCGGATGCCGACCCGGAATGGCGCTGCGCCGAGTGCCATACGTCACATGCGGCCTGGTATCCGGCCTGCCCGGCCTGCGGCACTGCCGGTAGCCTGCGTTGGATGCCGGGAAGGACGGCGTCCTACCCGGTCCCGGCGATCGTGGCGTGATCGGTGGGGTGAGGCCCCGGGCTAACAGGCCGCGGCGCGTCAGCGAACGCGGCGGCCGCTGGTCGGCGCCGCAGCGGTTTCGAGCGGCTCGCTGGCCGGCTCGCTGGTGCAGGCGGCGAGGCCGAGATACGGCTTCGGATCCACCGCATGACCGTTCAGCCGCACCTCGAAATGCACATGCGGCCCATGCGCCCGGCCGGTGGCGCCGACGCGGCCGATGGTCTGTCCGGCGCTGACTGGCGCGCCGGCCGCAATTCCCGATGCGAAATCCGCCATGTGGGCATAGCGGGTGACCACGCCGTCGGCGTGCTGGATGTCGACGATCCGCCCGTAGGCAAAATACCACCCGGCATAGACCACCGTGCCGCCGGCCGCCGCCCGGATCGGCGAGCCATACGGGGCCATCAGGTCGACACCCGAGTGGTAGGCGCTGAAACCGCGCGAGATCTGGTGCAACTGGGCGGGCGGCATCAGCATCTCCCCGCAGAAGGAGGCGGCCTGTGCCGGCAGGGCGAGGCAGAGGGCGATGAGCAGGAGTGTTGCGCGCATGCCTCGGCGATAACAGATAAGTGATTAAGAGTCGATTACCGTTGACTGTGGTATTTTAGCAACAATAGCGGCGACCGAGCGCGACATTCCAGCCACATGAATCGTCGCAGTCGCTGGATCGGAACGGCTGCCCCGGCCCGGCTACCTGACCAGCGCGTAGACCCGCGTTGGCGGGACCTTGCCATCCACCGCCAAAGGGTCGCTGCAGGAGCGGTTCGCGGCGCTGCACAAACGCAGACCGAGATAGGGTGCCGGATCGACCGCCCGGCCGCCGACAATCATTCCGAAAAACAGGTGCATGCCGTACGTCACGCCGCTGTGCCCGACCACGCCGAGCTGCTCGCCGCCATGGACGGTGCGCTGTCCCTCGGCGATCCGCGGCGCGACCATGCCGAGATGGCTGTAGATGCCGATGAAGCCGGGGTGGCGCACCAGGATCTCCAAGCCGCCCGGCCCGTGCCGCTGCACGCGGATCACCACACCGGGCGCGATTGCCCGGACCGGCGCCCCCGCCGGGGCGGCAAGATCGATGCCATTATGGAATGCACCCGCCCGCGGACGGGCGGGCAGGACGCGCGGTCCGAATGGCGAGGAGATGCAGGCGGGCGCTACCGGATCCAGCAATGGCGCCGGCGGTTGGGCCATGGCCGAGCAGCAACACCACACCAGTAGCGCACAGACAGCAACCAGACGGACCCGGTACAATCTTGCGATGAAACGAAGGCGACATGTCCGCCCGGTCGCGGACAGCATGTCACAGGCGATCGCGGCGGCCGCGATCGGCATCTCGCTGGCGGATTGGCAGGCGTCGAGCAAGTCAGGGGATGCCGCGGGTGCGGGCGCTGCGTTTGACGAACGCCGGCAGGTCAGGCAGCCGCGCGACGAACGGTGCTGGTCGGACGTAGGCATAAACAACCACCGGATCTTCGATCACCACCTGTCCGGTTTGCGGGTTCCGCCAGGCTCCTGCCACCGGAGCCATCTGTCGCGCCGCCGGCCATATTGGTCAGAAGTCGCAATGCGATACCGATCCATGTCGCCTGATCCACCGCAGCCTATCCGCCGGTGTCCGGCCACGGCACCTCCAACGGCAATGCCGGCGTGTCACGCCATAGCGGGAACCGATCCAACGCTGCCGCCTGGGTGGGATCGTTGATGGCAGCCAGAAGTGCGGAGAGGAAATCGTGCCATGCCTCGGGCAGCGCTTTGCGCAGGTCCTCCAGCAGGTAGCCGACGTCCCAGGTGTGCGCGACGCTGGCGGCGCGCGGCAGGGCGGGGCCGAGCAGCAGCGTCTTCAGCCGGCCGACCGGGTCGGCGGGCGCTCGCCCTTGCAGGCCGGCGGACAGCAGCGCGAGGAACGCCACCGCCGGCGCGACGATCGCGGTGGGCTGCGCCATCATCCGCCAGGTCCCGGCCAGCAGCGCATCGGCCTCCGGCGCCCGCCGCAGCATCACCAGCGTGAGCGCCAGGTTGTTGCGCAGGCGCACGGTCAGCGGATGGGCCGCGCCAAGGACGGCGGGTGTGTTCTCGGCGCAGGCCCGCGCATAGGGTTCTGCCAGGTCTGCCCGGCCGGCAAGGCGCAGGCTGTGCGCGAGATTGTTGTGGTACGTGAGCACGTCCCGGTGCGTCGGCCCCCTGGCCCGAATCTGCCCCTTCAGGGCACGCCGGTGCAGGATTTCCGCCTCGGCCAGCGCGCCCTCGGCGTCAAGCAACAATGCGAGGTTGTTGAGGCTGGTCGCGGTGTCCGGATGCTCGGCTCCCAGGGCCTTCTCGTGGATGGCGAGGGCGCGCTCGAACAGCGGCCGGGCGGCGGC
>Ga0209415_10005616_pt1 | contig 22490 bp, 18 predicted proteins | sample PeaSoiSIISIP2007_FD_187696 | JGI IMG/M metagenome (GOLD analysis project Ga0209415, IMG submission 187696) | Peat soil microbial communities from Weissenstadt, Germany - SII-SIP-2007 (SPAdes) (version 2) | ecosystem: Environmental > Terrestrial > Soil > Wetlands > Peat | place: Germany... | reverse complement strand
GAAATCGACAATAAAGATCCGATTTTTCACACCGTTTACGATCTGGACGACCGTTACCAGATCCTGGGCCAGTGGGCGCTGGGCCGCGGCAGAGGGATGAATTACCGGGTGCAAGGAACGGTCGCTGAGTGGAAGGGAATCTACGACGATCATAATCACGTGATCGTGGCGATGTCCTTCAACTCCGATATCGGCGATTCGTGGGAGTGGGCCGACGATCCGCGCTATCCCGAGAAGTTTTCCGCGCTGGGAATGCGGATCGGCGTGAACTACGCGATTTACTCGCTGACGCATTAGCCGCTATCGTGGTTTAATTGAACATCTTATGAGACCTTTGATGGCTTTGGCTGCGTTCGCTGGATTTGCGCATGCAGCGGACCTGAACCTTACCGAACAATACCGCGCCGCAGCCGATCGTCTGATCGACGCTTCTTTGACCGACACGGACGGATACGCGAAGCTTGCCTATCTTTGCGATCGCATTGGAAACCGGTTGAGTGGATCGGAATCGTTGACGCGCGCCATCAAGTGGGGCGAGGAACAGATGAAGCGCGACGGCTTGAGCAATGTTCGCGTGATTCCGGTGAAGGTCCCGCACTGGGTGCGCGGCGCGGAATCGGCGAGAATGCTGGCGCCGGAGAACCGCCCGCTGCACATGCTAGGGCTCGGGATGAGCATCGGAACTCCTCCAGGCGGAATCACCGCGGACGCGGTAGTGGTGGACGATTTCGATGAGCTCGCGAAGCTGGGAAGCGACGGCGTGCGCGGGAAAATCGTGGTTTACAACGAGACGTATCACGGCTACGGACAGACGGTGGTGTATCGAACCAATGGAGCCTCGCGCGCGGCTGCATTAGGCGCGGTGGCGGTGCTGGTGCGCTCCATTACGCCCTTGGCGATGCAGATTCCGCACACTGGATCAATGACTTACGACGCCGCGCAACCGAAAATCCCCGCCGCTGCGATTTCACTGGAAGATGCCATGATGCTTGCGCGGTTTTCGACGCAAAAAATCCCGATCAAAATTCATCTAGAGATGGCCGCGCACATGGAACCGGATGCCGACGCCGGCGACATCATCGGCGAGATTCCGGGCCGCGAGCATCCGGAAGAAGTGGTGGTTCTCGGCGGACACATCGATTCATGGGACGTGGGGCGCGGCGCGCAGGACGATGGCTCGGGAATCATGGCGAGTCTGGAGGCCGTAGCGTTGATCAAGAAGCTGGGTCTTCAGCCGCGGCGTACGATCCGCGTGGTGTTTTGGGTGAACGAGGAGAATGGCGGGCGCGGGGGAGAAGCGTATCGGATATGGATCGGGGATGCAATCGCCAATCACGTCGCCGCGATTGAGATGGACGGTGGAGCGGAGACGCCGCAAGGATTCGGGTACGGCGCTGGAGGCGGGGGCCGAGGAAGCCGCGGCGAGCCTGCCGCGCCGTCGCGAGTGGATCCCACTTCGATGACGATGTTGCAGCAGATCGGGAAGCTGCTGGATAGGATCGGTGCGGGAAAGATCACACCGGGCGGCGGAGGGTCCGACATTGGACCGATCACTCGCGAAGGAGTGCCCAGCCTGGGCGAACAGTCGAGCGGGGCGCATTATTTCGACTGGCATCATACCGAAACCGATACGCTCGACAAAGTAGATCTGGAGGATTTTCGCAAAAGTATCGCGGCGCTGGCGGTGATGAGTTACGTGCTGGCCGATATGCCGGCCAGAATTGCGGGGTCGAAGCAATAATCGATGCGCATCCGACTGCTGATCGCCGCTGTTCTTGCTTTGCCGCTCGCGGCTCAGACGGTCGATTACTCGGCGGTCGAAAAGTCTGCGGCGGAGGAGCTTTCCGCGCTGAGAATTCCCGGCGCGTCGATCGCCATCGTGCGCGGGGACAAGGTGGTGTACTCGAAGGCGTTCGGCCAAGCAGACGTCGAGACGGGCGAAGCGTTGAGGCCGGAGATGCTGTTCCGGCTCGGGTCGACCACCAAGATGTTCACGGCGGCGGCGCTGGTGGGGCTCGCGGTGGAAGGGAAGATCGACCTGAATGCGCCTATCGGCAGGTATCTGGAGTTTCTGCCTCCCAAGCTTTCGCGAATCACCGCGAGCCAGTTGCTAAGCCATACGGCTGGGATCCTGGACACAGCGCCGATGTATGGATCGCACGACGATGCCGCGTTGGGCAATGGGATTCGGGCGTGGACGGACGCGTGGCTGTTCACTTCGCCCGGAAAAATCATTTCATATTCGAATCCGGGGTATTGGCTGGCGGGGTACCTGGTGGAAACGCTCACCGGAATGCCGTACGCAGACGCCATGGAAGCGCGCTTGTTCAAACCGCTGGGGATGACGCGCACGACGCTTCGGCCCACGACAGCAATGACGTGGCCGCTCGCGCAGGGGCACGAATTGGCGGGCGGCAAAGCCAAGGTCGCGCGTCCGGCCGCGGATAACGCCGCGAGCTGGCCGGCGGGTTCGATTTTCAGCAACACCCAGGACCTTTCGCGGTTCGTGATCGCGTTCCTGAACGGCGGCAGACTGGACGGCCGGCAGGTGCTGGACCCGAAAGTGATTGAGCTGCTTGCGTCCCCGCACGCGCCGATTCCGGGCAGTTCGCAATCTTATGGCTATGGGCTGGCCAGCGGCGAGTTTCGCGGCGTGCATGTGGTCGAGCACAGCGGGTCGCGCATGGGTTACGGATCGCAGATTCGCATGCTGCCCGCCGAACGCGTCGCGGTAATCGTGCAGACGAACCTTACGGGCGCGACTTTGCCGGTCACGACCGTGAAGGCGATGGAACTATACGTGGAGCTGACGCCAAAGCCTGGGGCCGAGCGAAGGGATCCGATGCAATTGACTGCGAACGATCTAAATCGGATTGCGGGAGTTTACCAGAACGGGGATCAACGCATCGAGATCACGGCGAAAGATGGCCACTTGTTCGTGAAGCGCGGACGCGGTGCCGAATCAGAACTGGCCAAGCACGGCGACGGTTCCTTCGGTGCCGGAAACGGAGGCGAGTTTACGATGGTCGCGGATGTGGACGGGCAGATTGAGTACGTGCACAGCGGTTTACGCTCGTTTGCGCGTGTGCATTAGGGCTCCCATCCACTCCTCTTGCTTTCCCTCGAAATCATGGTTCCAGTGATGGCGGAACTCGCGAATTTTTTTGCGCTGTGATTGTTTCAGATCGTCCGATATTTTCTTCCCGGCGCCTTCTTCGGCCACGATGGTGCGCGCCGTCTCATAGTCGTTGATATCGCCGAGATGGGTCTGGAGCATCTTGATCTGATCGAGGCGGGTTTGATCGGCGTGGCCGGCGATCTCCATGGTGTAACGCAGTTTCTTGGCCGCGATACGCAAACGGTGCAAGGCTTTGGCCGATTCGCCGATCTTCCGGCCGCGGTTGAACAGACGCTGGGCCGCTTTCAACAGGACCGGTTCCACGGGCGTTTTCGAGGGCGGTTTTTCGAGGCTCGCGAGTTTCGCACGCCACGTGGCTCCTGTCTTCCGGTCGAGCCACTGGCGAAGCGCGGACAATAAGAGACGCTGGGCTTGCTTCCGCCGTTGAAGAAGCTTGTTTAGAAGGCCTGCGGGCGCCTTCAACTTGCCGGCCAGTTTCGTGGCGATGTCGCAGTCGCGCACGTCACCCGCCAGCGCCATGACCTTCTTCAATCGCCGGTGAATATTCTTGACGCCGGGCGGCGCGGAGTGATTTTCTACGATAGCCAGGGCCTGCCTGAAACGACGCACGGCCACGCGCAGATGATGCACCTGAGTTGCGTCCGCGGTGCGGAGCGTGCGCCGGACCTGCCGGGCGAGATCGTCCAGCAGATCGGCGGCTTTGATAGGCGTAGATTCGGGGGAGCGGGCCATGACGCCAATCGAGTAGGGCCGCCACCATTGTATAGAAGATCTTAAGTTCGCCGCGCGGGGAAGACGGCGGTGCCGATCAGAATGCACAATGCGAGCAGGCTGATAAGGTCGCCGGCCCAGACTGTCGGGACTCGCCCCCAGGCGATGTCAACGTGATGGTCGCCAGCAGGGATTTGGAGACGAATGAGTCCGGTGCGATCGGCGGGCCATGCCGGAACTTCAGTTCCATCGATGAGGACGCGCCAGCCGGGGAAATAGGCGATGGACATTTCCGCGGTCGCCTGACTCTTCGCGTGAACCGTTCCCGACCACGATGTTACTGATCGCGCGGTTTGCTGGACGCTTGCATCGCCCGAAATAATCTGGATCGCGTCGGGGCGGTAGGGCGGGACGTCCTGCATCCAGCGTGGGCGATACTCGGCCCGCGAGGTGACCTCGACGTTGCGCATGGCGATCTGCTGTGGCGTCCAGAAGCTAAGATCAGTGTCGCGGTAATGGTCGGGTTGGAGGTGAGACAGATTGGGAAGAATCAACAGCGCCATCACGCCGGCGAACATCGCGCCTTTCTTTAAAGACGGCCCCAGCGCGGCGATGATCGCGGCGGCGCACACGGACACGGGACCCAGCAATCGCCAGGGGAACGCGACGATTTGCAGCAACGGGATACGGTCCCAGATGAACTTCGCGTTTTGAAGCATCAGGAAACCGAGGACGATCCCGGCGCAGGCGAAAAACAAAAACCAACGCCGGTCGGGCTGACGCCGCCAGATCAGGAATCCGGCGGCGGCGCACAGCATAAGGTGAGTCACGCCCAAGCCAAACGACATCGCGTCCTGATCGCCGGGAACCGAGAGGCCATATCCCCAGGGCGAATAGAACAGCTGGTGCAAGTAGACGAAGTGGTTGGTGTACTGTGAATAGCCCTGAAGCAGAGCACTCACCTGCACGAAGGAATTGAGGGTCAAGCCAGGAATCCAGACAAAGGCGGCCAATCCGAGACCAAGCGCGAGACCGCATGCCTGGTGGAACAGCGTTCTCCAGGACTTCGATGTGAAAACGATGAAGGCGATGAGCAATGGGCTGAAGAGCAGCGCCGCGGGATTGTGGCACAGCATGACTCCGGCATAGGCGGCTGCTCCGAGCAACAGATATCGGCGGCGGCCGAGCTTGGCGTATGCGCCGAATCCGTACAGCGACCATGCAAAGAATGGAAACGCGGCGAACTCCGCCAGCGCGGAGCGGACATAAAGATCCACCGCGAAATAGGGCGCGTAAAGATAAGCGGCGGCGGCGAGCCATCCTCCCACGTCGCCGAAATAGAGACGGGCGAACAGAAAAATTCCTGCCGCCGAAACGATGACGATCAGAAAACACGCGAGATTGATCGCCGCGACGGCGTCGAAACCGAGCAGCTTCCAAATCTCGGCGAGGTAGTAGAACATCGGCGGATTGAAGAGGAAGAATGGCTGGCCGGCTCCCTGGCTGAGGTCGGGCGCCCAGCGGGGAAGGAGTTTGCCGTGCGCGATATTTTCGTGAAATTCGACTTGGCGAGGCAGATATTCGGTCGCGTCATGGCCGTCGACTAAACGCGCCGTGAATAACGAAATACTTACGGGAAGCGAGAGCAGGAGGAGAAATGCGGCGTTTCGAACCACCGGCGTCCGGACCCACTGGATTGTAACGGAGCGAACCGCGATTCGGCGAATCGCCTTTTCGACCGGCTTCGCAAAGAAAAATGTGAGCAGCGCAAGACATGCGCCCGCGATGGCCAGAATCGGCTGCCAGGGTTGAGGCTCGTAATGGATTTCGATGGAGTGCCGGCCAGCGGTAACCGGAATGCCGATGAATCCGGGAGACAGCATCGCCGTACGAACCGGTTCACGATCCACCGTAGCCTTCCAGTTCGGATGCCACGTCGTTTTAAAGAGCACGTAGCTGGGACGCTCGGCTTCGATCTCCGCGCGATAGATTTGTTCGTCGTGCTGTTCGGCCAGAACGTCGCCTGGGGAGGGAAGGCGGGTAGAAGCGGGCAGGGACTCGCCGGGAGAGAGACGCGCGAGCTGCGCGGGGGCGTCGCTGAAGAAGTCCAGGAATAGATATTGGCGATTCGCGACCCATGGGCTCTGGAGCCAGCGATCGTTGATGTCGTAGAAATCGTATTTGTCGGTTCGGACGGCGTAGAACACATCGACGATGTCGAAATCGCTGCTGCCCGGCGCGGCGAGGACGCGGAACGGGCCGGATTTCTCGATCGGAGTCAGAAAATTGGGAAGTTCGACGGTCGTGGGCGCGACCACCGTGCGTATATCGAACAGGCGATATTGCGCGCTCGCCCATTCGTTAAACCGGGTCATGATCTCTGATGTCAGCGACATCGAGTGGTACATGAACGACAGGGCTGGCTGCCGCTCCCGGCTGATGTAGGCATAGAAGGGTAGGTCGCCGATCTTGAAACTTCCTCCCCAGCCCGCGGCAAGGCCGGCGTAAGCACGTCCTCCGCGTTCTTTCATCACGGACAGAGCCGCGTCAATCGCGTCGCGATTGGCATTGTACGCGGCGAGGCTTTTTCGCCCCCACTCGGCATTGTTGGAGAGATATTTGGCGCGCTCGCGAACCATGGGAAAGAACAGAAGGACCGTAGCGAGGACGGCAACGCCGACGTGCGTTCGATTCGAAAGCTCACGCCAGATGGCGGTGAGGCCGATCGCGGCGAGGAGCAGCAGAAAGATGTGAACGCCGCCGATCACGCGATGAAGCTGCATATCGGGAGGCACGCCGAGAAGGGCTAGCGCTGGTCCCCAGAATGGGCGGCCGAAGAAAATCATTAGCCAGAGAGCTGATCCAAGCACGATAAAGGCCTTTTCCGGGCGTTTGGAGCGATCGCGCAAGAGATCGATGATCGAGAAGACCGCGCCTACCATCGCCAGCAGCGTGAGGACGGGCAAGCGGCCGTGGTCCAGCAGTTCGCCGCTGAATAGCAGCTTAAGAACCGGTCCCGCGCCGAACGAATCCCATTTCCAAGGAAATTCCCAACGGCTATGGTTGATGATCGGGTGGTCGAGCATCAGAGGGGCCAGTTCGAATGCGGATACAGCTAGCGCAATGATTCCCATCCACGCGGTCCGGCCGATGCGAATCGCGCGGGGGGTCTCCGAATCCGGCATTACCGCGAGCAAACACACTGTCAGCGCCGCGATATAGCCATAGATGAAGTGCGAAAGAAAGGTCAGCCCGAGAAGAAGGCCGGTGAGGGCCATTCGGCGGCCTTGGCGGATCGCGCGGTACGCGAAGCCGATGCTGAGCAGCGCGAAATGGGACGCGATCGCTTGTGTGAACAATCCGCTGCCGGCCCATACGTAGCTGCCGTATTCGAGCCCATAGAGCCCGCCCGTGGAAATCATCGGCGCGAGGATCGCGGCCGCGGCTGCGGTCAAGGGCGAAAGCGAAAGCAATCGCGCGGTGATGAAAAATGTAAGCGGTAGCAGGACTACGGAAAGATAGCGAATCCACACGAACACGGTCATCAACGAGACCGACTTGAATAATGCAAAGTAGCTCGCGGCGACGATCGCGTGCGCCAGCGGCTGATATGTACGCAGAACGGGATAGCCAAGATCCCACTCCGGCGCCCACCAATCGAAGGGATTCTCGCCGCGCTCGATCGCATGTACCATCTCCGCGATCAGCGGGAAATGCATGGCGTTGTCGTTCAGGTCGACGCGGCTGATGGTCAATTCCGGCGCGAGACCGATGGCGTTCGCGATCAGAACCGCGGCCAGCAGCAACAGCGCAACCACCGATTCTTTCGCGGGTCTCATGCCTGCTATTTCATTAGACGAAATTTACTCCGCCAGCGTGCCCAGCATGGCGAAGAAAAATGCCACCAGCGCGGGCCGCTGCTGCATGGGATAGTCGACCAGACAGTGCACGAACACGGCGAGCAGGCCGATTCCCCACAACGATCGCACGGCGGGACGGGCGCTCCACCCGACGATCGCGAGCATGATCAGAAGAAACGGCACGCCGCCTTCCGCCGTCCACTGCACCCAATCGTTATGGGCCTGATTGACGAAATGTCCATCGTCGAAGCGCGCATAGGCAGGATATGCATCGGACCAGGTGCCAAGACCGAAGCCTGCCAGCGGACGATCGCGAATCATGGTGAGGGAGCTTCGCACCAGGTCGGCGCGCAGCGAATATGGATTCGGTTCCTGCAATCGATTCCAGATGGTTTCCCAGCCAGCGACCGCGGTGAACAACCCCACAGCCGCGCCGCTGGCGAAGACGACGCGAGCCAAGGTTCGCCCTGAAATCATGCGGCGTGCGAAGGCGACCACGGGCGTTACGATTATTTCGGCCAAACACAGGATGGAGCCCGCGCGCGACCCGCCCGCCACGACGGACGCAAACAAAGTCGCGGCGACTACGATATATAAGACCGATCGCCGGTGGTCGAGGATCGCGCGCACGATCGCCACGGGCAACGCGACTTCCACGAACGCGGCGTATTGGTTTCGATAGACAAACGGTCCCAGTGTGGGAAGGCCGCTGCCGGTGTCGAACCACCAGAAAGCTTTGCCGGCCGGCGAAGTGAGCACCGTGAAGGTTGCAACGATGCTCAGTACGAAGGCGAAGATCAGAACCAGGCGAAGAAATCGCTCGCGGCGCAGCGGATTACTCGCGTAACAGAGAGCCAGCGAGAACGCGACCAGGTTGGTGGTCCAGTTGAGGACGGCATCCCAGGTCTTGGCTGCGTAGATGGTTTGATGCGTCGCGATCTGCAAGAGTCCCCACGCGGCGGCCGCGGCGAGGGGTAACGCTACGGGATGAAATCCGATTCCGCGCCGGCGCGCGATCGTGAAAGCGGCCAAAGCAACCAGCGCGACCTGAAATCCGCTCAGCGCCCACCGCGCGGGGACCCACAGAGTCAGGATTCCAGCGAATAAAATCGCGGCCAGCAGCACAAGCACGCCATTGTACCTCCCGAATGCTAACCTGACGGTGAATGACCACCCCGATCGAGAAGATCAGCATCAGCGCGGCCGAGTTCGAGGCGGCGCGAAAACGCGTTTCCGCGCATGCGTATCACACTCCGCTACTCACTTCCCGGCTGCTGAGCGAGCGCACCGGGTTCGACATTCGATTGAAAGCGGAGATGTTCCAGCGCGGCGGATCGTATAAAATTCGCGGGCCGCTGAACAAGATTCCGCAACTAAGCGACGAACAGAAGCGAGCCGGAGTGATTTGCTCGTCCGCGGGCAATCACGCGCAGGGAGTCGCCATCGCGGCGGCGGTTTATGGTGTGCGCGCGGTGGTGTTGATGGCGGAGAACGCGACGCCGTCGAAGGTCGCGGCCACGAAGTCCTACGGCGCGGAGGTCGTGCTGCACGGAACGATTTGGGATGAAGCCAACGCGAAAATGCTGGAGTTGGCGAAAGAGTATGGCATGACGGTGATTCATCCGTTCGACGATTTGCAACTGATCACCGGGCAGGGGACTTTGGGCCTGGAAGTTTACGACGATTTTCCTGAAGCCGACGTCGCGGTGGTGCCGATCGGGGGCGGGGGGCTGATCTCGGGCGTTTCGATGGCGCTGAAAGCCCGCAATCCGAAGATCCGGGTGATCGGCGTCGAATCGTCAGATGGGCCGGCGATGCAGCGCAGTGTGGAGGCGGGGCGGCTGGTGACGCTCGACACGATCGGCACGATCATCGACGGTCTTCGAGTGAAGCGAGTGGGTGAGAATACGTTCCGCGTGGTGCGCGACTATGTGGACCAGATCGTCACGCTGCCGGATTCAGAGATTTTCGATGCGATGCTGTGGATCATGTCGCATTGCAAGCTAGTGGTGGAGGGCGCGGCGGCCGCACCCGTCGCTGCGCTGCTGCATGGGTTGATCCAGGCTCCCGCGGGATCGAAGGTTGTGTGCGTGCTCAGCGGCGGGAACGTAAACCTGGATCAACTGCGCGGGCTGAAGTGGAACTGAATTAATAGAACAGGTACTTCCGCCACTGATCGTCGCTCTTGCCCAGCAATCGCATCAGATGACGGCTGGTGTGAAGGCTGAACGGCCGCGGCGCGCGCGCCAGACGCATCCCGGCTTCTTCCGGCGTGCGGCTGCCCTTGCGATTATTGCAGGGATGGCAACACGCGACCAGATTCTCCCATGTGGTTTCGCCTGCGCGCGATCTGGGGATCACGTGGTCCAGCGTCAGCTCGCCGGAATTGAACGTGCGCAGGCAGTACTGGCATGTATAACGATCCCGCATCAGAATGTTTTTGCGGGAGAGAGCCCGCGTCTGGTGAGGAATGCGGCGGTATTCGAGCAGCCGGATCACGCTCGGCACGCGCATCGCCTGCCGCGCGGAATGGATATGCGTGCTGGCGTGCTCTTCAGCCGCGGCGACTCCTTTCAGAACCAGAACCAGCGCCCGGCGCGCCGCGCAGACGTTAATCGGCTCATAGCTCGAATTGAGTACGAGCACTGGCCGATGCAGACGTTCCTGTGTGGCGATCATACGTGGCTCCCGGCCACGGCAGTCATTGCCGCGGCTTGTAATTCCGGCAGAAAACTCGAGTTCGAGCGTCGATCCGTGCGCGCCAGCGCCAGCACGGTCACGCGCCTTGCTCCGGCTCGCTTCAAAGCACGCGCGCACGAAGCGGCTGACGCGCCGGTGGTCAAAACGTCATCCACGAGCAAAATACTCAAATCGTCCAGGCGCTTTTTCGCGATGAAAGCCCCCGAAACATTCAAGCGACGTTTTGAATTCGTCAAACCGGCCTGAGGCGCGGTGGCCTTGCGCCGCCTCACGACGCTTTTCAGCGGGACGTTCCACCGCTTCGAAATTTCGCGACCCAGCAACTCCGCCTGATTGTAGCGCCGCTGCCATCGCCGCATCCAATGCAGCGGCATGGGGACGATCAGGTCGAACTGTTCCTCGCGCGGCAGGGCGATCGCCATCCAGTTTCCAAACACCGCCGCCAGCGGCTGCACGCCGCCGTACTTAAACAGATGAATCAGTTTACGCAGCGCTCCATCGTACGATCCGTAAGAGTAAACCGCGTCAAATCCGGAAACGCCCAGGCGGCACAGCGCGCATTGCCCGTTTTCATCCAACGGAAAACGATTCAGAAAAGGCGTCCGGCATGACACGCAGTAGAACTCGGCGTTCAGCGGCTCGGGTTCGCGCAGACAGCGGCTGCATACCGGAATCCGGGAAACTTCATGAAGGGGTTCGCCGCAGACGCGGCAGTCATCGGGAAAGACCAGCTCAAACAGGCCGCAAAAAGCCTTTCTCGCAACACGACGCGCACCCTCAGGCACTAACGTCCAAACGCCCGAATTGGGGAGCAGTCTACTCGAGAAGACCCACCTCCACCTACAGTTCCAGTGTACCTCCGTCAGGCTGGGCGTTCAAATGAAACATTCGTTACGATTGTTGTCATGAAGGTCCTGCTGATCGGCGGCACTGGATTCATCGGCCCGCACGTGGTGCGCGCGCTTTCGGAGATGGGCCATTCTGTTGCCGTGTTTCATCGCGGCAAATCGAAAATGGATCTACCGGCCGAACACATTTTGGGCGATCGTCGCGATCTGGCGCGGCTGCGCCTGAAGGCTGATGTTGTGATCGATCTGATTCTCAGCTCGGGCGCGCAGGCGCAGGAATTGATGGACGCTTTTCGTGGAGTCGCGCGCCGCGTGATCGCGGCCAGCAGTTGCGATGTGTATCGCGCCTGTGGAGTTCTGCACGGAAGCGAGGAGGGTCCGCTTCAAGCGGTGCCGCTGACTGAGGATTCCGATCTGCGAACGAAGCTTCAGACCTATCCGCGGGAGCAGATGGAAATGATCCGCAAAATGGTCCCGTGGGCGGATGATTCCTACGACAAGATTCCCGTGGAGCGCGTGATCATGTCAGATCCCGCGTTGCCGGGCACCGTGCTTCGGCTGCCCATGATTTACGGTCCCGGCGATTATGCCCATCGCTTTCATCCCGTGGTGAAGCGCATTGCGGACGGTCGCGGGACGATCATTTATGAAAAAGGCTGGGCGGCGTGGAGACCCCCGCGCGGGTACGTCGAAAACGTTGCGGCGGCCATCACTCTGGCCGCAGTCAGCGATCGCGCCGCGGGACGAGTCTACAATGTCGCCGAAACGCCCGCGTTTTCCGAACTCGAATGGGCGGGGAAGATCGCGGCGACCATGTCCTGGACCGGTGAGTTTCTGGTTCTCGCGAAGGACCGGGCGCCGAAGCATCTGGTTTTCCCCGGAAACTCCGCACAGCACTGGGAAGTAGATTCGTCGCGCATCCGGAACGAGCTCGGGTATCGCGAGCCGGTTTCGATCGAAGAAGGCATTCGCCGGACGATTGAATGGGAGCGCGCCATTACTCCCGGCGAGTTCAACCCGCATCCGTTCGATTACGCGGCCGAAGATGCCGCAGTCGAAGCTACCTGGTAACGGCTCCGCCTGCAAACGGTACTCTGATTTTCAGAACGCGCTCGCGTGTGCGCTCTTCATTCAGGTTGCGAGTGCGGGCGCGCAGCAGATCTTCGAGCGATACTAAGCCGAGAAGTTTCGTCTTCATGGTCCGGTCCGTCACCAGAAACCGGGTGATTCCGGACCCCGCCATGCGATAGACCACCGCGCGGAGACTTTCATCGGGGTGCGCGACCACAGCCGGGCGGTTCGCAAGCTGAGCAAGCCTCGCGACGCTTCCGCTTTCAACCGCCTGCATGAGTTGGCTTCGAGTGACCGCGCCACACAGCGTGCCTTCGGAATCGAGAATCGGATAAAGCTGTTGGCCTTGCGGACCGTGCGACGATTTCAGTGCATGCCGCACATCCTCGAGCGAGCTGGTCGACGAAAGCGCGATCAGCCGCGTCCGCATCACGTCCTGAACCAGCAATGTCTCCAGCGGATCGACGGCGTATTCGCGGCTGAGATGAAAACCGCGGCGGCTGACTTTTTCCGTCAGGATCGACCGGCGCAGCGTCAGCACCGTGAACGCGTGCGCCGCGAAGCAGGCCACCATCAACGGCAGAAGCATGTTCAGATCGTGCGTCAACTCGATGGCGAACAAGATTCCCGTGAAAGGCGAACGCATCGTTCCACCGAGAATCGCGCCCAAGCTGACCAGCGGCCAGAAGCCGACGCCCACGTGTGGAAGGAACGCTGCCTCCAGGCCGCCGAGCGCCCCACCCATCATCAGGAGAGGCGCTAGCACTCCTCCCGACGTTCCCGAGCCTAACGAAACCGCCCAGATCACCGATTTCACCAGCAAAATTCCGAAGATCACGTTGCGCGGAACGTCGCCTTGCAGCAGCGCGCCGATAGTATCGTAGCCGACGCCCAGTGCCTGCGGGAAAATCAATCCGCCGATTCCGACGACTAATCCGCCGATCGCCGGCCACCACATCCAGTGAATCGGCAGGTGTTGAAACGCGTCCTCAGAAAGATAGACAGCGGCCGTTAACAAGGCCGAGAGCGCGCCCGCAAGCAAGCCCGCGAGCAGACATCCCGATAAGACGCCTACGCCTACGAACTGTGGATGCGGCGGGACTTGAAACAGCGCGCCGCCACCCAGAATGTACCAGCGTGCCGCGGCTGCCGTTGCGCTCGCCAAGGCGACGGGAATCAGGCTGCGGGGCTTCCATTCGAACAGCAGCAGTTCCACGGCGAGCAATAGCGCCGCAATCGGTGCGTTGAAGGTCGCCGACATGCCGGCCGCGGCGCCCGCGACCAGCAGCGTCTTGCGCTCTACGCTGGTCAAATGGAAGAATTGCGCGATCATCGATCCGAACGCTCCGCCGGTCATGATGATGGGACCTTCGGCGCCGAACGGTCCTCCCGATCCGATCGAGATCGCGGAGGAGAGCGGCTTCAAGATCGCCAGCTTCGGCTCCACGCGGCTGCCGTTGATCAGAATCGATTCGATGGCTTCCGGGATGCCGTGTCCTCGGATACGATCCGAGCCGAAGCGCGCCATCAGGCCGATGATCATCGCGCCCGCGGCCGGCACCAGAACGGCCCAAACACCCAGGTGATTCTGCGCGGGCGAGGTGAATTGCGTGCTCCAGCGGCCGAAATAAAATAAGTTCGTAAAAAGGCCGATGAGCCGCAATAAGGCCCATGCCACTCCGGTCGCGATGCAGCCGATCGCAACCGCTAAGATCGACAGGGGCACGACGCGAAGCGTGGTCGTAAAATCTCCCAACGGCTGGTCGTGCTCTCCATCTTGTTTCTGCCATGCGTCATACAGGCGCCGGCTTAGTTTTCTGACCACTCCCTACGTCCTCCTATTCGTTTTCTTGTTCGCCTTCGTCGCGACCTTCAACACCGCGTTCAGCGCCTTCATGAGCTCGGGCCCGGTCTTGGTCAACTCGGTCTGATGTTCCACCGACAACGCGTGAAGCACGCGCTCGCCGGCTGGCGTCAGGCGGATCAAGACTTCGCGCCGGTCCACGTTGCTGACGGCGCGTTTTACGAAGCCTTGAGTCGCCAGCCGGTTAATCAGCTCGACGGCGCTGTGATGGCGAATTTGCAGGCGATCGGCGAGCTCGCCGATGGTCGGGAGCTTGTCGTCGGGCAAACCTTTGATGGCCAACAGAAGCTGATGCTGGTGCGGCTCGATTCCATATTCTCGCGCGGCATCTTCGCTATAACGCAGAAAGCGGCGGATCTGATGCCGCAGTTCCGCCAGCGAGCGGTACGCGGCCAGGGACAGGGACCTCTTCACTCACTTATATCGTAACACGACATAAATGTTTCGAGATCTATTTCGGGATTTCGAGCAGATAACTGGTGATACTGTCCAGATCGCGCGAATTGAATTTATAGGCCGGCATGGTTGAGCCGGGTGAAAACTTCGCCGGTTCGCCGAAGTGGCCCTGTACCCAATCCCGCGCGCGATGGTCGGCCAATCCGTTCAGGGGCGGGCCCACCTTCTGGCCACTGCCGTTCAACATGTGGCACACCGCGCACTGGCTGGTGTGATACACCATGGCGCCCTCGACGGCTGCTTCCGGCGCGCTGGTCCATGCCGCGAGCTCTTTATCGCCGCGCTTGGCGACGAAAGTCGCCAGCGCTTTGAGCTGAATCCCGTTCAACGGAGGCGCGGGAGCGTTCGGTGCAGGCTGGCGGAAATGCTGCATCAGCCAGTCGGCCGGCTTCTGCGATGGAGCCACCGTCAAATCCGGACCCGCGCCCGACTTCCCGAGCACGTGGCAGCTCCCACAATTGGCCTTGCGAAAATATCCGATCGCCGCGAGGCTCTCGGGCGGAATCCCGCGCCAGGGCTCGACCTGCGCCAGGCCCGCGTCCGGCGATTCGGTGCTGGGAGGCGTGGTCGCGACCGCGCGCGCCGTCAGTCCGGCCCAGCCGATCGCAGCCAGCGTCACCAAGGCGATTGCGCCGGTACGCTGGCGGATCGCGACTAGCTTGGCCCGATCGATAAATGGGGCCAGAAACAAGGCCAGAATCGCCAGAGTCGGAAGCACTAAGCTCCCCACAATCTCAAGCGGACCTTCAAACACTTTCAGGATCTGGAAGAGAAACAAAAAGTACCATTCCGGGCGCGGGATGAAACTGGTATCCGTCGGATCCGCGGTGCGTCCCAGCGGGACCTTAACGATGATCGCCATCCCCACCAGCACCGCGAACCAGAGAAAGGTCGCGACCGTGTCTTTGAAAACCTGTTCGGGATAAAACTTCTTTTTCGGCTTGAAATCGTCCGCCGCGGGCGCGACGCCGTGTTTACGCACCAGAAACACGTGGATTCCCACCAGCAGCATGGTGAGCGGCGGCAGCAGCAGTACGTGAACCGCGTAAAAGCGCGCGAACGTCACCACTCCGATGGCGCCGCCTTCGCTTCCGAGCAGCCGCAAAATGTACGGACCCGCGCCCGGCGCCTGCGAAGCGATCTGTGTCGTCACCACGGTGCCCCAGTACGCGCGGTTGTCCCACGGAAGCAGATATCCGGTCAGCCCGTAGGCGAGTGTCACCAGCAGCAGAATGCACCCGACCATCCACGTCGCTTCGCGAGGCTTCTTGTACGCGCCCCACAGAAAAACCTGGGCCATGTGCAGCACCACGACGATGATCATCAGGCTCGCACCCCAATGGTGCAGGCCGCGAATCAGCCGGCCGCCGGTGAGTTCGGTAACGATGTAGCGCAGGCTGTCGTAGGCGTCGCCAGGGGTGGGCGCGTAGTTGAAGGCCAGCAGGATGCCGGTGAATGCCTGGGTCAGAAACGCAAATAGAGCGACGCTCCCCAGCACTTGATGCCAGCCCGCCGAGTCGGGAATGTCTTCGTATAGAAAATGTTTGATGGCGCTTTCGACGCCGGTGCGCTCTTCCAGCCAGTCCAGAATTGGTCGCATGGGTTAGGTTTTCTGAACGGTGGGCGAGAACAGGAGCTTGCCGTTATCGACACGCGTCGCGTAGCGGTCGAGCGGCCGCGGAGCCGGACCGGCCAGCACCTTGCCGTCGATAGAGAATTCGGAAGCGTGGCAGGGGCAGATGAATTTATGCGACGAATCGTCCCAGTGATACGCGCACGCCAGATGCGTGCACTGCGGCGAATACGCGACCACGTTCTGGTCGTCCAGGCGAACCACCCACGCGGTGGATTTTTCGTTCAAAACACGCCAGCCGTCGACGCGGGACCGGCGGAATACTATTTCCTGCGGCTCGCCCGGGCGCAGCGAGTTCAAATCGGCTGCATCCACCCATTGTTTTGCCTGCTGAGACTTCGGCTTGATAAGAAGGTACGCGGCGGCGGGCAACGCCAGTCCGGCGCTGATGATCGCTCCCAGCCCGTAGATAAAGGCCGAATAGAACGACCTGCGTGTAGTTTCCTGATTCTCCATAGCGATTCTACATTGTATACTCGCGCCGAAAGCGTTTTCTTCCCCGATTGTGATTGCGAGTATTGCGCACTTAAGCGCTCCTATTTCTTTCTACGAGCCGGATACCGCCGCCGCGATGATCGGAGTCGTCGTCGGGGCCGGCGAGCCTGCTTCGGGCTCTACCGTTACTGCGATCACGCCAACGGTGGACAAATCCACGGGTCCTGAAAGGATGTGAAATGCAGCGCCGGAATCGTTCGACTGGAATGTGCCCGCCGGACGCGGCGCGCCCCCTTTGGGAATCACCCACATTTCGAAAATGCGGCCTGGATTAAGGCGCGGCAGATTCGATGCGATCAGCAGTACGCCGCTGCGCTGATTGACGAATACGTTGCCTCTTGGAGGCGCCGGCTGGCCTTTGCCGAATCCCACTTGCACCGTCTCCGGTTGATTCAGAAAACTCAGCGCGGCCAACATGCGGTCGCGATCTGCGCTCACCTGCATCAGCGTCTGACGCGCCTCGGCCAGTTCCGCCGAGCGCTGCCGTTCCTGCATTCCCAGCCAAAGAGCGACCACCAGCATACAAGCAGCGGCCAGCACCGCGGCCCAGCTCCAGCTTCGGCGTTCCACGCCGATGCTCGCCATCACGCGGCGTTTCAGCCTTTTGGGAGGCGCCGCTTCCGTCACCGAACTTAAAACCATGGCGTTCAGCGCCAGCGCATCTCGAAGGCTCTTGCGGCAGGTTTCGCAGCCGCGACCCAGATGCGCGTCGGCTTCCTCCTTCTCAGCGCCCTCGGCCAAACCAAGAGCGTAGAGCTCGAACACATCTTTCAGATCGTCGCAGTTCATACGCTCACCGCTTCCGTGAGTTCGTCACGGAGCGTCTTCAGCGCGCTCCGGACCCAGGTTTTCACGGTGCCGAGCGGCTGTTTCATGCGCTCCGCCATTTCCGTCTGCGAAAGGCCTTCGTAATAGGCCAGCTCGATCACCGCGCGCTGGTTCGGACTGAGCTTCTCAAACGCGCTTTTCAATCGCCGCGCCCGGTCGATAGACAGGGCGCTCTCGTCGGAACTCGAGAACAACGACGGATGCTCCATTCGGTCGAGTTCCAGGGAGCCGGCCGACATTCGCCCGTCGATGGAGCGCAGGTAATCGATGGCCCGGTTTCGCGCTACGGTCAAAACCCATGGACCCAGCGCGCCGCGCTGCTGATCGAAGGATTGCGCGCGATTCCAGACTCGCAGGAAGGTCTCCTGCACCAGATCCTCAGCGGCACCGGCGTTGCGCACGACGCGAAAAATCAGGGCGTAAGCCAGCCGGCCGTAGCGCTCGTAGAGATCCTCCATCGCGCGCGGATCGCGAGCTTTCAGCCGTCGCGCCAGTTCGGAATCGTCCTTGAAGCGCAGCAGGACCTGCAGGATCCCGTAGGCGAACGCGGCCGGCAGATATCGCAGCAGGACCATCTTATAGATGTATACGACACAATACCTCACGCGGATTGGATCTTGCAGACCGGCAAATCTGGCATAATGAAGCCGGTGTCCCGCGTCAAGGAACTGGAGTCGCTTTTGGAGCGCACGGAGCAGCAGCTCCGGCTGCTCCAGAAAATCAGCCGATTCATGGTGCGCGGCATGAATCCCGGCGAGGCGGTACAAGGCGTCGTGCCGCTGGTGGCCGAGTTCATGGAATGCGACGCCTGCCTGCTCTACTTAGTACAAGACAACGACCTGGTACTATGCGCGTCGAACAATCCTCAGCCCGAGACTCTCGGCAAGCTCCGCATGAAGCCGGGCGAGGGGTTGACTGGATGGGTGGCGCGCGAGCGGCGGCTGCTATCGATCTCGCGCGAGTCCTATCTCGATCCGCGCTTCAAACATTTCTCCGTCCTTCCCGAAGACACGTATGAGGCGTTCTTGTCCGCGCCCGTGGTAGTCCGCAATCGCGTGGCGGGCGTGATCAACGTTCAGCATCGCGAGCCGCATTTCCACACCGGCGGTGAAATGGAGCTGCTGACCACGGTGGGTGAGCAGATCGGTTGTCTCATCGCCCTGGCGAGCCAGGGTGACGCGGTAAGAGTCGACAAGATCCTGGATCTGGTCCTGTCGCCGGCGCGTTCCGTGTGAATATGCGATACGCGGCTTTCTTTCTTTCCATCGGCCTGGCATTCGGCCAGCGCTGGAGCATCCAATATTTTTACGACAAAGCCGGCGAGACATTGGTCATCGAGGATCTCGCGTTTCCATCGGCTCAGCGCGGCATTGCGATTGGAGCCGTGGTGGATGATACAGCTCCCAAGAAACCGAAATACACCGAGCTCCTCACTAGCGACGGCGGCGCACACTGGACGCTCTCGCCGATCAAAGAAGCGCCTCGGTCCCTTTTCTTTCTGAACGAATCGACAGGCTGGATGGTGACGGACGATGGAATCTGGTTCACCGAAGAATCCGGCGCATCGTGGAAGAAGATCAGCGAACAAAGGAAGCCAGATAAGAAGATCGGCCTGACGCCTCCCGGCGGGTTGATCACGCGCGTGTGGTTTCTCGACGTCCAGCACGGTTTCGCCGCAGGATTGCAGAAAACGGTCCTCGAGACGCACGACGGCGGGAAAACGTGGACTCCCGTAGCTGCGGCCGGCGAGCCTTCGGCGAACCCGGCTCACACCGCGTATTCGCAGATTGCTTTCGATGGCCCGAAGCTGGGGCTCATCGTCGGGAACTCGACACCGCCGCGCGCCGACGATCCCAAATTCCCATCCTGGATGGAGCCGGAACGCGCTGTGAAACGCCGTCAGGTACCCACCTTGACGCTTCTCCTGAACACGGCCGACGCGGGCGCGACCTGGAAGACGCAAACGGCTCCGCTGTTCGGTACCGTATCCAGTGTGCGGCTGCAAGGGATTCTAGGACTGGCCGTATTCGCGTTCAATGAGTCGTTCGAATGGCCGACCGAAGTCTACCGCCTGGAATTGAGCAACGGCCAGACTGAGAGCGTCTTCAAGCAAAAAGATCGTCGCGTGACCGACTGTGCACTGTTTGCGGGTCCGCGGGCGTTTCTCGCCGCGGTCGAGCCGCCTGGGCGTCTGAACAGCGTGCCGATACCCGGCAAAGTGAGAATCCTGACCAGTTCGGATCTCATGCAATGGACCGAAATGGCGGTCGATTATAAGGCCAATGCGCGCTCGCTGGTCCTGGCGGGACCGGATGCCGGGCATCAATGGGCGGCCACGGATACCGGCATGATTCTGCACCTGAATCCGTAAAACAAGCTGCCGCGCGCACGTTTTTTCCACAGCACATGCACACAGTAGGTATCGTAACTCCTTGTAACTTAAGATAGATATTTCCTGATGAAAGCCGCGTGACAACGACGTTTTTTAATTGACCTTAGAAGCAACTGGGTGCATGATGTCTATGGTTCCAAGAGGTTCGAAGGACAGTGAGCCTGGCGGGAAGTAGCGGATCCGGAACGATGATCCGTTGCGCAATCAAGATAAGAAATTATTTCGGGCGCAGCGGGGAGCGAAGGAAGATCGGGCAACTCGCAAGGGCAAGCTTCTCTGTTTGGAATCAAGTTGAGCGCTACGAGCCCGAGGGATCGAGAGGTCCTGGAGGGGAGCGAAAGCTTGATCACAGTCAGGGAGTTCTGGGATCGGACTTGACAACGGGTTTCGTACGTTGAACGCGCCCCGAACGGCGACAAAAAGCCGGAGCGGGGGCGGGAGTACGGGACCGAACGGGTCGAGCGGAGATTTCGGAATTGCTTCGAAGATATAGGCCAGGAACGTTGACCCGGCTGTGGGGACGGATCGAAAGGTCAGCCGCCGCCGCCGGAGAGCGAAAGGCCGTATCGAGAGGCAGGCTTCTACCGGAACGGAAAAAAGCGGGCACGCACCGGAGCATCGATCCGAGGCTGGATAAAACCGGCAGCGGGGAGCGAAGGGCTCACGTCACACCGTTTCCGGATGCCATGTTCTGGCCGTGCATGCCGGTCGGGGAACGAACTGGTCGACGGGTCGCTTGGAACCATTTTTTATTTGCGCCAGGCTGCTTTCGCGGGTGGATCAGCATCCACGGGCGGCACCGGTCGCTCCCCTTGCGGCGCGCCTTGTTTCTTCCAGGAAAGCCGTTCCTTGCAGCGGCGGAAGCTCGCGAAATTGCACCGGCACGAATTGCACCGATAAGGCGTAGCCCCCAGGCGTAGTTTCATTACGATCCACGTTGCTGGGTGGTAATACTGCTCGCTCCAGGTGGCCAGATCCTGACGATAGCAGCGGGGACAGCGGGCGAATCTCCACGCGCCTCCGGCCCAGGTGCTGGTTTCCCAGCGCGTGCTGCAGCGCCGGCATCGGATGGGATAGATTCCGACGATCCCTTTGAGGAATTCAAGCACATTGCGGCGTTGCGATACACGTATGTCTCGCACTCCGCAACGGGGGCACGTCAGTTGCATCCCGAAATCAATTCTAACGGATTTCCCTGCCGTACAGGGATCTTTCTTAGCTTGTAGTAACCGGTCTTAGCCGGGCCGCGACATGTGCCTTCACGCATCCGGTGAACGCCGTTTGCAACGCGCCGGTCACGCTTCGTTGGCCGCGAATCTTCAGTCCTTGAATCGATGCCACAGGCATCAGTTCTCGCGTGGTGGACGCGATGAAAACCTCATCGGCGGCTTCCAGATCGGCCGGGAAGAGCACTTTCTCGCCCGCCTGGATGCCGGGGACCCGCACTTCTTCCAGCAGCACAGCGCGAGTGATTCCCGGCAGGCATCCTGATGTTAGCGGCGGCGTCCACACATTCGCGTCCTGTACCACGAAAACGTTGGCCGAAGTGCACTCGGAAACTTCGCCGCGTTCATTCAGCAGGATCACTTCATCGAGTCCCTGCTCGTGCGCGCGTTCATACCAGGTCAGGTTTTCCGACCAGGACAGATATTTGGTGCCCGCGAACTCGGACGCTGCGTGCCTTCCGTTCGGCACCAGGCCCAATCGCGCCGTCTCGCCCCATTGGTTCACCTCCGCGGTGAAGGCGATCGCGTCGAAAGCGCGCGTCGCCGCGGGACCTTCCCACATTCCTCCGCGATTTCGCACCACAACCACGCGCAGCGTAGCATTGAAGGCTCGATTCGCGTCGATCAATCGCCTCAGGCGTTCTTCGAGCCAGGTGGGACCCTCCGGAAACGGCACCCGCATCCGGATCGCGTCCCGCTGCATTCTGGCCCAATGCCGCTCCCACCCAAACATTACGCCGTCATAGATGCGGATGGTCGAAAACACGCCCCAGCCGTTCAATAGTCCGACCTGGCCGGGCGAAACGATGCGATCGCCTGCGTCGCGGATCTCATCGTTGTGGAGCAGGAAGCGGTGCATGTTCTTATCCTACTTGCTTATGAGAGCGCGGAACGCAGATTCTCCGGCAGCGGAATCGGCCGCTGCGTTTCGCGATCGATACACACGATGGTCACTTTCCCGCGTGCGCAATGGCGGCCCTCGACGGTCACGACAAATCCCAGCGTGAACGACGCCCCACCGACCCGGTCCACCGTTACTTCGATATCCATCAGGTCGTCGTAAACCAAGGCTCCTGTGTAATCGCACTCCACGCGAACGCGCGGGAACCCGACTTTCCGGTTCTGAATTTCCCGGTAGCCGACGCCCAGGTGGCGCAGAAACTCGGCCTCCGCGGCATCGAAATGATTCAAAAGGGACACGTAGAAAATGCGTCCGCTCGCGTCGGTATCTCCGAAGCGGACGCGGCTCTGGTAAACGAAGGGTTTA
>Ga0209415_10005614_pt1 | contig 22494 bp, 18 predicted proteins | sample PeaSoiSIISIP2007_FD_187696 | JGI IMG/M metagenome (GOLD analysis project Ga0209415, IMG submission 187696) | Peat soil microbial communities from Weissenstadt, Germany - SII-SIP-2007 (SPAdes) (version 2) | ecosystem: Environmental > Terrestrial > Soil > Wetlands > Peat | place: Germany... | reverse complement strand
CCCGCCGCACGAGGCCCGGAACGGCAAGGTAGTCCTTGAGGAACCTCCGACACGCTTCGCATGAGACAGCGTGACCCTCGACCGCCGATCGATCGTCGGGCGCGAGCGCTCCGTCGATATAGCCGGTCAGAAGCTCGGACCACCGCTCGCACGTCAGGTTCCCCATGATCCCTTCCCGACGAGCAATGGATGCCGGCGCCTCGAGCGCGTGACCAAGGTCACACGCGCACCCGTGTGGCATCTGACCGCGCATGGAGCCCTCGTTCCAGGAGCGCGCGCTCGCCAGGATGCTGCGCCCCTTCGCGAAGGTCGAGCCGGGAGAGGCGGTCGTCGCGACGGTGATGACGCTGGCCGCCCTGCTCCTCATGACGTCGTATTACCTGCTCAAGACCGTCCGCGAGCCTCTCATCCTGCTCGAGGGCGGAGCCGAGGTGAAGCTCTACGCGAGAGCCGCGCAGGCCTTCCTCATGGTGGGCGTCGTCCACGTCTACGGCGAGATCGCGCGCCGCATGGGGCGCAGGAAGCTTTTGGCCACGGTCTTCCTGTTCTTCACGTCGAACATCGCTCTCTTCGCGCTGCTCGCGCGCACGGACTTGAAGATCGGCCTCGCGTTCTTCCTGTGGGTCGGGCTCTTCAGCTACACGTCCGTCGCCCAGTTCTGGGCGCTGGCGGCCGACATCTACAGCGAGCAGCAGGGCAAAAGGCTCTTCCCCATCCTGGGCATCGGCAGCTCGGTCGGGGCGGTCGTCGGCTCGCGGTTCGCGAAGGCGCTCGTCCCTCTCGGCAATCACGCCCTCATGGAGGCGGCAGCCCTGCTCCTCGTCATGTGCCTGGCCTTCCTCGCCTGGGTGGAGCGGCGGGCGGGGGCGGCAGGCGCGAACGATGCAGCGAGAGAGAAGCCCGCCGAGGAGCGGCTCTCGAGCGAGGGCGCGTTCCAGCTGCTGATGCGCGACAAGTACCTCTTGCAGATCGGCGCGATGATCGTCCTGCTCAACTGGGTGAACAGCGCCGGCGAGTACATCTTCGACCGGACTCTTCTGGCGTCGGTGGCCCACACGGGCGTCACCGGGGCCGCCGCGCACGCCGCCATCGGCGCCGTGAAGGCCGACTACTTCGCCTGGTACAACCTGCTCGGGATGCTCCTGCAGCTGTTCGCCGTCTCGCGCATCCTGGCCCTGCTCGGCGTTCGAAACGCGCTGTATTTTCTGCCAGCCTTCGCGTTCCTCGGGTACGCGGCGGCCACGGCAGTCCCCATCTTCGCCGTTATCCGCGTGGTCAAGATCGGCGAGAACGCGCTCGAGTACTCGATCGCCGAGACCTCGCGTCACGCCCTTTACCTCGTGGCTTCGCGGGTGGAGAAATACGTGGGCAAGACGTCGGTCGACACGATCTCCGTGCGGATAGGCGCCATCCTGTCGGCGTCGGTCGTGTGGGTCGGCGCGCGCACCCGGATGCCCGGCGAATGGTTCGCCGGGATCAACGTGGGCCTCTGCGCGCTGTGGATGCTGGTCGTCTTCGTCATCGGCGTCGAGCACGACCGCCGCCTTGGAGGGGCCGACCATCGGCTGGGGATGGCGCAGCCGTCGCCGCCATGAAGCGCAGAAGCCGAACCGTCCTCGGGGGCACGCTGCTCACCGCGCTTCTTTGCCTGCGGCCGCTCGGCGGGCGCGCCGAACCGCCCGCCGGATCCGCGCCTTCCGCGGCGCCGGCGCCCACGACGTCGGGGGGACCCGCCCCCTCAGACACGCCCTCGCCGCCCCCTCTGCGGCACAGCGGCAGGCGACTGCACTGGGACCCGCAGTTCGACCGGATGGATGCGCCGGAGATGGTCCTGACGGGCGTGGTGGCCGGCATTGCCCTCACGTCATACATCCTGCCGCCGCTGCACACGGGATGGACGGGCGCGATCGCCCTCGACGAGCAGGCGCGGTCCCTCCGGGCGCCGACGCTCGAAGGGCAGCTCGAAGCGCGCAGCGTGAGCAACGTCGGGCTCGCGCTCCTCACGACCTATCCCATCCTGGTCGACTCGCTCATCGTCGCATACTGGTACCGCGGCAGCGATGACGTCGCGCTGCAGATGGCGCTCATCGACGCCGAGACGTTCGCCATCGTGGCCGCGCTGCAGGGCACGGCGAACTTCCTGTCCGGGCGCCAGCGGCCGTACGGCGAGGAGTGCGGCAAGACCGTCCCCGGCAACACCGTGGACTGCGAGACCGACGCGCGTTACCGGAGCTTCTTCAGCGGCCACACGTCCGCGGCCTTCACGGCGGCGTCCCTCATTTGCGCGCACCACGAGGCCCTCGACCTGTTCGAGGGCCCAGCGGACGCGCTGACGTGTGCGACGGGGCTCGTGGCCGCCGCGACCATCGGGACGCTGCGGATCGTCGGCGACGCGCACTACCTCTCCGACGTGCTCGTCGGCGCGGCCGTCGGCACCACGGTCGGTCTCGCGGTCCCGCTCCTGCACCACTACAAGCGCGCGCCGGACAACGTCCCGCGATCGGGTTTTCGGATGACGCTGGTGCCGGCGCCCACCGGCGTTCAGATCGTGGGGGCGTTCTGATGCGCCCGCGCTGGCTTCCGATCGCAGGCGGCGTGCTCCTGGCGGCCGTGGTCACCGACGCCCGCGCAGACGATTCCCCTCCACCCCCAGAGGCCTCCGGCGCATCTCCGGCCGCAGCCGCGGCGCCTCCCTCCGCCGACGGCACGACGATCGCGTGCCCCAGGTGCCACGTGCTGCACTGGACGAGCGAGCCTTACCGCCCGTTCGTGTCGCTGACCGCGGTGGCCGGCTACCTCTACCTCAAGCCGCGCCTGTCGCTCGGCTACGGCAGGCCGTTCTCGCTCTGGGGAGGGCTCGACGTGACGCCGCTCGTGACGCCCGACTACGCCGGCGGCTACTCGGGGCTTCACCTCCAGATCCCGTGGTTCGACCTTCGCGCGGGGGCGCGCGCCGTGCATTCGTTCTCGCACCAGTTTCTCCCGGCGCAGCCTTTCTACACGCTCGTCGACCTCGCCGAAACCTACGGCCGCAACGCCAACTACGTCGACGTCGAGGTCGAGGGCGCCGCCGCGGTTCCTGTCGGACCGGGCGACGTACTGGCCCTCGCCACGGTGTCGGCCATCCAATTCGTGCCCGCGGGAGACGAGGTCTACGACGAGGCCCTCCACGCGATCGTGACCAACGCTCCCGTCTACCGGGGGCGGCTCGGGTATGCCCTGCGGATCTTGCCGGAGCGCAACCTGCAGGTGGGCGTCGTCGGTGAGGTCATCGACATCCCGGACCGGAAGGCCCAGGTATACCGAGCGGGCGTGGTCGCCACCTTCGACATCGACGACCACCTGCAGGCCGTCGGGCTGCTCGTCATTCCGGTGCGGAGCCCCGACTCGCTCGGGCTCGCGGGCGCGGACTACACGGAGCTGGGCATCCGTTACCGGTGGGCGACCGGGCACGCGCATCCTCCTCAGGAGACGATCCTGCCCGAGCAAGAGTCGGCGATGTCGCTTCCGCCCTCGTCGGGGGCGACGCAGGCACGGCCATGAGGTGTGCCTCCGCAGCTCTGTTCAACCTTGCCTTCTTCTTCGCGGGATCCGCCAGCGGGGACGCCAACGATCCCGCGCCGGCAACGACACCCGCTCCGTCGCCCCGCCGCACCGTGCCCGACTACGGCGGCCGCGGGCCCGAGCCCACGACCGTCGGCGACGTGTTGATCTGGATCCCGAGGGTTCTCCTCTCACCCCTGTACTTCGTGACCGAATACGTGATTCGCCAGCCGCTTGCGGTCGCCATACCGGCGGCCGAGAAGGCTGACCTTCCGCGCAAGGTCTACGATTTTTTCACCTTCGGGCCCGAGCACAAGGCAGGGTTCGCGCCGGTGGGCGTGATCGAGTTCGGGTTCAACCCGAGCGTCGGGGTGTATGCGTTCTGGAACGACGCGTTCTTCGCCGGCAACGATCTGCGCTTTCACGTCGAGGCGTGGCCCACGGACTGGTACGCCGCGTCCGTGACGGAGAATATCCGGATCGGCGCCGATCGATCGGCGCAGCTCCGGGTGTCCGAGCTTCACCGGCCGGACCGCGTCTTTTACGGCATCGGCCCCGACACGCTCCAGTCCTACCAGAGCCGCTACACGCAGCAGACCGTCGACGCCGGGGGCTTCCTCCGCTGGCACTTCTGGCGTCAGAGCCGCATCGAGGCCGACGCCGGTGTGCGCATCGCGGACATGACGGACGGACACTACGGCAGCGACCCCAGCCTGACGCGGGAAGCGGCGACGGGGGTCTTCGCGGTCCCCTATGGCTTCGATCGCGGGTACACGGCCGAGTACAACCGCGTCGACATCGACCTGGACTCCCGTCGGGCCTGGCCGAAGTTCGGAGAGCAAGCGACGTCACCCGACAAGGTGCCCGGGTCCGGCGTCCGTCTCGAGCTCAAGGGCGAACAGGGGAGCGACCTGCGCCGCTCGCCGGCCGCGGGGTGGATCCGCTACGGCGGCACGGCCGCCGCTTACGTCGACCTCAACCAGCACGGGCGCGTGGTCGGGCTCGCGGTGACGACGGTGTTTGCCGACCCGATCGGAACGAACCCGATCCCTTTCACCGAGCTCGCCACGCTCGGCGGGGACGGCCCCATGCGCGGCTACTTCCCGGGTCGCCTCTTCGACCGCAGCGCCGCGGCGGCGGCGATGCACTACGTGTGGCCCGTCGGGCCGTGGCTCGGCGGCAGCATCGAGACCGCCGTCGGCAACGTCTTCGACGAGCATCTCTCGGGGCTGCGGCCCGGACGGCTGCGCTTCTCGGGATCGATCGGCCTCTCCAGCCTCGGCGCGAGCGACTACCCCGTCGAGCTCATCTTCGGCTGCGGCACGGAGACATTCGAGCACGGCGGGCAGGTGAATTCGATCCGCGTCAACCTCTCGGCGAACAATGTATTCTAGGAAACACACCCTGACTCCCCGATGGACGGCCTTCGCGCTCGCGCTGGCCGCCTGCGCCCCGGGCGAGCGCCGCTTCCCCCTCGCCGATCCGATGTGGCGGGACACGGACCTTCGCCCGGTCACGGTCCCCTGCCACCGCGAGCCGACCCCGAAGGACCCGCGCCACGTGTCGTGCGCCCCCGACGTCCGCGACGCGACCCTCATCTGGGACGGCGTCGACAACATGCTCTTCCGTCCGCTGTCCGAGGCCGCCGGCGTGGTCACCGGCGGGGAGTCGGTCGACGTCAACAGCTTCGACGAGGTGCCCGACTCCTCCTGGTTCACCAACCACCTCGGGATGCACCCCATGACGCTCGAACAGTTCGCGCTCGGCGACTGCGAGCCGTCCCAGCTCATCGAGCCGGAGGGGTACGCCGACGGCTCGTGGCTCATCGACCACGGGAAGATGGGAGGCTCGACGGACGGGTTCCGAGTCAAGATTCCCGGCAAGGGCGAGTTCCTCTTCAAGGCGGACGACTCGGCGGACTCCGAGCACTCGAGCGCGGCGCAGACGATCGGCGCGACCGTGTACAGCGTCGCGGGGTACTACACGACCTGCGAGCAGGTCATCTACTTCAGGCCCTCGCTGCTCAAGCTGAAGCCGGGGCTGAAGTGGAAGCACAACTTCGGCGAGACGGAGGACTTCGATCAGAAGGCGCTCGATCGCGTCCTGGCCCACTGTCCCAGGCGGGGCGAGCTCGTGCGCATCCAGGCGTCCGAGTGGCTCCCGGGCCACCCGATCGGCGGCTTCCGCTACTTCGGCACGCGACCCGACGACCCGAACGACGTCATCCCCCACGAGGACCGGCGCGAGCTCCGGGGGATGAGGGTGCTCAACGCCTGGCTCGGTCGCCACGACGCCCGCGCGGGCAACACGCTGGACATGTGGTTCTCCGATGCGAAGGGCGGCGCGCCCGACGCGTCGCCGGGGCACGTGATTCACAACCACCTGGACACGAGCGAGTGCGTCGGCTCCGCGTGGGACTGGGACCCCATCTCGCGCCGGCTCGGCTACTCGTACGTCGCCGACTGGGGCGACATCGCGTCGGACTTCTTCACGCTCGGGATCCCGCTCCGCACCTGGGACACCAACGATCGAACGCCGGGCAAGGAGATGTTCGCCTACTTCAACGTCAAGGACTTCGTCCCCGACCAGTGGAAAGACGAGTATCCGACGGAGGCCTTCAGCCGGATGACCGAGCGCGACGGCGCGTGGATGGCCCGCATCATGGCGCGGATCACGCCGGAGATGATCCACGTGCTCGCGCGCCTCGGGAAGTTCACGGACCTCGCGGACACGGCGTTTCTCGAGAGCACGCTCGATGGCCGCATGGACAAGGTCCTCGAGCGGTACCTGACGCGTCTTTCGCCGATCGCGGACGTCCACGTCGAAGGGCCGAGCGCCCTCTGCGGAGTCGACCTCGCGGAGTGGCGAGGGCTGCGCGACCCGGCGCGGTTCCGGTACGCGGCGCGGATGCCCTCGGGGCCGTGGCTGCACGTGGAGCGGCGGGCCGGCGCGCAGCTCTGCGTGACTCTGCCCCACGTGGCCGCCGACGGCGGGGTCCGCGACGACGCACGCGAGCGCTACGTGCGCGTGCGCATCGAGGACGGCGTCGCAAGGGGCCCGCTGATCGCTCACCTCTACGATCTCGGTCCGTCCCGCGGCTACCGGCTCGTGGGGCTCGAACGCCCCGACCGATGAGCACGACGCCGTCCCGTGCACGGCAGCGGCGCGCCTTCCTTGAAGATGCCACCGTCAGAAGAACCCCTGCACCGACAGCGATCCCCCTCCCGGCACCGGCGCGACGCCCACCCACACGGGCGGAGCCTCCTGCACGTGGCGATGCAGGTGCGGCACGAGGACCCCGATGGCCGCGCCGGCCATCGAGCCGGCGATAACGTCGCTCGGGAAGTGCGCGCCGGATCGGACGCGCTCGTAGCTGACGAAAGCCGTGAGCGCCGTCGCGACGCCGAGCGTGATCCAGGGGCGCGGCGACCTGGGGGGCGACCGGACGAAGGCGATGTACGTCGCCGTCGCGCCGAGGGCCGCGACCGTGGAGGCGTGTCCGGAGAAGAAAGAGAGGCCGATGTCGGTGGAGTTGCAGCCGGGGCCCGCCTGCTGGTCTGGGGTTCCACAAAGCTTGTAGTCGATCGGACGGGGCCGGCGCACGGCGATCTTGGTGATGTCCGTAAGGGTGAGCCCGAGCGACCCGGACTCCGCGTACATGAACGCGTCGACGATCAGGGCGTCGGTGCCGTCCCGGAAGCCCGAGAGGACGGGATCGAGCACGGCGAACCCTACGGCGGCGTACAGGCCGATGTCCGAGTACGTCGAGGCATGCGGATCGATCGTCTGCGTCACGGCGGTCTGGTCGAAGGACAGCAGGCTGCTCGTGCCGACCGCCGGCAACGGGGGTCTAATCTCGCCGGTACCCAGGACCATCCCCAGCAGGCCCGAGAAACCGAAGCCCGCCAGGGTGATCACGCCGTCCGCGACCGGATCGAGCGTGAAGTGCTGCCCCGCCTCGAGGGGTACGGGCGTGGGCCCGGGCTGGTCGGCCCGCGCGACGGAGGCCGAGAGCAGCACCGCGCCCACGAGACCCGCACACGCCGCGCCCGACGTCCTGACGATGGTCCTCATGACGTCTTCAGACGCCGGCGACGAGACGGTGTGACAGGGGTTCAGAATATTCCCGCGGCGCCGAGCCAGGGTCCGGCGTGCGTCCACGCGGGGTCCCAGCGCAGGGGCGCGGATCCCTCCGAGTCGTCGGCGCGCGCGGTCGAGGTGCCCGCGGACAGAACGCCCAGCGCGGCCGCGAAGAGGAGCGCGCGCCCTGGTGGCCGGCCCTTGCGATCTTCACTCGCAGAACGGCTCATCGAGGGGACCCCCCGGCGCGTAGCCGACTGCCGTGCACGACGTCCCGGCCGGGCAGTCTTGCGATGTCGTGCAGTCCCGGCGGCACCCCGCCACGCGGCCGTCGCGGCGAACGAAGAAGAACTCGCGCGGCGCGCAGTCCGCGGAACGGCTCTGCGGCAAATCGGCGAGGCGAGCCGCGACGTTCTCGCAGCCCGCCGATTCGATCGCCGGCCGGCGCAAGCGGATGTCGTTCTTGCAGCGCGCGTCGGGGTCGTTGACGTCCCCCGGCGGTGGCGTCGCCTCGAGCGAGGCCCGAAGAGCGCCGACGGCGTGGTCGATCGCGGGTGCGTCATTCCCCGCGACGCGCAGTCGGCACTGGAGCTGAGCCAGAAAAGTCACGCAGCTCGCCGGCAGCTCGACCTTGGTCCCTATCGCCTCTCCCCCGCGCGTCAGCCGGCCGGGACTCGAGGTCGTGACGTTGCCCGCCGTCCAGCAGGAGGCGCCCACCGCGAGGACGACACCGGCAAGCACCAGCCGAGACGCCCGGAGGCTGCGCATTCCCCGCTTCGATGCTCTGCACGAGGCCTGCGTGACTGCAGGAGTCCTGACCCGGAGAACGAGCGCCCGCAAGCTTTGCAGGACCGCGCACCTTTCGCGGCGAAATTGCAGAAATCGAAGGAGGGTTGCTCGCGGCACGTCCCGTGGAGATGAATATAAGAAAGAGTCGTTTCGAGTCTCCTTCCGTCATGCCGCTGACCCTCGCCAGAACGCCCCTCGGCCGTCTCTTCGACGTGCGAAAGGGAGAGGAGCGCGTGGCGGTCCTCGGGTTCGCCGGGCTGCTGATGCTCATCATCGCGGCGCACACGGTGATGGAGACCGCCCGCGACGCGCTCCTGCTGACGGGACCCGGCCCGAGAGCGCTCGGCTTGGTCTACATGATCATCGCCACGCTGGCGCTCCCGGCAGCGACGCTCGCCTCGCGGGCCGGCGCGCGCTTCGGGCAGCGGCGCGCGCTCGGCGGAACGGTGGCCATCGCCGTGTGCACCGCCGTCTCGCTCTTCCTCCTCCCTTCGACCCACGCAACCGCCATCGCCATCTACGTGCTCAGCGGGATCATCGGATCGATCGTCGTGCCGCAGTTCTGGACCCTCGTGGGCAACGCCCTGACCGTCGCCCAGGGGCGAAGGCTCTTCGGGCTGATCAGCGCCGCCGGCATCCTTGGCGGCGTGCTCGGGTCGGGCACCGCGGGCGCGGCGCTGACCGTCATCCCGGTGAAGAGCCTGCTCCTCGTGTCGTCGGGCGTCTTCGTCATGGCCGGGGTCGTCCTGGCCCGCTTCACCGCGGCAGGCCCGGACAGCGTCCCTCCGTCGCCCCACCCGACCTCCGTGGCGTCTTCCATCCGTGCCTTCCGCGAGCAGCCATTTCTGTCGCGCGTGGCGCTCCTTGTCGTGCTGTCGACGGCGACGTTCCTGTCCGTCGACTACTACTTCAAGGCGACCATCGCGCACGCGCTTGCGCCGGCCGCGGTCGGGCCGTTCGTCGCCCGATACCACCTCGTTTTGAACGGGGTCTCGCTCTTCGTCCAGGTCTTTCTCGGGAGCGCGATCGTCCGGAGGATGGGGCTCGTCGCGGCGGTCGGGCTGACGCCGCTTCTCTTGGCGGCAGGCGCGATGGGCGCCCTCGCGACCGGCGGGATGATGGCCGCGGTGCTGCTCCTGAAGGGAATCGACGGCAGCCTGCGCTACTCGATCCACCGGATCACGAGCGAGCTGGTCTACCTCCCCGTGCCCGCCGCGGCGCGGCAGCGCGCCAAGCCGCTCATCGACGGGGGACTCGCGCGGACGACGCAGACCCTCACCGGCGCCGCGCTGCTCGCGCTGGGCGGAACGCAGGCCCTGTCGCCCCGTCCGTTCGCCGCGACGATCACGCTCCTCGCCCTGGCATGGCTCGGCGCGGCCGCCACGATCCGGCGCTCGTACCTCGCGCTCCTGTGGAGAGCCCTGTCCAGGGGCACGCTCGACGTCCAGGACAGCCCCGACCCCCTCGACATCGAGACCGTCGAGATCCTCGTGCAGAGCCTCGCGAGCGACGATCCTCTGGAGGTCCTGGGCGCCATGAACGCCCTCGCGCGGCGAGGACGGGACGGCGTCCTTCCGGCGCTCGTGCTGCTCCATCCCGACGCGTCCGTGCTGGTTCGCGCCCTCGAGATATTCGGCGCCTCCTCCAGGAGCGACTGGATCGCGACGGCCCACAAGCTGCTGGACGATCCGAGAGACTCTGTGCGGATGGCCGCGGCGCGGGCCCTGGCGACGCACGAGAGGCTCGACTCCGACCGGCTCGCGAAGAACGCGGGGGCGCGCGTCCGGGGGTACGCCGCGGTCGATTCCGCGCTGAGATCCGGGCCGGAGGACGTCGCCGGGCATCCGCAGATCTCCGTCCTTCTCGCGCAGCCCGACGAGGAGTCCAGGCTCGGCATGCTCGCCGCCATCGCCGACTCCCCGCCGACCGCGCGCCTGTCGCGTCTGCTCCTCCTTCTCGCCACCGAGACTGCCGAGGAGCGCTGGTCACTCGAGAGGACCGAACTCCTCGCGGTCGCCGCCGCGAGGCAGAGCGACGAGCGGCTGATCCCTCACTTCGTGGCGAGGCTCTCGGTCCGCGAGGGCCGTGAGGCCGTGCGGTCGGCGCTCGTCGCGCTGGGGGACGCGGCCTTCGACGAGGTCTCGCGGGTGCTGGGCGACGCGGGTCAGCCGCGTCGCCTGCGGATCCACATGCCCAAGACGCTGGCGCGGTTCCGCTCGAAGCGGGCCATCGAGCGCCTGCTCGTGGCCATCGAGACCGACGCGGACGGCCTGGTACGGCACAAGTCGATCCGGGCCCTCGCCGCGCTCACCGCGGACAGCCGCTTCGGCCTCGATGGCGCGCGCGTCGAGGAGCTGGCGCGCCTGCAGCTGGTTCACTACGTCGAGGTTCTCCGGCTGCGCGCCCCCCTGGAGGGGTCGTCGACCGGCGTGGCCGGGCGGCTGCTGCAGGCGCTGCTCGACGACAAGCTGCGGCACGCGCGCGAGCGCGCGTTCCTCCTGCTCGAGATCGCCCATCCCGGGAGGCACAGCCGCGCCGTGCGGGCAGCCTACCTCTCCGCCAACGCATATACGCGCGCGAACGCCGGAGAGCTCATCGACGCTGTCTTGCACCACCGTCGGCAGCAGCCGCTTCGCGAGCTCTTCCGGCTGGTCACCGACGATCTCACGCTCGCCGAGCGCGTGGACCGCGCAGCGAGCCTCGTTCCCGGGCGCACGCCGGCCGGCCGGGACGAGGCGCTGATCGCTCTCGTGGGAGACACCGATGGAATGGTCTCCACGTTGGCGGCGCTCCACGCGCTGGACGTGGGCAACGAGCCCCTTCGCAAGGCGGTCGACCAGGCGCGCCGCGAGCGGGCCGCCGCCAATCCGGCGGAGGAGAGGCTCCTCCCCGATGCTCTCTTGCCCCTGGAGCCCGGCCATGCCTGACTCGGCACGCGCCCGCATCCTGCGCGAGCTGCACCTCGCCGCCTTCGGGATACCTCTCCTCGGCGTCGAGTCGTGGGTGACCGATCGACTGACCTCGCTGCTCGAGGAGGACTCGGCCCGCGCGGGCCACGCTCTCTTCTCGGCGGGCGAGGTCGCGGAGTACTTCTATTTCCTCCTGGAGGGTCGCGTACAGCTCGTGCGACCCGGTGCGCCGTCCTGGACCTTCGGCCGTCGAAGCGTCTTCGGTTTCTCGGACGCGCTGCTCGAGCGCCATCGACAGCGGAGCGCCATCGCGCTCACCGACGTCGAGCTGATGCGGGTACGGGCCGACGCGTGGATCGAGCTCCTGGAGGACAGCTTCGATCTGGCGCGGGCCTCCGTCGCGGGGGCCGCGAACGCCGCCGCGGTTCTCGAGGAGCGCCTGTGGGCGAGCGGCGAACCGCTCCCCGCCGTGCAGCTTCGACCGGGCGCTCCGGCGGCGCGAAAGCTGACCGTCGTCGAACGCCTCGCCGCGCTGATGGACGCGCCGATCTTGCGCGGCGCGGGCGTCCAGTCGATGAGTGACCTTGCCGTGGCGTCGGAGGAGGTGGTCACCGACGCGGGGGAGCTCATCTTCGCCCGCGGGGCCGCGGGCGATCGCGTGTTCGTCCTCCTCGAGGGGACCGCCGAAGGCGTGCGAGAACAGCCCCACGCCGTCTGGCGCGGGGCCACGGGCGACATCGTGTGCGGCACCGGCGCTCTGGGAGACCGCGCGGCAGCCTGGGAGGCGCGGGCCGTCGCACCGACCCGCACGCTGACGTTTCGCCTCGAGGATTGGTTCGACCTCCTGGAGGAGAACGCCGAGATGGTGCGCTCGACGCTCGGGGCCCTGCTGACGCACCGCGAGCGCTGCCTGGACGATCTTGCCATCCGCGGCGCAGACAAGTCCCCGGCCGAGCTCGCGTTCGCCTAGGTGCCATTCTTGGAGCTCTTGGGCAAAGTGAGCGCAGGCCGGATTGCGCTCGGCGTCCTCGCGGCGGTGATCGTGGCGAGCCCGGGCGAGCACCCGGCGCCCGCGCCGGGAGCAACGCTCTCCACCGTGGTCCCGGACGTCCCAGGCCCGGCCACCGAGCGTGAGTGGCAACAGATCGATGGCAAGTACTGGCAGATCGTCTCACCCGACGCGCAGGACGCCGACGTCACGGACGCGGCGGAGGGCACCCGGGGCGCGTGCATGGCCGGCATGGTCGAGATAAGCGGGCGGATGAAGGAATCGCGCGGGCGCGAGGCCGTGGAGGAGCTGCAGAAGCTCACCTGCACCGACTGGATCGCCCGCGAGTACCCCGAGCGCTGCGCGCGCTACGACCGCGAGCGATGGCTCGCGCTGTCGAGGAACCTGCCCGCCTCGCCGCTGCATTACTGCATCGACCGCTTCGAATACCCGAACCGGCGCCGCGCCTATCCGTGGATCGTCGTCAGCTTCGCCGAGGCGCGCGACCTGTGCGCTCGCGAAGACAGGCGCCTCTGCACGGAGGACGAATGGACGTTCGCCTGCGAGGGCGAGGAGGCCGCTCCCTTTCCACAGGGCTACGTCCGGGACCAGGAAGCGTGCGTCATCGACCGGCCCTGGCGCCCGGTCGACATGAAGCTCTTCGAGGTCCGATCGGGTCCTCGCTTCGCGGCCGAGATCGACCGACTGTGGCAGGGCGAGGAGTCGGGCTCGCGCCCGCGCTGCCGTAGCGGATTCGGTGTCTACGACATGACGGGCAACATCGATGAGTGGACGACGTCCGTCCGCCGCGGTGAGCGCCTCTCGATCCTCAAGGGCGGCTACTGGGGCCCGGTCCGCACGACGTGCCGGGCGGCGACGCGTTCTCACGCCGAGGGCTTCTTCTTCTACCAGATCGGGCTGCGCTGCTGCGCGGACGTGCCCGCTGCCGCGGCTCCGGGCGGCCGGCCCTCGCGCCAGCCGTGACGGGTGGCACGACCGCTGCTTGGAGCGGCTGCCATGATATCTCGAGTCCTGCTCACCGTGCTGTTTTCGTCCGCGTTTTCGGCTGGATGCGTCTCGAAGGGCACCTACAACGAGGAGGTGAAAGCCGCGAACAGCGTGCACGCGCAACTCGACAAGTGTAACCTCCAAGTGGCGCAGCTCGAAGCGAGCCGCACCTCGTTGCAAAAACAGCTGGACGACGCCACCGCGGTCGACGAGCAGCTGTCCAAGGAGCTCGCGAAGCTCGGCGAGGACTCCAAGGCGCTCCTCGCGACCAACGGCAGCCTCAAGAGCGCCCTCGACGGCTCTCGCAGCCGGCTCGAGGAGCTCCGCCGGGCGCAGGCTGCCGCCGAGAAGCGAGCTGCCCTGTACAAGGATGTCGCCCTCCGGTTGAAGGGGATGGTCGACACCGGCGATCTCTCGATCACGCTGCGCGAGGGGCGCATGGTCCTGCGCCTGTCGAACGACGTGCTCTTCGACTCCGGCAAGGCGGAGCTCAAGCCCGCCGGCAAGCGCGCGCTGGCGGAAATTGCCTCGGTTCTCAGTACCGTCCCCCGGCGGTTCCAGGTGGCGGGACACACGGACAACGAGCCGATCCGGCTGTCGCCCTACAAGTCGAACTGGGAGCTGTCCGCGGAGAGGGCCCTCGAGGTCATCGGGTTCTTGATCTCCCGGGGGATGCAGTCCGGTGCCCTCTCGGCCGCGGGCTACGGCGAGTTCGATCCGGCCGACACGAACGACACCCGCGAGGGGAAATCCCACAACCGTCGCACCGAGATCACGCTCCAGCCGAACATCGACGAGATCGTGTCAATCCCCGAAGCGATGTGACCTGGGGAGGCGAACGGCGCTACTTCGAGGGGCGCGGTCGCGCCCCGAGGTCGCCGCCCGTGACGCCGATCTCCTCGTCGAGCTCCTCGTCGTGGATGTGCCCGCGCTCGGCCTCCTGGTCGATGACCTTCCCCGCAAGAGCTCCCGCGGCCCCGCCGATCACCATCCCCGCCACCGCGCCCGGCGGCCCGGCGAGAGACCCGACGATACCGCCCACCACCTCGCCCGCAAGCGCGCCCGCGATCTCGCCGTGCGTGTGGTTCGGCTTGAGGGCTTTTCCCTTCTTCTCCTTGCGTTTCCCGCTTTTCTTGGCCGCCATCCCTCGCCTCCGTTTGCCCTGCTACGCGTTCGCCGGCAGCTCGTTGCGGATCCGTTCGACCACGTCTTCGAGGAAGCGGCGCACCGACGCCTCTGCAATCCGGTGGCCGATCGCGGCGTCGATCGCGGTCCCGAGCGGGCCGAGCGGAGGCGTGTACTCGCCCTCGATCTCGATCTGCGTCTCGGACGAGGTAAGCGGCCACGCCGAGAGCTCGGCGGACATGAGCGGGAAGATCGAGGGAGCCCGTGCCGCCTCCCAGCCGATCGTGACGTGCGTGACGGGCGACATGCCTGCGACGCCTTCCTCGTCGCGCACGGAGCGGACGTGGATGCTCACCTGGACGCCCAGCTCCACCCCGGCGACGCCGATGCGCAGGCTGCCTGCGATCTCCTCCGCGCGGGTGGCGGCCGAGGTCGTCGCCTGACGAAACAGCTCGAGCGGCCGGTCGTGCAAGAGGGTGCGGACGGCCGCGTAAGGCCGTTCGACGTACTCGTAGCAACGGAGGGTTCGGGGGTGTCGGGCGCTGGTCATGGCGTGCACAGAAGCATAGTCGATGCCGAGCCTCCGCGCCGGTACAGCTAGGCACGGGCGGTGCTTTCGCCCCCTCGGCATGTCCGTCACGGCATCGCGCGCGCTGCCCGACCAGCTTCTTCGGCCCGAAGCCTGGCCGGCCCCTCGTCCGGCGACGGTGGAGCTCATCGAAACGCACGTTTCCTGGGTCCTGCGCGGCGAACGCGAGGTGGTCAAGATCAAGAAACCCGTCGAGCTCGGCTTCCTGGACTTCCGCTCCCCCGAGCGACGCCGCCAGGCCTGCGAGGACGAGGTGCGCCTGAACGCACGACTTGCGCCGGGCGTTTACCTAGGGGTCGTCCCCATCGTGGACCGTGACGGGTCGCTCAGGATCGGCGGCGAAGGGCGGGTCGTCGACTGGGGGGTCCACATGCGGCGCCTTGCGGACGGATTGCGCGCTGACGCAATGCTTGCGGGTGGAGGCCTCAGGCCAAGGCACGTCGATACCCTCGCCGAGGCAATCGCCGACTTTCACGCCGGCGCCGAGGTTCCGCGGGACACGGCGCTCCGGTGGGCCTCGCCCGAAGCCGTCGAGCGCAACGCGCGGGAGAACTTCGCCCAGACGCGCGCGCTGATCCGGGAAAGCCTCGCGCAGGAGCTCGATTTGGACCGCATCGAGCGCTGGCAGACGGACTTCCTGCGTGACCATGCGCCGCTCCTCGCGAAGCGCGCATCGGGGGGCCGCGCTCGCGATGGTCACGGGGACCTGCGCCTCGAGCACGTCTACTTCGAAGAGTCCGGGTTGCGGGTCATCGACTGCGTCGAGTTCGACGAGCGCTACCGCGTCGCGGACGTGTGCGCGGACGTGGCCTTCCTGTCGATGGACCTCGCCGCGCAGGGACGGGTCGACCTCGCCGAGAGGTTCCTCGCCCGGTATGCACGCGCGGCCGACGACTACGAGCTCTACGAGGTGGCCGACTTCTACGAGGGCTACCGGGCGTGCGTCCGCGGGAAGGTCGCGACCATCCTCGCGAACGACGCGGCGGTCTCGGAGGACGTGCGCGACCGGGCGGCGGCGCAGGCGCGACGCCACTTCGTGCTCGCGCTGGCGGGCACGCGCGAATGGCTCGTGCCGCCCGCGCTCGTCTGCGTGGGTGGGCTGATCGCGTCCGGCAAGAGCACGGTGGCCGAGGCGCTCGGGGAGGCCCTCTCTTGCCCCGTCGTCGACGCGGACCGGACGCGCAAGCGGATGCTTCGCGTCGAGGAGACGCATCCGTTGAACGACCCGCCCTGGCAGGGCGCGTACGACCCTCGCGTCACCTCCCGGGTGTACGGCGAGGTGCTCTCGCGCGCCGCGTCGGTCCTCGCGTCGGGGCGGTCGGTCGTCGTCGACGCGTCGTTCCGGTCGCACGCGCTGCGCGCGAATGCACGCGAGCTGGCCAGGGTCCACGGCGTGCGGTTTCAGTTCGTCGAGTGCCGGGCGCCGCTCGACGTGTGCCGCGCGCGACTCGCACACCGCGAGCGAGGACCGAGCGACGGCCGCCTGGCGATCTTCGACGACTTCGCGGCGCGTTTCGAGCCGGTCGACGAGTTTTCTGCGGGGGAGTACGTCCCGCTCGACACGGCGCGAGATCTGGCCGCTTCCCTCGCCGAACTGCGCGAAAAGGTGGGGACTTGGCCGCCCGCGCTCGTCGCCTGAGCGGGCCGGCACGTCGGTTGCTCTGACACGCGGCTGTCAATGACCGCCCACGCGGAAGACGCTCCGGACACCCTTCGGGACACGCTGCTCGCCGACCATCGCCGGATCGAGGGCGTCCTGAGCCGCGTCCTCGTGGCCCTGGAGGCCGTCGACTGGGAGCGGGCGGTGGCCCAGTGGTCGGAGTTCGAACAGGCGCTGACCATCCACCTCGACGTCGAGGATCGCCACCTCATCCCCGCGCTCTTCGTCTCCCGGCCGCGGGACGCGCGGTCTCTGCTCCAGGAGCACCGGCACGTCCGAAACCGGGCCCGCGAGCTGGCCCGCGGCATCGAGAAACGCGCGGTGCGCCCGGAGACCGTACGCGGCTTCGTCGACGAGCTCTCGGCGCACGTCCGCCGGGAGACGCCCGTCCTTTACGAGTGGGCGGACGCGGAGCTCGAGAGGGCGGACCGCGAGGCGGTGCTCCGAGCCGTCACCCCGACCGCGGGACCGGCTGCGAAACAAAAAGAGCGCGCCGCGAGAAAGAGCAAACCCTAGGTTTGCCTCTTCGGCGCGAGCAGGCCTTCGAGGGAGGCCACGAGCTCGTCGAGCTTCACCGGCTTGGTGAGGTACCGGTAGAAGCCGGCCTGCAGCCCGCGCTGCCGGTCGCGCTCGGAAGCCGCCGCGGTGAGCGCGACGACTGGGATGTCCTTTGTCGTCGGGTCCCCGCGGAGCAGCCGGAGCGCTTCGAACCCGCTGATCCCCGGAAGGTTGATGTCCATGATGATGACGTCCGGCCGACGCCCGCGCGCGAGCTCGATGCCCATCTCCGCGGTGGGCGCCGTGACGAGCTCGAGGCCGTCGAACTCGCCGAGAGCGTCGCGCATGAACGTCACGTTGGCGGGGTTGTCCTCGACGTAGACGACGACCTTGCGCTCTTCGCCGCCGAGCGCCGTGCGCTTCTGCGCCGGCGCGGGCCCCGGCGGGAGCGGAGTCGTGCCTTTCGCGCGCACCTCCAGATCCACCCAGAACTCCGAGCCGACCCCGGGCGTGCTCCGAAAGCCGACCTTGCCCCCCATCAGCTCGGCGAGGCGCTTCGTGATGACGAGACCGATGCCGGTTCCCTCGATGGGACCGGTCTCCTGACCCGCGCGCTGGAACGGTTGAAAGAGCTTGTCGTGCTTGTCGGCGGGGATTCCGACGCCCGTGTCGGCCACCAAGACGCGCACGCGTCCGGCCTCGGGCACCGAGACCCGGATCCCGGCCGTCCCGCCCGGGCGGTTGTACTTGAGCGCGTTCGACCCGAAGTTCATCACGATCTGGGCGAGGCGAGTGCGGTCGGCGGAGACGAGAGGCAGATCCGGCGCCACCTCCGCCACCTCCAGGCGGATGCCCGCGCGAGCCGCCAGGGGATCGAGGGTGGTCTTCACTTCGTCGACCACGTCGTGGACGTTCACGGGCTCCGTCGATATCGAGACGCCGCCCGCCTCGATTCGCGAGAGATCGAGGATGTCGTCGATCAGGCGGAGCAGGTGCTCGCCGCCCTTCAGGATCTGCGACGCCCTCTCCTTGTGGCGATCCGAGAGCGGCTCCTTCCGGTCGCGCTGCAGAAGCTGCGCAAAGCCGAGGATGGCGTTCAGGGGCGTCCGCAGCTCGTGGCTCATCGACGAGAGAAACTCGCTCTTGGCGGCGCTCGCCGACTCGGCGGCGTGGCGCGCCTCCCGGAGCTCCTCGGCGAGGAGGACGTCTTGCGTCACGTCCCAGATCGTCTTGACGATGCCGCCCTCGGCGGTGCGCCGGTCGCTCACGCGCAGGCTCCGCCCGTCGCGCGTCCGGACGTCGAACGTGCTCTCTGGATCTCGACGCCTCGCGAGCCGCTCCGCGCGGAACCGGTCGCGCGCCTCGCCACTCTCGAACGCGAGATCGTCGAGCCAGACAGCGAGGATCTCTTCGTATGGTCTGCCCACGAGAGGCCCGCGCGACGCCTCCCCGAGGAGGCGCCGGTAGACGCTGTTGCAGAGGATGAGCCTGTCGTCGGCGTCGAAGAGCGCGAATGCGTCTTGGACCGTCTCGACGGCGCTCGCGAGACGGCCGGCGTTGAGCTTCGCCGCGGCCTCGATGCGCTTGCGCTCGGTGATGTCGCGGATGGCCGCGCATATCTGGAGGCCCTGGGGAGTGCGGACGGGCCCAAGGCTGATCTCGACGGGCACCTCGGACCCGTCCTTGCGACGGGCAAACAGCTCGAGCCCGGATCCCATCGGGCGCGTCACCGGCTTCTCGTTGAACCGCGCGACGTGGATCTTGTGACCGGTCCGGAAGCGCTCGGGGATCAATATCTCGAACGACTGGCCGAGGAGCTCGGACCGCCGGTATCCGAAGAGCTTCTCCGTCTGAAGGTTGACGAACGCCATGAGCCCGTCCGCCCCGCCGACGACGACCAGCGCGTCGGGAGCCGCGTCGAGCACCTGCTCGTGACTCGCGGGCAGGCCAAACGCGGAGGGCGGGGGCGACTCAGCTGCCAAGGGGGAGCCTCACGCAGAATACGGCGCCGGGCGCCGCGTCCTCGATCCAGATTCGTCCGCCGTGCGCCTCGACCGCGCTCTTGCAGAAGGTCAGGCCCAGCCCGCGGCCGCCGCGCGCCAGCGTGCGATCGCCCGTCTCGGCTTGCACGAACGGATCGAAGACCTTGTCGCGCAGCTCGGCGGGAACTCCGCCGCCCGCATCGGCGACGCGCAGCTCGACGTCTCCGTCGTCTTGCGATGCCGTGACCGCGACCTCGGTCCCCTGCGGCGCATGACGGATCGCGTTCTCGATCAGGTTGGCGAGCGTGCGCCGCAGGAGGTCCGGGTCGGCGTGCAGGCGCTCGACCCGGACGTCGGAGCGAAGGGTGACCTCGCGGGATCGGGCCCCCGCGTGGAGTTCGTCGAAGACGCTCGCCACGATCGCCGGGAGGTTCACGCGGGAGGGGTTCGCGCCGAGCTTGCCTTCTTCCGCCTTGCTGAGATCGAGCAGGTTCAAGATCATCCTGTTCAGCTGCTGCGCCTCCGCCCGAATCTGCTTGGCCGGCTCGCGCGCGCTGTCGGGCAAACCGGGGTCGCGCAGCAGGATCTGCGCGTTCAGATCCATCGCGCTGACGGGGTTCTTCAGGTCGTGGACGACGAACGCCATGAGCCGCTCCCGCTGGAACTGGAGGCGCATCAGCTCGTCCCGCTGCTTCTTGAGGACGTCGTAATGCCCGCGGAGCTCGGCCCCCATGCGCTGCAGCTTGAGCGCCATCTGCACGCGGACGACGAGCTCCGTCGGGCGGATGGGCTTGGTCAGGAAATCGTCGCCTCCCGCACGAATGGCCTGATCGAAGGTGTCGACGTCGCGCTGGGCCGTGAGAAAGAGGACCGGAGTGTGAGCCCCTCCGGGGAGCGCGCGGATCCGGCGGCAAGCCTCGAACCCGTCGACCTCGGGCATCCGCACGTCGAGGAGGACGCAATCGGGCCTCTCGCGCTGGAACGCGGCGACAGCCTCGGCGCCTCCGCTCGCGAGCACGACGCGGTGCCCTTCGTCTTCGAGCGTGCTGCTGGCCAGCGAACGATTGGCTTCGTTGTCGTCCACGACGAGAACGGTCGGCTGGGGTGCCGCGCTGGACGCCATCGCGCCCTCGGTATAGCAGCCCCCGCAAGAGCGCGCAGTTCCTGCGCTGGCGCGCATGAAGCGGAGGGACTGACTGCCCTTTCCCTTCGTCAAGATGGCATGAGCGCTGCAGAAGAGCTTCGCATGTCGCTCGACGGATTCCGGGTTCCCGTGATCACCGCCGCGGCGGACGACACGGTCGAGAGCGCTGCGCGCATGATGCGCGAACGCGGCGTCGGTTGCTTGATCGTGACGCGCGAGGGCCATCCCGTCGGGATCGTGACGGACCGGGATCTGGTCATCCGCGTCCTCGCCGAGGGGCGCGACGGCACGTCGGCGCGCCTCGGCGACTTCGTGACGTACGACCCGTTCACGGCCTCGGTCCACGACAGCATCGAGTCGGTCGCCGAGCGCATGCGCCGGCACGGCGTGCGGCGGATCCCCGTGGTCGACGACGACGGCAAGGCCGTGGGCATCGTGACGGCCGACGACCTGCTCACCCTGCTGGGCCGCGAGATCGCGGCCGTCTGCGAGGGCATCGAGAACCGCTCGGACTCGACCGACAGCCGGTGACCTACTCGCGCGCGCCGGCGAAGGCCCCGCGCCTGACGAGGGCCGTCTTCGCGAGCTCGACGAGCGCGAGGTAGGCGACGGTCGCCGCCGCGACGAAGCCGAGGTACGTCAAGGGCATCGGCACGAACCCGAGCACCGTCGCGACCGGCGTCGCCGGGAGCACGGCGCCGACGGCGACGACGGCGAGCACGGTGACCGTCAGCGCGAGGCTCGGGCGACTGCGCCACGGGCGCTCGAACGTGCGTATGACGAAGAGCACGAGCGTCTGCGTGCACAGCGATTCGACGAACCAGCCCGTGTGAAAGAGCGCCTCGCTCGCGTGGAAGAAGTGAAGCAGGACGTAGAACGTCAGAAAGTCGAAGATCGAGCTTATCGGCCCGACGAACAGCATGAAGCTTCGCACCAGGGCGATGTCCGATCGGTGGGGCCGGCGCAGCCACTGCGGGTCGACGTCGTCGGTCGGGATCGAGATCTGCGAGACGTCGTAGAGAAGGTTGTTGAGGAGGATCTGCGTCGGCAGCATCGGGAGGAAAGGCAGGAGGATCGACGCGGCCGCCATGCTCAGCATGTTGCCGAAGTTCGAGCTCGTGCCCATGAGCAGGTACTTGGTCACGTTGCCGAAGGCCCGCCGCCCGGCGAGGATCCCGCCGTGCAGGACGACGAGCCCGCGCTCGGTCAGGATGATGTCCGCCGCCTCGCGCGCGATGTCGACCGCGTGCGGGACGGAGATGCCGACGTCGGCGGCGTGGAGGGACGGCGCGTCGTTGATCCCGTCGCCGATGAACCCGACGACGTGCCCCCGGTGCTTCAGGGCAAGGAGGATTCTCGTCTTCTGCGCGGGCGAGATGCGCGCGAAGACGGCGGTGCGCTCGGCGACCTGCGCCAGCGCGACGTCCGACATGCGGTCGATGTCCGCCCCGAGGAGCAACGTGCCGACGTCGATGCCCACCGCCTCGCAGACGTGACGGGCGACGGCCCCGTCGTCGCCGGTGAGCACCTTCACGACCACGCCGTCGTCTCTCAGCCCCGCTACGGCAGCGGCGGCCTCCGGCAACGGCGGATCGGAGAACGTCACGAACCCGGCGAGCACCATGTCGTGCTCGTCGTTGGCGCGCCACGCGGTCTGCTCGCCCGCGGCCCTGTAGGCCACGGCCAGCACGCGCATGCCCTGCTCGCCTACGCGCGCGAGCCACTGCCGCCACCGAGCCCGCGCTTCGTCATCGACCCCCCTGCTCGCCCCCTGCTCTGCATCGAAGGAGGTGGCCAGCTCGCAGATGGCGTCGGCAGCCCCCTTGGTGACGAGCAGCCGCTCGGCGCCTCGCTGGACGACGACCGACAGCCGGCGTCGCTCGAAGTCGAACGGCACCTCGTCGAGCTTCGTCCACCCGTCGTCGCCCTGCGCGGCGCCCGCGAGGATGGCCACGTCGAGCGGGCTCTTGATCCCCGTTTCGAAGTGGCTGTTCAGCCGGGCCAGCGCGAGGGGCCGGGGGCTCTCGCGACCATCCGGGTCGTACGAGCCGGCGACGCCCATCTCTCCCGCGGTCAACGTTCCCGTCTTGTCGCTGCAGAGGACGTCGATGCTGCCGAGGTTCTGGATCGCCGACAGGTGCTTGACGATGACGTGCTCGCGCGCCATGCGCGACGCGCC
>Ga0209415_10005612_pt1 | contig 22498 bp, 19 predicted proteins | sample PeaSoiSIISIP2007_FD_187696 | JGI IMG/M metagenome (GOLD analysis project Ga0209415, IMG submission 187696) | Peat soil microbial communities from Weissenstadt, Germany - SII-SIP-2007 (SPAdes) (version 2) | ecosystem: Environmental > Terrestrial > Soil > Wetlands > Peat | place: Germany... | reverse complement strand
GAGGCGCATGCCTCGACGGCGGCGGTGTCGACCGCCCCGAGAACCTCCATCGACTCGACGACAAAGGCTTCACTGAACGTCATGGATTCCCCCCACCGCACCGTCGTGTCGTTGCACAACACAATCCTAGCTTGCCCGATAGCCCTCGGTTCAGAACGCCGGTGCCTCACTCCAGCCGGATGAGAGCCAGCGAGCCCGCGTGCCGCACTTTGTAGTGAGGGTCTTGCTCGAGAGACTTGACAGTGGCTTGCCAATCGGCAACATAAGCCGGCCACGCCGCGTAGGCGTAGACGTCGTCGTGAAGATCCGTGTACCATGACTGCAGGTTGTAGAGGCCCTGAACGTTGGGAGAGTCCGCGACGACGTACTGATACCCGAGACGACGTAGATACTCGACCTTGGCCAACGGGCCGCGGAAGTACGGCATACCCGGAGGGGGTGACACTGCGCCGACCACGTCGAGGGTCGCAAATGTGTACTTTGTGAAACTCAACAGGTCTGGGTGGTCGACGGCGGCCAACACCTTCACTCCCCGCGGAATCATGGCATTGAGTTGACGATATTCCGCCTTGAAGTCGGCGTCTCGGTCCATCCCGCCGGAGGTGCCATCGATCACGTCGGTCCCCAGGGTGAAGTACACGCGGATGTTGTGCGCGAACCCCGTGACGGAGTACCCGAATGTGAGGACCGCTCCCCCGAGTAGGAGCGCGACCGTCACCGCCGGAGCGTGGAACCGCAGTGAGAGGGTTCGACTCGGGCTCGACTTCGCAAGGTGACGACCAGCCGCCGGGTTCTGGTGGGCCCTCTCGACCGAGGGCGCCTTCGAAAGTACCCCAACGGGCCACAGGACGTCGAGAGCGAACAGCCCGCATGCGAACGTGCTCGGAGCGAGCAGTCGTACCACGTCGAGATAGTACGAACCCGAGAACGAGTACACGTAGATCGCTATCTGAGCCAGGCAACCGACGCTGGCGGCCAGAAGGACGATCATCGCTTTCTGATCTCGACGCCGGTTCACGAGAAACACGAGAGCCACACCGAAGGCTGCGACAATGATCCATCCCATGCCGTATGCCGTGAACACGCTCCAAGCAAATCGGAAGAATCTGCCGATTCCGTGCGCGAACACGTGGGGATCCTGACCAGTCGGCCACGATTTGTTGTAGTTCCCGTCGGTCAGGGGGAACAGCGGCGTACCCGACGATCGGAAAAGTGCGATTGCCCATCCCCCGCTGCAGAGCACGGTTGTCCCGAGGATGATGAGCAACCCCTTGACACAACGACTCCCCCGGACCGTGAACAACGCGATCACCACTGCGATCGCCACCGAGACAACGAAACTGAACCGCAATGCAAGAATGGCCGCCATGAATATGCCGATGACGACGTAGAGAAGTGGTTGTTCTGGGGCTGATTTGGGCGGCACGCGCCGAAGCAGTTGAAACACTCCCAACGAGAACGCCGTGATCGAATAGTTAGGACTCAAATTTGACACGTCCCCGATTCCGTGGCCGAGGATGACTCCGATTCCGAGAAGAAGCGTCCCGATCACCAACCACCGCCGATGAGTTGTCCGGACCGCCACGAGCACGAGCAAAAGGGAGCAGAACAGAAGTTCGAACGCCCGGAGAGAGGAGCCACCGGAAACGCTGAGAAACAGCGAGTGGAACGTGGTGGCGCCGCCATAGTCGGTGATGCGTCGCAGATTGAAGGGGTCGATGAGCCCGCCCGTGCTCGAAAGTCGCTTTGCGAGGTAGATGTAGGCGGCGTCATCGTCGTCCAGGTTGTACAACGGGCTGCCGATGGCCAAACCCAGGGAGATGAGGATCAGGATCACGCTGACACCCACCAGACCGAGCCGTGTGCCGGCTGACGGCAGGTTCGAGACACCATGGCGCCGCACAGTGCTTGTAAGGCGCGACAACAGAAGGACCAAACCGACCGTGTGCCACGCAATGAGAAGCCCCGGTCGCGCTTGGTTGATGGCGACGAGCACGCCAGCCACGACGAAGAAGATGCCGATGCCGAGGAGCACCTGCAGTGGGGGGCCGATGTCGTCTCTCACCGATCGCCATCCGGCGCGGCGCAGTAGCCCGGTAGCGGCTGTTCCCCAACCCCACGCCCCGAAGAACAGCAGTCCCACCAGGAAGAGAAGCTTCAGCGAATAGATCATCAGATCTTCGCCGTGGTCGGGTACGGGGATTCGGGGTGCATCGTCACTCAGCTATGGCTCGATCGTCAGCGGTGCCGTCCAGGACCGCCCGTCGTAGGTAAGCGCGCGGCCCAGATCGTCCAGAGCGACGCAAAATGTCGCGCTCGAGCACGACACGCTTCGCAGGCCGAGCGTGGAGTCGGCAGTGCGCGGCGCTGACCATCTCGACCGTCGATACGTGATGGCTTGGCCCCGACCGTCCACGGCGACGCAGAAGCTCGCGCTTGGACACGAAACAGCTGTCAGGCCAGCGCCGTCTCCACCGTGGGCGCTTGGGGTGTCGACCGGATCAGGGGAAGACCACAGGACCCCGTTGAACATGTACACGTTTCCGAATGGATCGACCGCGACGCAGAACTTCATGGTCGGGCACGAGATGGCGTTCATTGCACCGTATCCGTGCTTGTTTGCCTTGGATACAAGAGGGGCGTGTGTCACCGCATGGCGTTGGGGCCACATGCTGCCTTGGCTATCCCATGAGTGTCCGTTGTAGGACACAGCGGCGCCGAGATCTGTGACCGCCACACAGAACGATGGGTCCGAGCACGAAACTGCAGCGATACCGGGAATACCGAATGCCTGTTTGACGTAGACGCTCCTGGGCTCGACGCTCGTGGCGTTCGACCAGTTCGCTCCGTCGAAGCGGCTGGCGAAGCCGTCTATGCCCACAGCCACACAAAAGCCACTGTTCGGACACGACACACTGGTCAGGCCGTTGTGTCCGAAGGCGGCAACCTGATTGGCGCTCATCTTGTCCACCTGTCGCGGTGCAGACCATCGGGCGCCGTTGAAGGTGACGGCGTCTCCCACGATGTCGACGGCAGCACAGAACCGGCTGCTCGGACAGGACACGCTGTTGATCGCGTGCAGATCCGAGGATCTCGGGGTAGACCACGAGGTTCCGTCAAAGGAGATCGAATTGCCATGATCGTCCACCGCCATGCAGAACGTGGAAGTCGGACACGACACGCTCAGAGGCGTGTTGCGGACGACGGGAGGACTCGAAGGGTGATTGGAGCGCTCGGCGGCTAAACCAACCCCGATTGCGAGCAGGGCCAGCCCAATCCCTGCCACCATCATGAGGCGCCGCCAGACCACTGACCCAGGAAGTGTCCCGTCGGATGGGGATTTGGATTCCTCTGTCAGAGCGCCCTCACTTGGCTGGTGCTGTGCAAGCGACGTTGTGTCGTTCGTCCGGATTCGCGGTGCACAAGGGTGATTGATCCAAACATTCCCCGTCGAGAATGGCGGGCTGCGGAGACGATAGCGGTCGAAGCACCGGTGCGCCCGTCATCTCGCGGGGTCGCGGTGCCCGTTTCAATCTCGCTTCAGAGCAGATCGCGGAAGAACTCCGGGTCGTGCTCGATGCGTTGATACACCTCATTGCTGAGCCGCTGGGCGGCCGCAGCCGTCTGGGCGTGATGACGTTGAGCACGGGCCCGGTTCCGGCGCCGGAGGAATCGACCGAGTCCAGGGACGCGTTTGGCGCGCGTGGTGAGCCGGGGCGGGTTGACGAGGTCGACGCGGCCTACGGCCCATCGGAATCCGGCGCCGTGGTGGTACACGATCCCGCCGTACACGCCGAACCACAGCGGATGCAGGTTCACCCGGTTGGTGCGGAGCAAGGGCGTCCACTGGTCGCCGGATCGCTCCAGGGCCCGGAGAAGGTTGCCGCCGACGTCGGTGGCCTGCCTCCCGTCCGTGGTCGTCCACGAGTAGCCCGGCGACCAGTCCCCGTGCAGGCGTTCCCAGTCTCCGACGCGCACCGCGCAGAACGAGGGGTGAGGTTGGGCATCGGTGGCGTTCTCGTCACGCCTGATCGCCACCAGTGCCGACCGTTCGAGCCCCGTGAGGACCGTAGGAAGCGGGTTGGCGATGGGAAAGGCGTCACCGTCGAGGAAGAAGATGAGGTCGTCGGGCCGCGCCTCAGCCGCGATCTCGCCGGCGATGAGGTTGAGCTTGCCGGGATGATCTCCGAGCATCGGGATCACCCGGTCGAACTTGGCCGCATGTCCCTCGGGCACGTCCTGGAGGTTGGCGTAGACCTTAAACGGCTCGAGGATGTTGCGGCGGAGGAAGTCGGACTGGATGTCGATCCAGCGCGCCGATGAGACGTGCACGGTGGCGACGTAGATCACGGTGCGCTCGACCCTGGGGCTGCGAGCTGGAGCCGGCGCGCCCGGGACACGTCCACCACCATACGCGGGTCGGATCGGTTGTCGGGCAGCGACGCGGTGTGGCAGCCTGACCCCGTGGCCCTTCGGACAGCGCTGGGAAAGGCGCTGCACGGGGCCCCCCAGACGCTTCGGCGGGTGCTGCCGGGCTCGGTGCGCGACGGTGTGCGGCGGCGGTTGGGGCCCTTTGCCCCGTGGGAGAGCGGTTTCACCCATCGATCGCCGCCCGAATTGTTGCCCGGCGAGGAGGTCGGCCCGCCGGATTTCGTCGGTATCGGCGTGCAGAAGGCCGGGACCACGTGGTGGTTCGCCCTCATCGTGGCCCATCCCGACGTGTCCCAACGCCCGGAGATCCACAAGGAGCGGCATTACTTCGCCCGGTACGCCACGCAGGCCTTCGGATCCGATCAGGTGTCGGGTTATCAAGGGTGGTTTCCGCGACCGCCCGGCAAAAAGGCGGGGGAGTGGACGCCCGACTACATCTACCAGCCCTGGGTGCCCCCGCTCCTCGAGCTCGCCGCGCCAGAGGCGCGGCTGGTCGTGATGGTCCGAGATCCCGTGGAGCGCTTCGTGTCGGGCGTCGCCCACAGCGGGATCCTGCCGGGTTCCCACCATGGCACCGTCGTGGCCGAGGCGGTCGACCGGGGCTTCTATGCGGCCCAGCTCCGGCGTTGGTCGAAGCCCATGGAGACCGGACGGATCCTGGTGCTGCAATACGAGCGGTGCGTCGCCGACCCGGCGGGGCAGCTGGCTCGCACGTATCGCTTCTTGGAGCTCGACGACGGGTTCCACCCGGCCGACCTGCGCCGCCCTGCCAGTCCGACGCGACAAGAGAAGGGCGCACTCGCCGGCGATGCCCGACGACGCCTGGTCGAGCTGTACGCGCCCGACGTGGCCGAACTGGCCCGGGTCGTTCCCGACCTCGATCTGGGCCTCTGGACGAACTTCCCCTCGGGCTGACCCGTCGGTCCGGCGCGGTGCTCATGCGCCCGGCCCCGGAATTGCCCCGGCCCGTTGGGCGGCTCGGTCGGGTCCCGTCACGTACAGGCGCATCAGGCGCGCCGCGTTGCGGGCCCGGGGGCCGCGGCGCACGATCAGGCGCAGTCCCAAGCCGAAAACCGATCCGGCGCGGTACACCCACCACCCCGTTGTTCCGTACCACTTGCGGATGTAGCGCTCGATGGCGGAGTGGAGGCGAAGTTGCAGCCTCACTGCATCGGTCTCGGTCCCACCCGCGGCGTGCTCGGCTGCCACTTCTGGGCAGTACCGCACCCGCCAGCCTCGCTCCTGGGCTCGGTGTTCCCAGTCCTCGTCTTCGCTGTAGAGGAAGAAGCGCTCGTCGAAGTTCCCCACCTCGGCGAGCGCGGCCTTGCGCAAGAGGAGGACAGCGCCACCGACGAAGTACCGCGACGACCGCAGTCGAAGCCGGCTGAGACCCACCGCTTCGGCCCAGGCTCCCCACGGCGTATGCCACGGCCACCGCACGGTCCGCGGCTCGGTCGAGCCCGGACCATGTTGCGACGGCGCCACACAGGCGAGCCAGGGATCCTTGTACAGCTGCTCGTGCAACTCGTCCAGCTCCGACGGGTCGATCCGGGCGTCTGGGTTGAGCAGCAGGACATCACGGGCCGAACCGGCGAGGTGCCCGAGCGCGATGTTCACCGCGGTCGCAAACCCGACGTTCGCCCCGGGGTCGATGTACAGCGCGCCGGCTTGTCTGGCGACGGCCGCGGTCGCAGGCGACGACGAGTTGTCGACGACGACGGCAGGGTAGGAACCCTGGAGCCTGGCCAGTGCGCGGGCCAGTGCGTCGGCCGGGCCGTAGGCCACGATCACGACATCGAGCCCGGCCGAGTCGTTGGTCACAAGGCGGGGCGCGCTCGGCGCCTCCGGCCGACCACGAACGTGCCGATCCCCGTCACGACCAGCCCCGTCGCGACGGCGGCACCGACGTCGATTCCCGCGCTGAAGGCGGAGGGCCAGTAGTGCACCTCGACGACATGATGACCGGGGGTGACCTGCACCTCGAGCATCGACCCACTCGCCCACGGGTGCAACGCCACGGGTTTGCCGTCCACCGTGGCCTGCCACCCGGGCACGTTGGTGAGCCGCAAACGCACCACCGCGGCCGTGGGGCTGTCGACGAGGACCCGCCACGACGCCGGGTCGGGGTGGGTCACCGGCACGGGTGTCCCGGGCGCTTCTGTTGGAAGGGTCGCACCTCGGGCCGGGACTGCGATCGCCGTCGCCTCGGCGCTGCCGGGGACCGAGACCAGCGCCTCGCCGCCGAAGCCACCGACCAGGACGCTTCCCGCGGGACCGAATCGGCCTACGGGCTCGAGCACGTAGCCGACCCCGAAGACTCGGGCTTCGGCGACGGTGGTGATCTGGGCGCAGAAGATCCCGATCTGTTCCAGCGCCGGGGGGGTGCGTTCGCCACTGATGGCCTTCCACGCCCGGAAGTAGCGCGCGGGAAGAATGGGGTCGTACACCGCGAATTCGTGGAGTTGGTATCCGATGTTGGCGTCGGGTCGGATGCCCACCTCGGCCTTGGACGGGGTGAGGTACCGAAACGACCGGCACCCCCCGTAACCCACCAAGCTCGTTCCCACGGTGTGCTGGAGCTCCGTGATGGCGGGGTTGGTGGGGAAGTACGTGGAGCTCACCGACCAGAACGGGATGCCGGCGTTCAGCAAAAAGGCCGTCTCCAACGCCACGAGCAATGCCGGTCCCCACCGGGACGACACTGCGTCCCGGGACGTGGAATGGGCCCCCGAGCGCGGCGCTCGCAACCAGGTTCCGGCCAGCCCCAGGCCGACGACGGCCTGTACCAAGGGCCAGACGAGGCTGGCGCGATGGCGGTCGATGGCGGGTGCCAAGCCGAGGACCGCGGCGGCTCCCATAGCGAGCGTCACCAGCCCGAGCACGCCGAAGGCCCCCGCCGCCCATTGCACCGACGTGCGCTGGCGCGTCGGTCGCGCCAGCGCCTCGAGGCCGATCGCGCCGAGCACGGCCAGTGCCAGCGCCAGGAGCATCACCGCTCGGCTCCACGTCACGGTGTGACCACCGGGCACGAGGTTGAGGATCTTGTCGGCTGGGGAGAAGAACGTGAGCAGGGCGCTCACGATCGCCACCGCGACGAGGGCAGGAACTGCGGGTTGGTGCCACGAAGCCCTGACGCCGACGACCGCGAGCGCCAGGACGACCACCCCGACATACGCGGCGGTCCGAAAGTCGGTGCCCTGGAGGCCCACCGCGAGGACATTCGTGACATGGGACAAGGAGAACGCCGGCGTTCCCGTTCCGGCTCGACGGGCAGATATCAGACCGAGCTGCACTCCGGGGAAGAGCAGCGGCGCGCCCAGGCCGCAGCCGCACACGACGCCGATCACGACATCCCGAACGGGTCGGAGAACCGGTCCTCCGCTGGTCCGAGCGTGCGCCACCAGGAGGACGATGACGAACACCGCCACGAAGACGCCGAGCACGACCAGGCTCTCGGGATGTCCCCCGTACACCGCCCAGCCGAGCACGAGGGCGAGCATGAGGACGTACCGGAACCGGTGCGTCCCTCGTAGCAACCCGACGACCGCGGCCAGGAGCCAACCGGCCCAGCACGTCACGCCCGTCATCGCCCATCCGCCATGCACGATCATCGGACCCGACAATTCGAATGCAGTGCCCCCGAATGCGGCCGCCAACGGGCCCAGCTTCAACAGGCGGCACAGAACATAGACACCGGTCCCGGCGATGACGAGCTTCGCGAGCACCATCACCGCGTAGGCATGGCTGACGGGGACCAGGTACCCGATGAGGGCCGGAAGGCTGAAGACTCCCGATTGCCAATTGAACGCCAGGGGCAAACCGGTGATGTTGTAGGGGTTCCACAATGGGAGGTGCCCGCTGTGGACCTGGTGCCACGCAGCGTTGACCATAGGGAGGAAATAGAAGATCTGGTCCGCTTGCACGGCGTTGTGGACCGCGACGCCGGGCTGACGGGTCAAGCCGAAGCGCGACAGAAGGTCGAACGGGCCCAACGAAACTCCCGGGCGCAGGGCCGGGAGAAGGACCACGACGGCCGCGGCGACCGTCCAGGCCACGCCCAACGCGTCGCGACCCCACCGGGTGCGTGACGCGTCGGCAATCTCGGTTGTCGACGCGGCCCCGGGTCCCCCTTCACGCTCGCGAGCGGGCATGTTGAGGCCTACCCCCCGTTGGCGCACTCGGGGAGCCTACCCGCGGGCCGGGATCTGCTCGATGATCTCGACGACCCGCTCGAGGTCGGCATCGGCGAGGGTGGAGCCGCTCGGCAGGCACAGGCCCTGCTCGAAGATTCGCTCGGCGACGTGCCCGCCCAACACAGCGGTGTCCCTGAACAGCGGCTGGAGGTGAAGCGGCTTCCACGTCGGGCGGGCCTCGATGTCGTGGGCCTCGAGCGCGACGCGAATGTCCTCGCGCGTCGACCCGTAGGTGTCGGGATCGACCAGAACGCAGGTCAACCAGTCGTTGGGCTCGCCATAGTCGGCGCGTGGCATGAAGCTGATCCCCCCGACGCTCTTGAGGCCGTCACGGTACGCGGCATTGATGGCGTGGCGGCGTGCCAGGCGCCGATCGAGCCCGCGTAGTTGCGCCACGCCCAGGGCGGCCAGCAGGTTGCTCATGCGATAGTTGAAGCCCAGGTCGATGTGCTCGTAATGGGCTTCGTCCTCGCGCGCCTGGGTCGCCAGGTGCCGGGCTCTGGTCGTGATGGCCTCGTCGCGCGAGACGAGCATGCCTCCGCCACTTGTCGTGATGATCTTGTTGCCGTTGAACGAGAAGACCCCCGCGGTGCCGAAGGACCCCGCGGCCGAACCGCGATGCGATGCCCCCAGTGCTTCGGCGGCGTCCTCCACCAACGCAACCCCGTACTGCTCGCACAGGGGGACGAGGCGTCCGTAGTCGGCCGTCTGCCCGTAGAGGTCGACGGTGACCACCGCCTTGGGGAGCGAACCCCGGCGGGCCCGGTCCTCGAGTTCCTGGGCCACGAGGTCGGGCGCCATCTGCCACGTGTCGGCGTCGCAGTCCACGAGGACCGGCTGGGCGCCGATGTAGGTGGCGGCGTTGGCCGTCGCCACGAACGTGAAAGTCGGTACGAGCACGTCGTCACCGGGCCCCACCCCGACGAGCAGCAATGCCAGGTGCAGGGCCGCTGTCCCGCTCGACAGCGCCACGGCGTGAGGGACACCGACGCGTCGGGCGAGTTCCTCCTCGAACATGTCGACGTGGGGTCCGAGGGGTGCGATCCAACCGGAGTCGAGCGCCTCGAGCAGCAACTTCCGCTCCTCTTCGCCGACATCGGGAGGTGAAAGGTAGACGCGGCTCATACCGGAGCCCGGGGTTCGGGCGACAGTGCCCCGTACGCAGCAGCCAACGAAACCATTACAGCCGCGGTGACGGCGACGTCGACGACAGGACCTGCGAGTGTGTGGGCTTTCGATGCACCCACGGCCGCGGCCGCGAACACGATCTCGGCCCCGATGTACAGCAGCGCGACCCCGCCCCGGGGCCATCCACGCGCCACCAACAGGTCGTAGGGGTGGCGGCGATCGCCGCTCGTGATGGACTGCCGCCCTCGGACCCGGCGCACAACGGCGAAGACCACCTCCGCCACCGGGACGGCCACGATGACGAGGCTCACCACGCTGACCGGCGATCGCGTGCCCGGGGCCCACGCCCAACACAGGAGCAAAGCCAAGGCGGCGCCGAGGAGATAGGCGCCCGCGTCGCCGAGATAGATCCGCGCCGGAGGCCGGTTGTAGAGAAGGAACGCCGAAAGGGCAGCCGCCACGGCGACGGCGACGTCTCGGGGGCCGGCGTGGAGGACCACGGCGAACGCGACTGCGGCAATGGTCACGACTCCGGCCGCCAGCGCGTCGAGGCCATCGAGGAAGTTCACCCCGTTCATGAGCACGAGGACGACCAGTACCACGAGAATGCCGCCCCAGACACCGCCGATCTTGTTCGGGACTACCAGTGCCACTGCCACGCCGACGGCGGCTTGCCCCACCAGTCGCACTGGTGCGGGAAGGTCGAGACGATCATCGAGAACTCCGAGCATCACCGCACCCGTCAAGGGGAAGACGACAGACGGGTGTCCGAGCGCGGCACCGACCAACATTGCCAGGAAGACAGCCACCCCGCCCAGGTACGGGACCGGCGCAGCCTGGGTCTTCAGTGGCCCGGGTCGATCGACCACTCCGGTCCGTGTCGCCACCACCATGGCGATGGGGGTGAAGACCAGAGCGACCCCGAAAGCCACTCCGCTCACGGCCAAGATGCGTGTCACTGGCCGGTGCCGGCGCTCGGAGCGACGCCATTGGGGACGGCCGTCGCCATCAGCACCGACTGCGTGCCGCGGTGCATCTCGAATGTCCGGGCCGCCGTGAAGCCGGCTCGCTCGTACATGGCGATGGCAGCGGTATTGCTCGTGCCCACGACGACGTGTGCCGCGCTGACGTCGCGCCTCGCCATCTCGCGCAAGAAGCCCTGCACGAGCCGCGCGCCCACGTGCCGCTCTCTCCACCTCGGGTCCACGGCCACCGCCAGAAGCTCACCGCCCGCCATGACCTGCTCGCCGCTTCCGTGGCGGAGCGTCTCCACGACCCGAGGGACCGCGGTGACGAGACGCAGTGGAGCGCTCAGGAAAGCGCGCACACCGTCGTGAAAGAGGAAGTCTCGATACAGGCGTCTGAGGGCGACCGATCCTGCGATGAAGCCGACGATGACCCCGTTCGCCTCGGCGATCAAAAGGAACGAACCGTCAGAACGCGCGATCCGGCCATAGAGGCCGTCGAGGAAGCGTGGTCCAAGCCTCGCCAAGAAGCCCTCGGAGATGAGCTGCGAGTGGAGTGCGGCCGCGGCCGGGGCGTCGCGTTGGCTGCCCATGCGAACGGAGACGGGGTCGTCGTCGGCCCCGCCCCCCGCCGGACCACCCCCACTGCCACGCATCGTCGCCCCTCTCCTACGATCCGCGGAGCCAGGTCGTGCCCCGTGCAACGCAGAAGTCTACGTCCGCCCCCGCGCCAGAAGGGACGCCATCAGCCTCGACTGCAAGCCGGGGTCGCGCCGCCGCCGCCCGATCCGGACAGCCATGAAGCTCGACGCGAGCAGGAATGCGACAACGGCCGAATCACGGGCCGAATGGCCGCGACCGGGCCCGGGCGCCATCTCGCCCAGCATTGCGGCTCGTCCGTCCTCATAGCCGGCGAGCACCGTTTCGTGGAAGAGCCGGCACGAGCTGCTCATGGCCCCGCCGTGCTTCGCCAGAAAGTTGCGCCTGCCGGTCACCTGGGCTGCCGCGGTCCGGGTGACCCTGTTGCCACCGTGCTGGGTGTAGCGATATCCCACGTGGGGGACCGTTCGGACGAGGCCCTCCTGAGAGCATCGCAGCCACAGGTCCCAGTCCTCCCCGGTGGGCAGGTCGGGGTCGAAACTGACGTCGAAGGAGAGCGCACCCCGACGCACCACGGCAAAGGGAAGCGCCACGAGGTTCTGCCACAACAACTGCCCGCTCGTGTACTCGAGCGGACCCCGGAAGATCGCCCCCGCACCTCCGCTGTCGGCGTGGTGCACCACGTGCCACGATGATGCCGCCACCACCTCGGGGTACGTCCCGAGGAAGTCGAGCACGACTTTGCCGACACCGGGGAGCCAGGCGTCGTCGTCGTCGCAGAAGGCCACCAGTTCGCCCTGCGCCACTTCGATCCCCCGGTTGCGGGCGACACATGGGCCCACGGACTCGTCGGTTCGGACGACACGCACCCGGCGATCTTGGGCCTGAAGCCGCTCGAGGACGCCGGCGGTGTCATCGGACGAGCAGTCGTCCACGATCACCAACTCGAGCGAGTCCACGTCCTGCGTCAGAACCGACGCGGCGGCGTCGGCGACTTGGCCGGCCCGGTCGTGGGTCGGCATCACCACGCTCAGGAGAACCGACACGGTCCGATCAGCATATCCCGGGTGTCGCCGAACTCGACGGCCGTCGACCGCCCCTTGTTGTTCAACGTCGATGCGACCACAGGTCGCGTATCCGGGCGTAGACCTCGCGGGCCCGCCAGAACGGGCTTGCCTGCATGGACGCCACCTGGAGCCGCGCCTGCTCGAGCTCCGCGTTCAGCGCGACCTGCTCGCGCCGGAGCCGAGTCACCAGATCTGCCACCGCGCCCGGGCCCTGTGGTTGTCCAAGGTCGCCCACCGCTTGCTCGTCGACGATCTCCGCGTCGAGGAGCCACGCACCGATCGACGAGAGATTGGTGTGGATGGGGAGCTTCTGCTTCCACTTCCGCGCCAGGACCCGCTCGCTCTCGCGGTACTTCCACGGGACCCTTCCGGTGAGCGAGTTGTGGTGACACAGAGCATCCACCACGACCACCCGCAGGTTTCGGTCTTGGGCCTGCAGCGCGAGGTCGGTCCCGTACAGATGCCAACCCAGCTCGGCGTCCACCCGCAGCGGCGTGTCCCGGGGGACCACCATGAGCAGTTCGTCGAGCCCGTCCACGTCGGACGGCAGATCGCGGTGCGAGAGCAGGCGGTCGCGGTGCACCACTCGGCCGATGGCGTCGAAGGGGACACGGCGGTCCAACACACCGAAGACCCCGGCGATGCCGACGGTCCCTCCTTGGCTCTGGGCCAGATGCCACTGGGCCGTCAATCGTGCCGGCCACCCTTCGGGAAGGTAGACGTCTTGGTGGACGAGTACGACGAGTTCGTGTCTGGCCTGCTCGATGCCGGCGTTCAAACCTTCCGCCGCGTTGGAGCAATTGCGGAACACCAACAGCTCGTGCGGGGTGTCGCCACGTAGGCAAGGGGAGCGTCGCAGGTTGGCGTCGAGCTGTGCGTCGTCGTTGACACACGCCACGAAGGTCACCGGGACCTCGGGCTCTTCGACGTCCGGCAGCGGTGCCCCGTTGACGACGAGTCTGGCCGTTCGCAGGTCGAGTTCCGCATCCTTGGCGCCGACACCCAATAGCTCGAACAGTGGCCCACCCGCCTCGACGACACCATCGGTGCCGGCGTCCTGCGCTCTGGCCACGGTGTCGGGCGCGTAACCCGCGTCGAGGAGCAGCTGTACGACGCTCGCGGAGGTGAAGAGGTGAAGGTACGCCGGGTCGAGCAGGGTTCCTTCGATGTAGGGGAAGATCCCCCGGAGGATCCCGCTGACCACGCTGTGATGCTGCACATTGGGCACCGTGCACACGATGGATCCGCCCGGACTGAGCAATGGGCGGTGGTGCCGCAACATGGCCAGGGGATCAACCACCCTCGGGAGCACATCGGCATACACGATCATGTCCACCGAGCCCGGTTCCAGGGGCACGTTGTCGCGTTCGAGATCGAGCCCGAAGTAGCCGTCGAGGTCCGCCGCAGGTGTCGTAGGTGTTGCGGGGAAGTCGGCACCGTAGACGACCGGAGCCGGACGACGCCTCTTCAGCACCTCCGCGAGCCAACCGTCTCCCACACCGAGCTGGAGGACGGTGTTCGCGGCGTGGGGGACCGCCGCCGCCAGGTGCTCGTTGAGCGTGCCGTCGCCTCGGTGGCCCTCCGGTCGCATCCAGTCGAGGCTAATGGCCCGGGCCAAGTGGGCGGGTCCTATAGCTTTGCGGCGTCACGCGAACGTGGCACCGCGACGAGCGACGACACGCGGTCGGAGTTCGAATGCCGAGAGTCTGCGAGGGGCGTTGGCCGGTACCGTCGAAGAGGGTTTCCCGTCTGGGCCGTGGGTGCTCGTGCTCGGCATGCACCGCAGTGGGACCTCCGCGCTGACCGGGGCACTCGGCCATCTCGGTCTCAGCCTGCCCGCGGCCGATGACTTGGTGACAGGGCGCTACGACAACCCCGTCCACTACGAGAGCCACGCCCTCACCGACGTCGATGACGCCATCTTGGAGACGCTGGGGGGGACCTGGAGCGCACCTCCTCTCCTGCGCCCCGGGTGGCATCGCTCCCCGGCGGTGCTCGACATGGCCGGCCGCGCCCGGAGCGCGGCCCGACTGGCATTCCCCCAGGGCGGACCCCTCGTGTGGAAGGACCCCCGTCTGTGTCTGCTCCTGCCGTTTTGGAGGTCGGTCCTGCCTCAGCCGATCGTCACCGTGTTCGTCTGGCGCGCGCCGCTGGCTGTGGCCCGATCGCTCCGCTCCCGTCAGGGTTTCACCACCAGCCTCGGCCTGGCGCTGTGGGAGCGCTACACGCGCGACGCGCTGGCCGCATTGGCCGGCCACGACGTCTACATCGTGCGATACGAGGAGTTGCTCGGCGATCCGCGGGGCTCGCTCGTCTCCCTCGTCCGCTGGCTGGGCGCAAGTGGGCGGGTACCGGGCGTCGCGGACGACCGCGCCGTTGCGGCCGCGACCTCCTCGGTGTCGCCGTCACTGGCGGGCCACGAGGGTGAGGGTGAGCTCCCCGAAGCGGTCCGTCATGCCGTTGCCACATTGAGCAGGCTGCAGGGAGCCAACGACTGCCTTCCCGAGGCGGAGGCGGCGGTCCCCCCACCGTGGATGGGCGACGTCATCGCGCAACGTCATGACTACGAAGAGCTCTACGCCCGGTACATGCGCTACATCAAATGGCGCCGGCGCATCCCGTTCCTGGGACGACGTGCGCGCCCCGGCGGCGTGGACGGGACCTGAGAGAGCACGCCGGTCCACAATGCTTCGAAGTTGTGCACCATGTCGCCCACCTGGTGCTCGCGCGCGGATCGTTCTGCTGCTCGGCCGAGGCGGTCGCGTTCGTCGGGGTCGTCGAGCAGGCGACCGACGGCCGCGGTGAGCTGCTCGACGTCGCCGGGATCGAACAGCACACCGTTGACGTCGTCGTCGATGAGCAGCCGCGGTCCGTCCGTGGCGGCCGCCACCACCGCCTTGCCCGCTGCCATCGCCTCCAACACGGCCAACCCGAACGACTCGGCGTGCGACGGGTGGACGACCACGTCCGATCCCGCCACGAGATCGTCCTTGCGGGGCGGCCGAACATCTCCGGGGATCACCAGACGGTCGGCTAGGCCGTTGTCCTCGACGAGTCTCTCGAGCATGCGCCAATAAGAAGAACCCTTGTCCGCGGGGCCGCACATGACGCCGTACAGATTCCTGTGGTCCTGCCCCAGTCGTGCCAGGCACTGCACGAAATCGGCCTGACCCTTCATCGGTCCCACGCGAGCGAACATCGAGACCACGAGGGCGTCGGGGGGGAGCCCGAACGCGACGCGCCCGCGCTCGGCGTCGCCGTTCCGGCACCGCTCCCCGTCGACCCCGGGCGTCACCACCGACCACGGCACGCCCGGGAACGCCATGGTGCGCCGGTGGGCCCCGGGCGAGGTGTAGACGATGTGAGCCGGAGGGAGGAACTTGAGGATGCGGGCCACGGCACGTTCTGTTCGCGTGCGGGGTTGCAGGGGGGAGTGGATGTGCCAAATGACCGGCGTCCTCGTCAGTCGACCGGCGAGACCGGCGTAGAGCAAGGCCGAGTTCTCGCTGGCATGGATCAGATCGACCCGTTCGTGACCGATCACCCCCCGCAGGCCCATGACCAAGGTCATCAGGTTCCGGGGTGAACGCAGCCGTGATCTCGGGAAGCTGTACGCGGCCGTGCCGCTGTCGCGCACGAGCTCGGGCCACCGTCCCGGCGACAAGCACGCCAGCACGGGAACGAAGCGCGACCGGTCGACTCGACCGATGATCTCGTTCAACACCGTCGAGGCCCCACCGAGGTCCTCGTACCCCGAGCTGTCCACGAGCAGGACCCGCGCCGGCGTCTTCGCCGTCAAGGCACGGCCTCTTCGGGACCGAGCGTCGGGACACGGTGAGCTCGCTCCGGGAGCGCGCCTGCTCGCCGGGCGCTGCGGGCCGGGCCCGACGCGTAGAGGCGGGCCAGACGCATTGAGGCGCGCCGGCGCCCGCCGCGGGCAACAGCAGCGCGACGCAGCGCCGTGAGCACCGTCGCCGCCCGGTACGAGTGCCAGCCCACCGCTCCGTGCCACTTCCGGACGTAGGTCTCCACGCCGGCGTGGAAACGCATTTCGCGTCGAGCCGGATCGCTGTCGGTCGCTGCCCCCGCGTGCAGCGCGGACGCGTTTTGACAGTACGACACCTCCCAGCCGCGCCGGGTTGCGCGCCGCTCCCAATCGGCTTCCTCGGCGTAGAGGAAGAAGCCCTCGTCGAACCCTCCCACGTCCACGAGGGCCTCGCCCCGCATCAGCAGGACCGAGGCGATGACATATCCCCACCCACGCGAGAAGCGCCCCAGCCCGAACGCTTCGATCCACGCTCGGCCCGGCGTCGGGAACGGCCAGCACACCGGCGACGGTTTGTCCGATTCCGGACGGTGCTGGGCCGGTGCCACGCACGCGACGGACGGACCGGCGCCCAAGGCCCGCACCAACTGGTCCAGGGCGTCGACCTCTATGACGGCGTCGGGGTTGAGCAGGAGGACGTCGACCTCGGGGAGGGGCAGGGTGCGTAGCCCCATGTTCACCGCGGCCCCGAACCCGAGGTTCTCTCCAGCATCGATGTAGGTGGCCCCGCAGCGCGTCACGATGTGGCGCGTCACCGAGGACGACGCGTTGTCCACGACGACGACCGGGTACTCGCCTCGAAGGGCCCCGAGACATCCTTCGAGCGCGTGCGGATCGCCATAGGCCACGACCACCACGTGGACGGGGCGCGCCCCCGCCGCACCGGGTTCCTCCGGATCCGGGTTCATCGGGTTGGGCTCATCCGGTCGGGCTCATCGGTAGCGGTGCATTGCCGCAGCCAATTGAGGAGCGATGACCGGGACCGAAAAGCAGCGCACCGCGAGGTCGCGGCCGTTGTCACCGAGCCCACTGGCTGTCTCGCGGTCGCGGTACAGGGTGAGCAGCGCTTCCACCCACTCGTCCTCGCTGGTCGCGGCCAGACCGACGTCGGCCATGGCGAGCACCTGCTCGTTCATCCCGACGGGAGAGACCACGGCGGGTACGGCACATGCCATGTACTGAAGCATCTTGAAGGCGCACTTGCCCTTGGCCCAGGCGCCACCGGTCAGCGGCATCAAGCCCACGTCGAAATCCTGGATAATCTTCGCCTCCGCCTCGGGGCTCCACGGCACGAGGTCGATGCGGTCCCGCGGGATCTCGGGAAATTCGACGAAGGCGTCCGCCATGACGACGAGGCGTGCTTCGGGCGCCTCGTCGAGAAAGCGAGCGATGGCCGGCGCCACGGCGTGGAGGTACCGCAGGCTGGAGCCCGAGCCGGTCCACCCCACGACGAACCCGTCGCCCCGCTCGGCCGCCGGGGTGAATCGCTCGGTGTCGATGGCCGTCCACACCCGTTCGACGGCGGGGGCGACCGACGCGAACCAGTCGGCCAGGAAGTCATTTCCCGCCAGGACGCACGCGGCCCGGCGGGCCACAGCGCGCGTGGCCTTCTCGTGCCCGGCCGACAGCAGCCAGATGGCGTCGTCCACGTCGAACAGCACGGGGCGATGGAGCAGAGGCTCGAGGGTCAGGTGTCCCGGGAGCACCTCGCGTTCAAGCCAGGTGACGTCGGCCCGCCACGTCCGGGCCGTGCCGGGGAGGCGGGCCGCGAGCTTCGCGCCCTGCAGCGCGACTCGTGCACCGGGGGCGACGACGGCACGGCGCGCCCAACGTCCGGGGACCGACGCGTACTTGGAGATCCGGGGCGGGCGGGCCGACACCTCGACGCCGAGCTTGCGCAGCGGCTCCACGTGCTGGAGCACTCGGAACCGGGTCGAGGCGGCCAGCCGTCCCGATACGAGGGCCTCGACGCGGAGGTCGGTGGTCACGAGTGGCGCCCCGAGGCGAGCCTGCGGAGGGTCGATTCGAGGCCCTGGCCGGCCGCGGAGAACCGCAGGGTGGAAAGCGAGTGCAGGTGCGTCCAGGCGTCCTCCTCTTCACCCATCGTGGACAGGCCCATGCCGATACGGAGAAGCCGGCTCAAGAGGGTTTGCTGCGCCAGCAGCTCGGCCCGGGTCAGGTCGCGTAGCCGAGGGGCCATGACGGCATTCCACAGCACGACCGTGATCGACGACGTGTCCACGACGCACCGAGGGGACTCGACGCGCGAGAAGAACCGCCGCCACTGGTACCACGGCACGGGCGCGACGCGTTTCGACGGGAGCGACTTCCACGGCAGACGCCGGGCGATCTCCCACGTCACGTCCTGGGCCAGCGCCGCGTAAGGCAGTTCATGCCAATCGGAGCGTCGGGACAGGGCCCGGTCCTGGCCCTCGACCCACGAATCGGTAAACGCGGTTGCCGGCGTGGCAGCGCAAAGTCCGCCGAAGAACCGGCCGAATTCCTTGCCGAAGCACACCATGCCGGTGTCGTCGAGCTCGTCGAGGAGCCGAGACAGCGGCGACAGTGCCACCGTGTCGATGTCGATCCAGACGCCGCCATAACGATGCAGTAGCCGAGAACGGACGTAGTCCGACCTGTAGTTCGGGGCGGGAAGCGATTGCCAACGCTCGACGTCGAGATCGGGCAACCATACGATGGCGTCGTCGCGGCCCAGGACGCGCAGCTCCAACGGTGCGGCGTGGCGTTCGATCGTCTCGAGACACAGGTCGAGGTACGGCGCCCGTCGACGATGGGGCCCATCTTCCCAATAGCCCCACACCACACGGGCCGGTTCGCCGGTCATGGGGCTGTTCCCGACAGGGCCGCCGATATGCTCGCCCGGTGCAGCTGGGCATCCTGTTCTGGTTCTACCGCGATGTCCCGTTGTGCCGGAACCGGTTGCGCCTGCTGCGCCGACGCAATCCGAGCCTCCCGATCTACGGGCTCTACGGCGGCCCGAGGGGCGACGCCGCGAGGTTCGCTACCGAGCTGGGCCCGCTCCTCGATGACTTTTGGGCATTCCCGGGCGAGCACGACGTCCAATGGAAATGGCGCAACGGCGACATCATGCTCGGGCAATGGTTCGCACGGCGCGGCGTGACCTTGCAGTGGGACTCGGTGTTCCTGGCGCAGTGGGACCTCGTCGTGGTCTCTCCTCTGGACCGGCTGCTCCCGCCGATGGAGGTGGGCGACATGCTCATCTCGGGCGTCCGACCTGTGCGCGAGGTGGAAGCGTGGTGGCAATGGACGCGCGGCGACGCACGCCGGGAATACGACGCGTTCCTCGCGCACGTCGCCTCGCGTTTCGGCCCGGTCGAAGATCCGTTGTGCTGCCAGTTCATCGGACTCGTGGCCCCTCGGTCTTTCATGGCGCGCTATGCCGAGATCGACGAGCCCGAGCTGGGATTCCTCGAGTACAAGATCCCGATCTACTCCCAGGTCTTCGGCACCCCCCTGGTCCCCGATACCTGTTTCCGGCCCTGGTGGCCCGAAGAGCCCGCCACGTCGGGTGCCACCCGAACCGAGAGCCTCGTCCACGCCTGGCGCACACCGGTCCGGCTCCCTGTGATGTTGTACGAGGCGAGGCGCTCCCACGGCCGGCGCCTGTTCCACCCGTATCACGGGATCTACCCCCACGACGTGGCGTCCCTGGGCGACTTGATGGCCCGTCGGCGCGCCGATCGCTGACCGCGGCCGCTCGACGCCGCCGCCAGGGCAGCCTCGACCGAATCGACCTCCGCATCCAACGACAAGCGCGCCTCCGCCTCGCGCCGGCAGCGGACCCCGAGATCGGGGGAGCGCTCGCGCCATCGGTACAACGTCGTGATGCGCTGTGCGAGAGCTCCGTCGTCGTCGGGCTCTACGAGGTACTCCGACAGCCAGTCGACGAGGATCTCGGGGTTGCCCCCGACACGGGTCGCCACCACCGGGATGCCGCACGCGAGGGGCTCCATCACCGATCGCGACAACGGTTCGGGCCACAGACTCGGTGCCACCGCCACGTCGGCTGCCTGGATGAGGGCAATCACGTCGCGTTGCGCCGGAAGCCACGACACCGCCTGGTCGCGAGCAAGCTCACGCAATTCCGAAACGTAGCGCTCCGAGTCGGCGGGATCGGCTCCGAGCGACGGCGAACCCACCACCACGAGATGACAATCGGCACACTGCGCCGCGACACGAGCAAATGCGCGCACGAGAACGTCGACGCCCTTCTCGCGGCCGATGCGGCCCGCATAGAGCACGACGAAGGACTCCGGTGGCACCCCCAGCTCCTGCCACGTGGCCGTTCGACGCGCGGTCGTGCCCGGCTCGAATTGCGCCAGGTCGATCCCGGTGAGGACGACGCTGATCCGATCGGCGACGAGGCCGGTCCCGGTCCAACGCGACGCCGTGTCCCGAGAGACCGAAAGCGTCGCGGCCACCCGGCCCAGGCAGGCGCGCAACCATATCGGGACCACCTTGGGTGGGGGCAGGCACAGATGGAAGATGACCGGGGCACCGACGAGGGCACCGACTGTGACTGCGTAGGGGATGTCCCAGTAGCGGTAGACGTACACGACGTCGGGCCTCAGCCGGCGCCCGGCGCCCACTGCTCCGGCCACCGCCCGGACCGATGACAGCGCATGGCGGCGACGGGGCAAGGTCCCGGCGGTCTGGACCATCGTGCCCGTGAAGCGTCGCCACTCCGCCGCGAAATCACCCTCACTCACGTAGACCAGGTCGACGCGATGGCCTCGTGCGGCCAGGGCCCGGCAGTTCGTCATCTGGGTCCGCTCGAGACCTCCGCGTGCACCGAGGTGATTGGCGACGGTCAGGATGCGCACGCACGAGGACAATACAAGGGCGCTTCGCGCTCCCACGCCCCGCGTCGGGCTCTGGTCGATCGTCGGGAGGGGTGGACCACCCGATAGTGTTTCGCCCGCTCTGGTCCGACGTGCCGCGTGCGGGGGGATCTGGTGGTTCAGCGCAGACTGCTCGAGCTCCTCGTTTGCCCCGAATGCGGGGCAGCCCTCGGGACCGACGCCACCTCCGATACGCCGGTCTCGAGCGACCCGGCCGGTGCGCCGGACGTGGTGTGCACCCGTGGACACCGTTTTCCCACCGATCGGGGATACCTCGATCTATCGTGGGGATCGGATCCCGATACCACGACGAGCCGGACCTTCGAGAGCTTCGGCTACGAGTGGAACACCTTCGACGACGTCCGTGACGAGGACGCCGAGTTCGCCCAGGTGTACTTCCGGGACCTCGACATGGAGTCGCTGCGCGGCAAGATCGGCCTCGATGCAGGGTGCGGCAAGGGCCGCTACACGAGGTTCCTCGCTCCCTATTTCGATGCGCTCGTAGCGCTCGACGGTTCGAGCGCGGTCGAGGCCGCGGCGCGCAACCTCCGGTCGTTCCCCAACGTCCTCGTGGCGCGTGCCGACTTGCGCACCGTGCCGGTTATCAGCGGCACGATCGACGTAGTCGTGTGCCTGGGCGTGCTGCACCATCTCGAGGATCCCCGTGCCGGTTTCCACTCTCTCGTGCGCTTGTTGGCGCCCGGTGGTCGTGTGCTCGTCTACCTCTACAGTCGCCCCGCGACCTTCAGCGCACGCCGGGTCGCACTCTCGGCGGCCCGTGCGCTGCGCGCTCTGACCGTCCGGATACCACATCGAATGTTGCGGATCCTGAGCGCGCCGATAGCAGCTTTGCTCTATGTCGGCGTGGTCCAACTCGGAGCGTTCGGTGATCGCTCCGATTTCAAAGCCCTGGCGCGACTCCCGATGGCGAGTTATCGCGGTAAGCCCTTTCGCAGCCTGCTCCTCGACACATTCGATAGGCTCAGTGCCCCCGTCGAGCACCGCTACCTCTGGGACGACCTCGCACCCTGGTTCGAGGAGGAGGGCCTCGTGGTCGAGGCCGCTCGCGACGAAGCGGGGTGGTTCGTACTGGCACGTCGAGCTGACTGACCGCGAGCACGACATGTGCGTGGCGTTCTGCCCGTGCGCCTTGACGGCGCTGCCCCCTTTACCCGCGGCCTCTACCCGCGGCCCTCAATTGTGACGATGCGCGTTCTCGACGCTGCGTCCCATACTGAGATGGGGGGGAGCATCGGAGCCACCCCGCGGGCACGAAAGGGGTGGGGGACTTGCGTGTCCTCGTGCTGGGGGGCGACGGGTACCTGGGCTGGCCGACGGCGTTGCACCTGTCTCGTCGGGGCCACGACGTAGGCGTCGTCGACAACTTCTGCCGTCGGCAGTACGA
>Ga0209415_10005611_pt1 | contig 22501 bp, 20 predicted proteins | sample PeaSoiSIISIP2007_FD_187696 | JGI IMG/M metagenome (GOLD analysis project Ga0209415, IMG submission 187696) | Peat soil microbial communities from Weissenstadt, Germany - SII-SIP-2007 (SPAdes) (version 2) | ecosystem: Environmental > Terrestrial > Soil > Wetlands > Peat | place: Germany... | reverse complement strand
CCCTGGGAGATCGGATTGTCCTGGTTCGGCGTGGTGATGACGGACAAATCACCGGAGGGGTCCACCGCGAGCCATGCCCACCCGCTTCCGAAGAGGTTCGACGCAGCGGTGGTGAACTGCTCCTTGAAGGTGTCGAAGCTCCCGAACTTCCTGTCGATCGCCTTCGCAAGGTCTCCGGATGGTTTCCCGCCCGCGCGAGGGCCGATCATCTTCCAGAGCATCGTGTGGTTGTAATGACCGCCGCCATGGTTTCGAACCGCTGTCTGCACCTCTTTGGGGATCTTGTCCAGGGATTGCAGAATCTCATCGATGGGCTTGTTCTGGAAACCGGGCGCCTTCTCCAGCGCGGTGTTCAGTCGCGCGACGTATGTGCCGTGATGCTTGTCGTGGTGGATCTCCATCGTCTTTGCATCGATGTGGGGCTCCAGCGCGTCAAAGGGATAAGGAAGGTCGGGAAGAGTGAATGGCATCATCTACCTCCTGTGTGTAATTTGGACATGTAAATATTAGTATTTTGCTCAGGTATAGGCAAAGGCTTTCAGGAGTACAAACACGAATCAGGCGAAGACCGGCGCGCCCTGCTTGCCGGGCACGCTCTGTTTGCCGGCCACGCCCTGCTCGCCGGCCGGCAACCAGCAAAAGGCCTTACGCGGTTGCAAACAGCGTCGGCTGCGAAATCAGCTCCATGAACCTGGCGAGGAACTTGCAGGCGTAGACCCCGTCGATGAGGCGGTGGTCCACCACGAGGGACAAGGGAAGCACGGAAGCCGGCGAGACTGCTCCATTCTTGACCACTGCCATCTCGTGGATCCGTCCCACTCCGAGGATTGCCACCTGCGGTGGAAGGATCATGGGATTTCCGAACACCCCGGAGAATGAGCCGAAGTTCGAGATTGTGAACGTGCCGCCCCGGATTTCCTCCAGGGAGAGCTGGCGGGATCTCGCCCGGGCGGTGAGCCGGGTGAGCTCGGCCTGGATCCCGTCGAGGCCAAGGCCGTCGGAGTTGCGGATGACCGGCACGACAAGCCCCTCATCCGTGTCCACGGCTACCCCGATGTTGGGGCTCTCGTGCGTCTCGTATTCCCGCTTCTCAGGGAAGTAGATGGAGCTCAGGAGAGGGAACTTGCGAAGCGCCATTGCGGCCGCCTTGATGAAAAACGCAAGGAGCCCGAGCTTTTCTCTCAATCCTTCGTTCATCGCTTTGCGCAGCTTCAGAAGCTCGTCCACCACGGTCCAGTCGTGGACCGCCGCCGCCGGGATGGCCTGGCTTCTTTCCATGGCCACGGCTATCGCGGTCCTGAGCGTGGAAAGCTTCACGCGAAGCGGTCCGCTCCCCTGGTGAGCCCGGAGGTCCCGCTTGAGTATCCTTCCGCCCGGGCCGGTTCCCGTGACCAGGGAGAGGTCGATCCCGGAATCCGACGCAATCTTGCGGGCAAGCGGGGTGGCGCGGAGCGCGAGGGGGACCGCAGGCGACGTAGGGGCTACCGGCGACCCTGAGAGGGGGACCGCCGTCTGCAAAGCCGGCGCGGCGCTGCCGTTCCCCTGGGTCGCGGGCGCGATGGGCGGCACCAAGCCTTCCGTGCTCGGCGGGAGCAGGCCTCCCGCGGCGGAGTCCAGCTTGCCCACGACGGAAGCCGAGTGATCTCCCGACTGGGCCGTCGCCGCGGCCCTTGTCCTGATCAGCGCGACGATCTCTCCCACGTGGACCACCGCGCCGGGGCTGACGGGAAGCTCGACGATCTCTCCATCGAACGGTGACGGGATCTCGGTGACGACCTTGTCCGTCTCAACGACCGCCAGGGCGTCTCCCTGGCGCACGTGCTGACCGCATGCCACCCGGACTTCGACAATCCTTCCTTCGGTGAGGCCCTCGCCGATATCGGGGAACCTGAACTCGTGCATCGTCGCATCATGGCTCATAGCTGAGCACCTTTCTTGCTTCCGCGATCACCTGCTCCGCGGAAATGAGGTAGTGTCGCTCTCCCCGGGGGAGCGGGACAATGACGTCAGGGCCCGTCAGGCGCGCCGGCGGGGCTTGCAGCACGTCGAAGGCCTTGTCCATGACCGTCGCGATCAGCTCCGAGGCGACGCCGAAGCTCTGCGGTCCTTCATGCACCACGAGCAGCCGCCCGGTTTTTCGGACCGACTCCACGACGGTCTTTGCATCGAAGGGGTAGATGGTGCGAAGGTCGATGAGCTCCACGGAGCGGCCGGAAGCGGCGAGCACCGCGCGCGCCTGGCGCGCTTCCATCATCTGGGCGCCGTAGGACACGAGGGTCAGCTCGGTTCCCGTCTCCTCGATCTTCGCCTTCCCGATCGGAACGGCGTACGCCTGCTCGGGGACCTGCTGGCGCACCGCGCGGTACGCGCGCGCGGGCTCGAGGAAGATCACGGGATCAGGGTCCCGGATGGCTGAGATCAGCAGGCCCTTTGCATCATGCGGCGTGGAGGGCACGACCACTTTGAGCCCGGGAGTGTGAGCAAAAAGGGCTTCCATGCTTTCCGAGTGGTGCTCCGGCGCCCGGATGCCGCCGCCATACGGCGTGCGGATGACCATGGGAGCGCTCAGGGCCCCCCTCGTCCTGTTGCGTATGCGCGCCGCGTGGTTGACGATCTGGTTGAAGGCAGAGAGGGCGAAGCCCGAGAACTGGATCTCCACCACAGGGCGAAGCCCCGCGACGGCCATCCCGATTGCTGCCCCGACAATCCCGGATTCAACCAGCGGCGTGTCGAAACACCGTGACTCGCCGAAATCCCGCTGAAGACCGGCCGTGGCTCGAAAGACGCCGCCCTCCACCCCGACATCCTGGCCGAAGACCACCACCGACTGGTCCGCTGACATCTCCGCGCGAAGCCCGTCGGTGACCGCCTCCAGGAGCGTCAGGACTCTCACCCTTTCCTCCGGGCCATCTGCTCCTGGAGGATGGGCGGCATGTCGCGGAAGAGATAGCGGAAAGCGTCCTCCAGCGTCGGATCCTCCTGGCGCTCGACCTCCTCGAAGCTCTCTCGAGCCCACCTCACGCACTCCTCCCGGATGGCGCGCATGTCCTCCGCCGTCAGGATCTCCCGGTCCAGGAGGAAGCGTTCGAGTCGAATGACCGGGTCCCGCTGCTTCCAGCGATTCACGTCCTCTTCCTTCCTGTACTTGGTCGGGTCATCCGAGGTGGTGTGCGCTCCGAGACGGTACGTCAGCCCCTCGATAAGCGTCGGTCCCTCTCCGCGGCGCGCTTTCTCCGCGGCCATCTTCACGGCCGCGTACACGGCAAAGATGTCATTGCCGTCAATGCGCACGCCCTCGAAGCCGTATGCAAAGGCCTTCTCAGCAACCGTGGGTGAAGCGCTCTGCTTCTCCCACGGAAGCGAGATGGCCCAATGGTTGTTCTGCACGTAGAAAATGACCCCCGCTTTCCATACTCCGGCGAGGTTGCATGCTTCGTGGAAATCTCCCTCGGATGTCGCCCCTTCTCCCATGAAGGTGGCCACGACGCGGCTTGTGCCGCGATACCTTTCCGCCCAGGCAATTCCAACGGCGTGCACCATCTGGCTTCCCACGGGCACCGCGATCGGCATCATGTGGAAGGTCTCCGGGGCCAGCCTGCTTCCTTCCTCGTTGCCATACCAGTACAGATAGTACTGGGCGAGCGTGAGGCCGCGCATCAGCATGCCGCCCAGCTCGCGGAATGCCGGGACGAACCAGTCGTCGGGTTGCAGGGCCATGAGCGCTCCCACCGAGTTGGCCTCCTGCCCCTCGTTCAGAGCGTAGGTCGGCATCCGGCCCTGCCTGTTGAGGCTGAGGGCCCACTCGTCGGCCGCGCGGGCCAGGATCATGGCGCGGTACGCCGTGAGGGCCTGCTCCCCGCTGAGCAGGGGGAAGCCCTCTGGAGGAGCATGCAGGGTGCCTGACTCGTCCAGGAGCGAGAGCATCTTGCCCTCGCGAGGATCGAAGCATTCAAACATGGACATAAGATAGGGAAATCCGGTCCCGGTGGCGAGGAAAACTGCGGTTGCGAAGGCCTCGGCTGCCGATGCAGCACGGGCGGCCTATCGGCCGTCCAAACCGCGCGGGGTGCCGGGGGCGGCCTCGGCCGCCTTTGGCACGCCTGCCTTCGGCAGGCTGAGGAGGAGCGCATGCCACGCGAGGGTGGCGCATTTCACGCGAACCGGGAATTGCGCAACTCCCTTGAAGGCCGCCAGGTCACCCATGTCATCCAGCGCCTCCACGGGAGCATCCCCCCGCAGCGACCGGATGAACTGTTCCGCGTAGGCGCGGGCTTCGACAACGGTGAGGCCCTTGAGCTTCTCCGTCATGAGAGACGCGGAGGCGGTGCTGATTGCGCACCCCCGCCCGTCGAAGCGCACGCCCTGGAGCTTTCCGTCGTCGTTCACGACGACTTCCAGCTTGATGGAGTCTCCGCAGGACGGGTTCTCGTGGACCATTGACTCGGGGACGTCGTCCAGCCGCGCCTTGTTCCGCGGGGAGCGGTAGTGGTCCAGGACGATTTCCTGGTACAGGTCATCGAAGGCGTTCACGCGTAGAACTCCGCCGCCCCCAGCAGGGCGTCGTGCAGCCGGTCGATCTCGGAAAACGTGTTGTAGAAGGAGAAGCTCGCGCGGGCCGTTCCCGGAACGTCCAGCAGCCGCATCAGGGGTTGTGCGCAGTGGTGCCCCGCGCGGACCGCTATTCCCTCCTTGTCGAGGTACTGGGCAATGTCGTGGGCGTGGATGGCGCCAAGGTTGAAGGAAATGACCGCTCCCCGCCGCGGAGCAGCGCCATAGATCGTCAGCGCCGGGATTTCTGACAGGCGTCCCAGGGCGTATCGCGTGAGCTCTGCCTCCCAGGCCTCGATGGCGGGAAACTCCAGCCCGTGGAGGTAGTCGATGGCGGCGCCCAGGCCGATTGCCCCTTCGACGTTCGGGGTGCCGGCTTCGAACTTGTACGGCAGCTCGTTCCAGGTGGACTTCTCCCGCCAGACCGCGCTGATCATCTCTCCGCCGCCCATCCAGGGCGGCATCTGCTCCAGCAGTTGCTCCCTGCCGTACAGGATGCCAATCCCCATCGGTCCGCACATCTTGTGGCCCGAGAAGGCCAGGAAGTCACAGCCGATGTCGGCCACGTCCACCCGGAAGTGGGGCACAGACTGCGCTCCGTCGACAAGCACGACCGCGCCCCGGGCGTGAGCTATCGCCGTTATGGCTTTCACGTCGTTCACGGTGCCCAGCACGTTGGACACGTGCGTCAGCGCAACAAGCCGCACCCGGTCAGTCCATTCACGCTCGGCCGCGGCAAGGTCGAGCTGACCGTCCGGCATCAGGGGGATGAAGGCAAGGGTGCACCCCTTGCGGGCACAGGCGAGCTGCCACGGCACCAGGTTGGAGTGGTGCTCCATGTCGGTGACGAGGACCACGTCCCCCTTTTTCAGGAACCTGTCCCCCCACGCGCTCGCCACCAGGTTGATCGCCTCCGTGGTTCCCCGCGTGAAGACGATCTCTCTCTTCGAGCTCGCATTCAGAAAGCGCTGGACCTTTCCCCTGTTCTGCTCGAAAGCGGCCGTTGCTTCCTCTCCCAGGGCATGGAGCGCGCGATGGACGTTGGCGTTCCCGCGCTCATAGTAGACGCGGATTGCGTCCAGCACGGCGCGAGGCTTCTGCGAGGTGGCCGCGTTGTCCAGGTAGGCAAGGGGCCTGCCGTGCACTGTCCGGTCGAGGATGGGGAAATCCTCCCGCACATCCTCCACCGTACGCGCCCCCATGTGGGCTACTTTTGCGACTGCCATGCTATCCAGATTCCCCCGTCTTCAATCTTGACCGGCCATGAGCGGACCGGCTGCGTTGCAGGAAGCCCCGTCACCGCTCCCGTCGCCAGGGCGAAGCGGGACCCATGCTTGGGGCAATATACCTCCCCTTCCCATATCTCTCCCTCCGACAGGCGGGAATACTCATGGGAGCACACATCATCAAGGGCAAACACCCCTTCCTCCGTGCGAAAAAGCGCAACTGCCTTTCCCTCCACGAGCACACACATGCTGGTCACCAGCTCATTTTCCGCGGCGACCCTGACCCAGGTCTGCACCGCCGCGCTCATGCCGCGTTTGCCAGCCGGGTACGGATCCGCTCCATGGTGTCCTCCCGGTAGACATCGGGAGCGCTGTCCAGCAAGTCCTCGAAGTACCCCGTCACGAGCATCTCCCGCGCCTCGTTCCGTGACAGGCCCCTGCTCTCCAGGTAGAACAACTCTTCCTCGCTGAGGCGGCCCGTGGTGGAACCGTGGCTGCAACGCACGTCGTTGTTGCCGATCCGCAGGGTCGGGATCGAGTCCGAGCGCGCGCCGTCTCCGAGGATCAGGTTGCGGTTGGTGAGGTAAGCGTCTGTTCCCGATGCGCCCGTGTCTACCTCGATCAGGCCCTGGAACACGGTGCGGCCCCCGCCCGCCACGGCACCCTTGTAGTACGCCCTGCTCGTCGCCGAGGGAGAGTGATGGCGCTGCACGGTGCGGATGTCCATGTGCTGGCCATCCCGGCAGAAGTAGACCCCGTTCAGGTACGCCTCGCTTCCTTTCCCGACAAGCCCGCACTCTATCCGCGTCTTCACCAGCCTGGCGCCCAGCGCCGCATCGTAATGCCGAAGCGAGGTGTCTCTCCCGCTGCGCGTGCGGGCGTGGCGGAAGTACAGCGACTGCGGTCCCAGGTCCTGCGCCTCGTAGTAGGTAAGGGCCGAGGCGTCCGAGAGGACAAGGTCCAGCCCGGCGTTGCACAGGAGCCGCTCTTCCTTCCCATCGGGATCCCCTCGAAGGCGCTGGATGACGGAGGCGCGCGCTCCCTCTCCGAGCACGACGGTGACATGGGGGGAGCTGAGCGCTCCCGTGCCCCTCTCGGTGAAGTCGATGATGAACGGCTCGGCAACCTCCAGGCCCGCCGGCACAAGGAGAAGCGCGCCGTGGCTCCAGGATGCGTAGTGCCACACGGCAAACCTGTTGTCCGCCGCGTCCACCCCCTCATCGAAGAAATCGCTCAGGGGCTTTTCGAGCTCTTCCAGCGCCGTGTCCAGGGAAACAAAACGAACCCCGCTCTTCTGCCATTGCTCCGCTATCGAGGATTCGACCACCTGCGCGGCGTCGAATCGAAGCGTTCCCGCAAATCCCGCCCGCGGGCCCCCGCCCGGCTTTGCGCTGCTAACCGCCCTCGGGATGGGGACGAAGGACAGAGCATCGATCCCGCTCACGTCCGTGCGCCGCCATTCCTCGTCCGAGGTGGTGGGCCAGCTCATGGCGTCGAACCGCTCCTGCGCCTTTGCCCGCAGCTCCTGCATCCACCCAGGCTCGCGTCTGTCGGCCATCATCCCACCGTGCCTTCCATCTCGAGCTCGATGAGCCTGTTCAGCTCCACCGCGTACTCCATGGGAAGCTGCTTGACCAGCGGATCCAGGAACCCGTTGACGATCATCATGGAAGCTTCCTGCTCGCTCATTCCCCGGCTCTGGAGGTAGAAGAGCTGCTCCTCGCTGATCTTGCTGACGCGCGCCTCATGCTCTATCGACACGTGGTCGGAGTTGATCTCCATGTACGGGTAGGTGTTGCTGCGTGATAGTTCATCCAGGATGAGCGCGTCGCACACAACGCGGGACCTCACGTCGTGCAGCCCCTCGTTCACCTTGAGCAGGCCGCGGTAGCTTGCCACGCCGCCCGCCCTGCTGATGGACTTCGCCGTGATGATGGAGGAGGTGTGGCTGGCGGCGTGGACCGCCTTGCCCCCGGTGTCCTGCTCCTGACCCTTGCCGGCGAACGCAATGGAGAGGACCTCTCCGTGGGCGCCTTCGCCCATGAGGTAGATGGAGGGATACTTCATGGTCCGCTTGGACCCGATGTTGCCGTCCACCCATTCGACGGTGGCGTCCTTGTATGCCATGGCCCTCTTGGTCACCAGGTTGTACACGTCGTTGGACCAGTTCTGGATGGTGGTGTAGCGCACGCGGGAGCCCGGCAGCGCAATGATCTCCACCACGGCGCTGTGCAGGGACTCGGTTGCGTAAATGGGCGCCGTGCAGCCTTCTATATAATGAACGAAGCTTCCCTCGTCCGCGATGATGAGAGTGCGCTCGAACTGGCCGAAGCTGCGGGCGTTGATGCGGAAATACGCCTGCAGGGGGACTTCCACCTTCACGCCCTTGGGCACGTAGACAAAGCTCCCGCCCGACCAGACCGCGCTGTTCAGGGCCGCGAACTTGTTGTCGAGATAGGGGATGACCGTGCCGAAGTACTGCTTCACGAGGTCCGGGTTCTCGCGCACGGCCGTCTCGGGGTCCGTGAAGATGACCCCCTGCCGGGTGAGGTCCTCCTTGATGCTGTGGTACACCATCTCGGAGTCGTACTGCGCCCCGACTCCCGCAAGGAACTTCCTTTCCGCCTCGGGGATCCCGATGCGCTCGAAGGTCTCCTTGATGTTCGCAGGTACGTCGTCCCAGCTCTTCGACTGCTGGTCCTGGGGCCGCGCATAGTAGTAGAGGTTGTCGAAGTCCAGGTCAGAGAGGTCCGCTCCCCAGTTCGGCATGCTCTTCTTCTTGAATGCCCGCAGGGAGCGAAGCCGGAACTGCCGCATCCACTCCGGCTCCCCCTTGCGATGCGATATGGCGTTGACGATCTCTTCGTCCAGGCCCTTGCGGGTCTTGAAGACGGATTCGTCGGGGAAAGAAAATCCGTGCTGGTACTCGCCGATGTCAACGGTTGCCGGCTCTTGCGACTTCATGAACGTCCTCCTCTATGCCGTACTGCGTGCGGACCCAGTCGTATCCCCTGTTCTCCAGGGTCTCCACAAGGTCCTTTCCTCCCGATGTCGCGATGCGCCCCTTGTACATGATGTGCACGTAGTCGGGCACGATATGAGTGAGGATGCGCTGGTAATGGGTGATGATGAGAGCGCCGAAGCCTTCTCCCCGCAGCTTGTTCACGCCGCGGGCAACGACCTTCAGCGCGTCGATGTCCAGGCCGGAGTCGGTCTCGTCCAGGAGGGCGAAGGAAGGCTCCAGCATGAGCATCTGGAGGACTTCCATGCGTTTCTTTTCTCCGCCGGAAAAGCCCTGGTTCAGGTACCGGTTGATGAAGGCCTGGTCGATCTCCATGAAATCCATGGCCTCGCGGAGGCGCTTGATGAACGCGGTGACGTCCATCCCCTTGCCGTCCGCCCTGAGCTCCGCCGCCCGCTTGAGGAACTTCCCCACTGTCACGCCGGGGATCTCCACGGGGTACTGGAAAGCCAGGAACACGCCCCTGCGGGAGCGCTCATCCGGCTTCAGCGCCAGGAAGTCCTCTCCGTCCAGGAGGACGCTGCCCCCGGTCACCGTGTACGCGGGATGCCCCATGAGCACGTTCGCGAGCGTGCTCTTTCCGGACCCATTGGGCCCCATGAGAGCGACGATCTCTCCCATTCTGATGTCGAGGTCTATCCCCTGGAGAATGGGTTTCCCCGCTATCGATGCCTGAAGATTCCTTACCTGAATCAGCTTTGCCATTTGTTTCCCTTCTTATTCTTCAGATGGGGTACCCGAGGGCCAGGCGGGCTTCCTCGCTCATACGCTCGGGGCCCCACATGGGAGACCAGACGGTCGTCGCCTTGATCTCCACGCCGAACGCGTCGCGGAGCGTCTCCGTAATGTCCCTTCGGATCATCTCTTCCGCGGGACAGCCGGGGTAGGTGAGGGTGAAGTCAACCTCGATCGCATCTTCGCGCGTGTCGACCCTGTACACGAGACCCAGATCCACGATGTTCATCTGGATTTCAGGGTCTTCCACGTTCTTCAGCACCATGAGGACGGCGTCCCGGGATACCATGTTTCCGCGTTTCTCCTGTTAATAAATTGACTTACCTGACTGTTTTAGTCAAGTTTAATGGGATGAGAATTCTCGAGATCCTCTGCCATCCGCGCCCTGGAAGCCTGAACCACGCACTTGCGGCAGACGCCCGGGAGACCCTGGGCGCGCTTGGCCACGAGGTCCTTTTTCACGACCTCCACCAGGAGGGGTTCGATCCGGTTCTTGATTCCTCCGAGCTATCCCGCCTCTACAGCCTGGATGACCTGGTCCAGGAGCACTCACGGCAGCTAACCCAGGCGGACGGCCTGGTGATTTTCCATCCCGACTGGTGGAGCCAGCCGCCGGCCATGCTCAAGGGCTGGGTGGACAGGGTCTTCAGGCAGGGCGTTGCGTATGAGCTGGATGGAGAGGACGGCGTGGAAAAGAAATGGAAGCCGCTTCTGATCGGCAAGAGGGGACTTGTTTTCTGCACTTCTGACGCCGAGGAAGGGGAGCGGCCGGGCGCTCTCGAGTCACTCTGGAAGGACGCAATCCTCGGCCGCTGCGGGATGGAGGCAGAGTGCTACGTTGTCAGGGACATGCGGGGTCCGGACAGGGGCCGCAGGAGAGACTGGATGAAGTTCGTGACCGAGACGCTGAGACGGGAGTTCCCCGGCGACCCCGGGGCTCAGTCGATAAGCACCGCGTCCCGCAGGGCCCCGTCGGTTATCTCTCCCGCCTGAACGCTCTCTCTCCCCGTGGGGTGTGAGCGGCCGCGCAGCCACAGCTCGCGGGCGAGGGGTATGAAGAGCTCTTCTTTCCCCGCGGACATTCCCCAGGAGATTCGTGGCGTCCCATTCGAGGGGCCTTCAGCTCCGACATCCAGAAGCAGATCAGGCTTTCTCACCCGCTTGCCGAGCGTCGCCGTGCGCTTGAAGATATAGCCCGCGTTCCGAGAGCTCCACAGGAGGAAGACGCGGACGCGGGAGCGCACCGCAAGGAGCGTTTCCAACGCCGAAGAGGGCGCGTTCTCGGGGCTCACCATGACCTCCACGGGAACGCCGGAGGCCAGCGCATCTCTCAGAGCGCCAGCCAGGTCCGGTTCCACGCGGGAAGCCGCTCTCCGGGCTGCCTCGTCGTCGTGGCACGCGATCCAAAGGTCGATCAGGCCCTGCCGGCGCTGCCTCAGCGCTTCCGTGAACGCGACGTTGTTGGATGAGGCGATGTCCCCCACCAGGATGCGGATCGGCGCCGCACCGTTGCCGCCAGACATCACGCCCGCCGACTCAAGATCCGCCCAGCGCGGATCCAGGTCCTCGAGACCTGCAGCCACAGCGGGGATGCCCTTGCGGGCCGCCGCTTCGAGGAAGGCATCGATCGTCTCACCTGAAAGACGCCCGGACAGGCGCATGAGGGGAGACTTCGCGCCGGCAAGAAGCTTTTGCGCCGCGGCGCGGGCCGCCTTCAGGTCGACCGGGGCGGGCTCTGGCGCGTTCAGGAAATCATGCCCGAACTTGCCCTTCCTGCACAGTTTGCCATGGTTGGGGGGCATGTAGCGCTCCGTCACTCTCGTGAACAGGCTCCCGTGCCAGCGGTACTCCAGTGCGCATCCCACCGAGCACAGCGTACAGGTCCCTTCCGCTACACGCTCCAGAAGGGGCACGTTCTTTTTCGCCGGGAGCTTCTCTGTCAGGGCGCCCACGGGACACGCGGAGACGCACTGGCCGCACGAGATGCAGGAAGCATCTTCGCCGAAGGGAACGCCGAACGACGGCGCAATGACCGAAGAGAACCCCCTGTGGATGTAGCCGAACACGCCGATCCCCTGGACCTCCAGGCAGACCCGCACGCAGCGGCCGCACAGCACGCACTTGGAAGGGTCGCGAGCGATAAGGGGATGCGAGTTGTCCACGGGATGGATGGGGACCTCGCCAGGGAACCGGCGCGCGGAGGCGCTGTACTCCGTGGCGTACTGCTTCAGCGCGCAGTCACGCACGTCCTGGCAGCCGCACTCCAGGCACCGGGCAGCTTCGCGGGATGCCTGCTCCGCCGAGAGAGCGGATTCGATCTCGACAAAGCTCCTCTTTCGCGTCTCGGCCTCCAGAACGAGCGGCTTTTCCCTGCCTGCCCGCGGCGTATCCTTGAAGTCCGCCGCAGCGGGTTCCTTGAAGTCCGCCTTCTTGGAGAGGAACTCTTTCGGCCTCGCATAGGTCCTTCCCTCAAAGTACGCAAGGACCGCGCGCGCTGCGTGCTTCCCGCCGGAAACCGCGCGAATGGCTATGTCGGTCCCCGTCAGAAGGTCTCCCGCAACGAAGACTCCTGGAGCGGCCGTGATGCCGGTCTCGAGGTCCGCGGAAATGTTCCCCTTCGCGTCGACCAGGCCCTCGAGCCCTGCAAGAAGCTTCGTGTCGGAGAACTGCCCCACCGCGGAGATGATGGTGTCCACGGGAACGTTGTACTCGGAGCCCTCAACGGGCATGGGCCTCCGCCTGCCTGAGGCATCCGGCTCGCCCAGCGACATCTCCAGGAGCGTAAGGCTTTTCAGGGAGTCACCGTCCGCCTGGATGGAGACGGGAGCCGCAAGATACTGGATCCCGATCCCTTCCTCCAGCGCTTCCTCGATCTCCGCCTCGGATGCCGGCATCTCCTCGCGCGTGCGCCGGTAATACATGGTCACTTTTTCTGCGCCATGGCGCAGTGAGCAGCGCGCCGCGTCCAGGGCGGTGTTGCCGCCGCCCACGATGGCCACCGTGCGGCCCACCTTCACGGCCTTTCCGGCGTTCACATCGCGAAGGAAGTCGATGCCGGAAAGCACCGCGGGGTGGTCCTCACCGGGGATGCGAAGGGTTCTCCCCTTCCAGGCGCCGATGGCAAATATCACCGCGTCGTTTTCCGAGCGCAGCTTTTCCAGCGTGACGTCCTTCCCGAGGCGCGCTCCGGTCTTCAGCGTTGCGCCCATGCTCAGCATGTCCGCCACCGCCCTGTCCAGCACAGCGGGGGGAAGGCGATAGTCCGGGATGCCGTAGCGCAGCATCCCCCCTGCCTTCTCCATCGCTTCGTAGACGGTCACCTCCACGCCCTTCTCGCTGAGGTACCAGGCGGCACTGAGCCCCGCGGGGCCGGCGCCGACAATTGCGACTTTCCTGCCGATCTTTCGCGGAAGCGGCCGGGGCGACATTCCTCCCGCCCCGGCCTCGAGGTCAGCCACGAAGCGCTTGATCCCGTTGATGTTGAGGGGTTCCTCGACCAGGTTCCTTCGGCACTTCTGCTCGCAGGGCCGGGGGCAGATCCTGCCGATCACCGCCGGCATGGGGTTGTCCTGCCGGATGAGCTCCACCGCTTCCCGGGTTTTCCCGTTCGCGACCAGGCCGAGGTAGCCCTGGATGTCGATGTTCGAGGGGCAGGTGAGCGTGCAGGGCGCCTTGCAGTCCCCGTAATGGCTGGAGAGGATGAGCTCCAGCGCCGTGGTGCGCGCCGCCTTCACCTCGGGTGCCCGCGTGGAAATGACCATGCCAGGAGCCACCCGGGTGCTGCAGCTGGGCACGAACCCCCGCGCCTTCTCCACCTTCACCAGGCACACCCAGCAGGACGCATACGGGTCCAGGCGCCTGTCGTGACAGAGGGTGGGGATGCGGACCCCGTGCGACTCCGCCACCTCCAGGATGGTCAGCCCCGGCTGGACGAGGAGCTTCTTGCCGTCAAAGGTTATCTCTACGGTGCCCGTGGTGTCAGTGCCCATGTGTCATACCATTTCTTTGCCAGTCGTGATTTCTATTGCGTCGAACCTGCATGCCTCGAAGCACAGACCGCACCTGATGCACGCGTCCTGGTCAATCGTGTGCGCCTTCTTCCTTTCCCCCCGAGCGGCCTTGGTGGGGCACACACGGGCGCACAGCATGCACCCCGTGCATGCCTCCGTGGTGACGTGGTAACGGATGAGCGCCTTGCATTTCTTCGCCTCGCAACGGTGGTTCCTGATGTGGTCATCGTACTCCGCGCGGAAATAGCGCAGAGTGGTCAGAACGGGATTCGGCGAAGTCTGGCCCAGCCCGCAGAGGGAGGACACCTTCACTTTCATGGCCAGGTCCTCCAGATCGGCTATGTCCTTCTCCTCTCCCTTTCCCTCGGTTATCCGCGTGAGGATTTCCAGCATCCGTTTTGTGCCGATCCTGCAGAAGGTGCACTTGCCGCATGATTCGCTCTGGACGAAGCTGAGGAAGTACCGCGCCACGTCCACCATGCAGGTGGATTCGTCCATGACGACCATGCCGCCGGACCCCATGATGGCTCCCGACGCGGAAAGGGAGTCGTAGTCGATCTTCAGGTCAACCATGCTCTCGGGAACGCACCCGCCGGACGGGCCTCCCATCTGCACTGCCTTGAACTTCCTGTCCCCCTGGATCCCGCCGCCGATGTCGAAGATGACCTCGCGAAGGCTGATCCCCATGGGGACTTCCACCATGCCGCCGCGCTTGATCTTGCCGGCAAGGGCGAAGACCTTCGTGCCCTTGCTCTTTTCCGTGCCGATCTTCGCGAACTCCCCGCTTCCCATCAGGAGGATGTGCGGGATGTTCGCGTAGGTTTCCACGTTGTTGATGTTCGTGGGGGAGTCCCACAGGCCGCGCACCGCGGGGAAGGGCGGTCGAAGCCGCGGCATTCCGCGCTGGCCTTCGATGGAGTTCATGAGCGCCGTTTCTTCCCCGCAAACGAAAGCGCCGGCCCCTTCCTTGATGTGCAGCGTGAAGGAGAACGCGGTGCCGAGAATTGCTTCTCCGACCAGGTGATGCTCCTCCAGTTGGCGCAGCGCGATCTGGAGTCTCTTGATGGCCAGCGGATATTCCGCGCGCGCGTAGATGTAGCCTTCGGTGGCCCCTATTGCATACGCGCAGATCAGCATCCCCTCGAGGACGGCGTGCGGATCCCCCTCGAGGACCGACCTGTTCATGAAAGCCCCGGGGTCCCCTTCATCCGCATTGCAGACGATGTATTTCCTGCCCGTGGCCGACTTCGAATCCCTGGCGAAAGTCCACTTCATGCCGGTGGAGAACCCGGCGCCGCCGCGGCCGCGAAGTCCGGACTTCTTCACCTCCTCGATGACCGCCTCAGGGGTCATGGAGGTGAGGGCCTTCCTGAGCGCGGCATACCCGTCCCGGGCGATGTACTGGTCGATGGATTCCGGGTCTATCACGCCGCAGTTGGTGAGGATGATTCTGGTCTGCCGGCTCAGGTATGCGTAGTCTTCAGGGATGAGGTACTTCGTCACCGGGACGCCGTCGCGAAGGTGGCTTTCCACAATGGACTTCGCCCCCGCCTCGTCAACGTTCCCGTAGAGGAACTTCTTTCCATCAGCCTGGCGGACTTCCACCAGGGGCTCCGCGTGGCAGGCCCCGATACAGCCGGTTTCCACCACGTCGCAGGAAAGGCCGCTGCTCGCGACGTCCGCGGCCAGCGCCTGGAAAACGCCGCGCGCTCCTGATGCGATCCCGCAGGAGCTCATTCCAACCGCGACCTCCGCCCGAGCGCTCATTTTTCATCTCCGATCCCGGCCACGATCTTTCCCAGCTTGTCGCCGGTGAGCCGGCCGTAGACCTCTCCGTCGATCATCACCACCGGGGCGAGCGAGCAGCAGCCGAGGCATGCCACGCGCTCGATTGTGAACCTGCCGTCCGGCGTGTTGTTTCCCGGCGCGACGCCCAGCCTGCTCTCCACCACCGTGTCCAGGGAGTCCGCGCCCTGCACGTGGCACGCGGTCCCATGGCAGACCTTCATGACATGTTTCCCCATGGGCGTGAAGCGGAACTGGGCGTAGAACGTGGCGACTCCGTAGATCTCAGAGGCGGTCTTGCCGGTAGCGCCTGCGATCCGGCGCATGGCTTCCTCGGGGAGATATCCGTAGATGTCCTGGGTCTTCTGCAGCAGAGGGATGACGTTCCCCTTGACGCCTCTCCACTCCTCGAGGAGGGCCTGAAACGCCTGTTCCATGTGGGCTCCTTGGGCGATTACGCGCTCCGCGCTGACGCGTTCAGAGTCGTTTTTTGATGCGACTGGATTTAGCGGAAGCTTACCATAGTGAGCGCTTGTGTGCAACGGGTGTCGGTTGTAGGATGGCGGCCATGGATATCGTGTGCCTGGGCGAAATAATCCTCGACATGTTTGCCTCTGAAACCGGAAAGGACTTCTCCACTGTCTCTGCTTTCATTCCCGTTGCCGGCGGGGCGCCCGCCAACGTCGCCGTTGCCGCGGCGCGGCTCGGCGCGAAATCCGCCTTCATTGGCAAGGCAGGGGAAGATGCCTTCGGTCGGAGGCTGGAAGCCGTCCTCAAGAGCTACGGTGTGGACACGCGCGGCATGCGCTTCGACACGCGCTACCGCACAACTTTGAACTTCATGACCCTCCCGGATGCCAACCGCACGGAGATGCTCTTCTATCGAAACCCGGGCGCGGACATGCTCCTGGACCCGTCGGAGCTGGACCGGGGTCTTCTTGCAGAGACTGCCATCTACCACTTCGGGTCTGTCAGTCTTGCGGCCGAGCCCTGCCGCAGCGCCACGCTGGAGGCCGCCCGCGCGGCGGGCACGGCCGGAGCCACGGTGTCATTCGACGTGAATTATCGCCCCGGCCTCTGGGACAGTGAGCGGCACGCCAAGGCGGAGATCACCAGCGCCCTTGCCCTGGCGGACATCGTTAAGGTGAACGAGGCGGAGCTTCTCCTCCTCTCGGGGACCGAGGATCCTCAGAAAGGCTGCGGCAGGATCACGGAAAAAGGGCCGGCACTCTGTGTGGCAACCCTCGGTCCCCGCGGCAGCGCCTGGGCAACAGGCTCCGGCGCCGGCACGGTGCCCGGATTCACCGTGGAGGCCGTGGATGCCACGGGATGCGGAGACGCATTCATGGCGGCCCTCCTGGTGAGGATCCTGCCAGACCGCGCCGCGCTTCGCCCGGCCCTGGCCGGGGAGAAGCTCCGTCAGAGCCTCAGATGGGCAAACGCCGCCGGAGCCCTCACCGCCAGGAAGAAAGGGGTCATGAGCGCGCTTCCCGATTCGCGGGACGTAGACGCGCTGGCCGGGACCGCTGCTCAATCTCCTCCAGGCTGAAGAGCTCCCGCGGCCTGAGCTCCCCACTCTTCGAACGGGACTCCTTTCACGGCGGCCGGGCGCGGCAGAGCGTCCTCTTCCACGGCCCGCGCCTGGCCACGGTAAGCGCCCCCCGGGCAACCAGCTCTCTGATTGCCGTTTCGACGTCTTCTCTTGCCCACCCGGCAAGGACGCCGTAGCCCGAGACGCAGTCATGGAAGCGACGGACCGCGCGCGGCCCGCGTGTCCCGCGTGTCCCGGCTAGTATTTCAGCAGCCTGAACCGGGGCAAACCTGCGGGGTGAGCGGCGGATGAAATCCAGTATCTCCTGCTCCCCTTCGGCTATTGTTGATTCCGTCCCCCGACAGACGTCACAGCCCGAGCATGCAACCGGTTCGGCCCCAATGAGAGCCAGGAGAGCCTGGCGCCTGCAGACACTCCGGGAAAAGGCGTAGCCGAGCATCCCCTCGTAGCGCTCTCGGGCAGGCCCCTCCGGGAGGCCACCGGAGAAAGCCCGGTCCTCCCGGGAGACAAGGAGAATCGCGCCGGAAGGGTGGCCGTCACGTCCGGCTCTCCCCGTCTCCTGCAGATACGCCTCCACAGAGCCCGGCACCCCGACGTGGACCACCGTCCGGATATCCGGCTTGTCGACGCCCATCCCGTACGCACATGTCGCAAAGAGGACGCCTTCGCGGCTGCCAAGGAACCACTGCTCAACGTCCGCGCGCTCGTCCCGGGAGAGCCCCGCGTGGTAGAACCGCACCCCCCTTTCAGATGGAGCCCTCCACGCGGCACGAGCCGCCACTTCCGCGGCGTTTCGCGTTCGAAAGAACGCCAGGAGGGGCCGCGGGGCGCGGCGGACCAGCACTGCCAGCGCGTGCTCCATGGCGAGCACGTGCCGGATGCTGTAGGAGATGTTGGGCCTGTCAGGGGCCGCGGCCACCACTCTTACCTCGCCCTCGTCGAAGACAAGCTCACGGATCCGCTCTATGGCGAGTCTGGATGCGGTGGCGGTGAATGCCGTGCGCACGGGGATCCCGAGGGCACGGGCAAGGCGGCCGATCTCACGGAAGGCCGGTCGGAAGCTCTCTCCCCACTCGAAGACGCAATGCGCCTCATCCACAACGAAGTGGCTGAACCCGCACCGCCGCAACTGCTCGAGGGTGGATTCCACGAGGCACGCCTCCGGGGTGGCAAGGACGATCCGGGTCCTTCGCTCCCGCGCGCTCGTGAACAGGTCAGCCTTCTCTTTGTCCGTCAGGCCGCCGCGCAGGACATCAGTCTGCACGCCGGCAGCCCTGAGCTTGCGAAGCTGGTCCGCCATCAGGGAGAGGAGCGGCACCAGGACAAGGGTTGCCCCCGGCAGAAGCAGGGACGGGAGCTGGAAGCACAGAGACTTCCCCGCCCCGGTGGGCAGGATCACGATCTGCGACTTGCCCTCCACCGTGTTGGAGATGACGAAGCGCTGGACCGGGTAGAGGTAGGAGACTCCCAGGCGTCTTCGCGCAAGATCCGTCAGCGGGTCGGCCACGACTTCTTCGACAGGGTGAACGTCCCGTCGATTGCCGGGCATTTCACCCGGGGACGTTCCGGCAGTAAGTTATACCGTGGTCATACCTGGAACCGAGGGCAAAAGCGTCCGCGGCGCTGTGAGGGTCGGCAGAAGCGCTGCCGACCGCAGGCGCATGACGATCTCCCTACCTCAGACAGGCCGCGAAGACGCTCCGGTGGAGCCGCCTTCGGACTGGCAGCTCGTGAAGAGGTTTCTCGGCCGCGTCTACGCGCGGTTTGGCCCGATGCTCGTCATCGCCGCCAATGTCATTCTTGTCGCCGCCGCCATCCTTCTCTACGATGCTCTCAGGCCCCAGCCGCAGAAGCTCACGCAGAGGGACATCGATGCGGCTGTCGGGCGCACCCTGCAGGCGCTCCCTCCGAAGCCGTCCGACGCGAGCATCGCCTACCAGATAATCCGCCCGTCTCTGGTGGACATCTTCGTCAACACGCAGGGCGGGGGCGGGCGCGGCGCGCTCGGGACGGGCGTCGTGATCTCCGACCAGGGAATAATCCTCACCTGCCTCCACGTGGTGAAGGACGCGGCGCGGGTCCGCGTGATTTTCGCGGGAGACGGGACGGAGTCCGAAGCGCAGGTGGTCATGCGCCAGCCGCAGAACGATCTCGCGGTGCTTCGGGCAAGCACGCTTCCCGATGACCTGCGTGCAGCCACCCTGGTTGCTTCCTCCTCGTTGAGCCTCGGAGACCAGGTGATCGCCGTGGGGAATCCTTTCGGTCTGCTGAACTCCGCATCCGCCGGAATCGTCTCCGGCACCGGGCGGGCGTTCACGTCCAAGGAAACAGGCGCGACACTCACTGACCTGATCCAGTTCGATGCGGCGGTGAACCCGGGCAACTCCGGCGGACCGCTGGTCAACAGGAATGGAGAGGTGGTGGGCATCGTGACGGCGCTGCTCAACCCGACCAGCGAAGAGGTCTTCATCGGGATCGGGTTTGCCATTCCGATCGAGACCGCCGCGGGGATGTTCGGCGGCGCCCCCTATTGAAAGGAGCTTGACGCACGTGGAAATACATGAAGCCTACGGATCCGGCGGTGAGCCGTTGGAAGAAAGCCCCCTGCAAAGCGACGAGGGCCGTCTCATGGAGCAGATCCTTTACGAGGTGAAAAAGGTCATCGTCGGACAGGACCACCTCCTGGAGCGCGTCCTGGTGGCCATCCTCTGCCAGGGGCACCTCCTTGTCGAAGGGGTCCCTGGACTTGCAAAGACCCTCACGATAAAGACGGTCGCGCAGACCGTTCAGGGGACGTTCAAGCGGATCCAGTTCACACCTGATCTCGTCCCGGCGGACCTCGTCGGAACGCGCATCTACAACCAGCGCACCGGAGACTTCAGCACCTCCCTGGGGCCCGTGTTCGCCAACCTGCTGCTTGCGGACGAGATCAACAGGGCGCCCGCCAAGGTGCAGAGCGCTCTCCTGGAAGTGATGCAGGAGCGCCAGGTGACCATTGGCGGTGAGACGTACAAGGTCCCCGACCCTTTCCTTGTCATGGCGACGCAGAACCCCATCGAGACGGACGGCACATATCCCCTGCCGGAGGCGCAGGTGGACCGTTTCATGATGAAGGTCCTTGTCGAATATCCCGAGGAAACCGAGGAATACGTCATCGTGGAGCGGATGATCGGGGACGTGCCCTCGGCCGGCCCCGTGACTACCAGCGAACGGCTGATCGAGCTGCGCCGCGCCGCGCAGAAAGTCTTTGTGGATCCCCTCCTGATCCAGCACGCAGTACGGGTGGCCGCCGCGACGCGCGACCCGGAAAAATACGGAGCAGCGGACATCGCCAAGTATATCGTCTACGGCGCCAGCCCGCGGGCCCCCATCAACCTGATCATCGGGGCGCGGGCGCTGGCTTTCATTCGAGGCCGCGCGTACGTGGTACCGCAGGACCTGGAGGACCTGGCCTTCGACGTGATGCGCCACAGGCTCGTGACCTCGTACGAAGCCCTCTCCGACGGCGTATCCGCGGACGCGATCCTGCAGCGGGTTCTGGAATGCGTCCCGTCGCCGCAGCCTGTCTACAGCCATGCCAGCTCCAGCGTCGGCGCCTGAACGGATCCTCCAGAGGCTCGACTGGACGGTGATCCGCCGTCTGGACGGTCTCCTCCAGGGGAACTACAAGACCGTATTCCGCGGGTTCGGACTTGAGCTTGCGGAGCTGCGGGAGTACCAGTTCAACGACGACGTGAGGGCCATCGACTGGTATGTGACGGCGCGGACGCAGACGCCGTACATCCGCCTGCGAGTGGAGGACCGTGACCTGACTGCCTGGTTCCTCCTCGACCTCAGCCCGTCCATGGATTTCGGCACCGCGCGAAAGAGGAAGAGCGACCTGCTGGTGGACAGCGTCGGCGTCCTGGCGCGCCTGCTCACGCGCCACGGAAACCGGGTGGGCGCTCTCGTGTACAACGGAAGCTCGATCCGGGTCATCCCCGCCGAGACGGGACGAATGCAGGTCCTGAGGTTGATCGGCACCCTGGTGTCGGAGCCGAAGCTGCCTCGGGCTCCCTTGACGAGGCTGTCGACGCTCCTGGAGGCCGCCCAGAGAGTGGTGCGTCGCCCGTCGCTCCTGTTCATCGTCTCGGATTTCATCAGCGCCCCCGGCTGGGAACGCCCCCTGGCAATTCTCACCCAGAGGCACGAGGCGGTTGCCGTTCGCCTGCTCGACCCGCGGGAAAGCTCTCTTCCCGACATCGGGATGGTCGTCATGGAAGATGCCGAGTCGGGGCAGCAGCTCCACCTGGATACCCATAACGCCGGCTTTCGCGCCCGTTTCGCTGCGGCCGCGCGCAAGCGCGAGGCGGACCTGCACAAGTCACTTGCCCGTTGCGCAACGGACGCCATGGAAGTCTCCACGGAGGGAGATCTGGTGCAGGAGATCGTGCGGTTTGCCAGCCTGCGCAAGCGGCGCAGGTCGACAGGCCCCTCAAAGGCGGCCGTCAAAGGCCTGAAGGAAGCTGCACAATGATCTTTATCTGGGCCCGGATGCTTCTCCTCCTCATCCTTGTGCCTTTCCTGGTGGCGGCGTACGTTCTGGCGCAGCGCCGCAGGCAGAAGTATGCTCTTCGCTACGCCAGCCTCTCGCTGGTGAAAGACGCTCTTGGAAAAGGACCTGGCATCCGGCGCCATATCCCCGCCGGGCTCTTCCTGGCCGGCATGACCGTGATCATATTCGCCCTGGCCCGGCCGTCGGCAACGGTGACGCTCCCGTCGGAGGAAGGCACGGTCATCCTCTCCATGGATGTGTCGGGCAGCATGAGGGCCACCGACATCAAGCCCAGCCGCATGGAGGCGGTGAAGGAGGCAGCCAGGATATTCATCGCCAGGAGGCCTCACAACGTTCGAATCGGGATTGTCGCCTTCAGCGGCACCGCGGAGCTCATCCAGCCTCCGACCTCGGACAACGATCAGCTGCTGGCGGCGGTGAACAGGCTCCACCCGGAGCGTTACACCGCGATTGGCAGCGGCCTCCAGACCGCCCTGGACGCCATCTTTGAGAAAAAGGATCAGACCACCGACACTCCTCCTCCTGATCCGAACGGTCCTTTGACCGCTGCGCCACCCACTGACCAGGAGCCGCCGCCGGTGCCTCCCGGAAGCTACAAGAGCGCCGTCATCGTGCTGATGACCGATGGCCAGAGCAACCAGGGACCGGATCCCCTGGACATTGCGGACAAGGCCGCCAACCTCGGTGTGCGCGTGTTCACTGTCGGGGTGGGGACCAAGGAAGGGGCGATCATCGGGTTCGAGGGGTTCTCCTTCCGCGTCATTCTTGACGAGGCGACATGCAAGGAGATCGCCGCAAAGACGGCCGGGACGTATTTCAAGGCCAGCAGCGAAGGAGACCTGCACAAGATCTACGAGAACCTGAGCACGCGCTTGATGGTGGAGCGCGAAAAGACTGAGATCACTGCAATTTTCGTCGCCGTTGCCGCCGCTCTGCTGCTGGCTGCTGGCGCCTTCTCGCTGTTGTGGTTCAACAGATTGCCGTAGACATGGATGTCGAGCCGCGCCGAGCCCAGGGATGGGCGGGAGGCGCGGCGTAGGCCAAAGATGTCGAGCCGCGCCGAGCCCA
>Ga0209415_10005609_pt1 | contig 22503 bp, 20 predicted proteins | sample PeaSoiSIISIP2007_FD_187696 | JGI IMG/M metagenome (GOLD analysis project Ga0209415, IMG submission 187696) | Peat soil microbial communities from Weissenstadt, Germany - SII-SIP-2007 (SPAdes) (version 2) | ecosystem: Environmental > Terrestrial > Soil > Wetlands > Peat | place: Germany... | reverse complement strand
GTCCATTCACGATCGACAATCCGCTCGTCGGCGTGGGCGTCTTCGACCACGTGATGACGATGGTCACGTACAACTACAGCGGTGCGGTGCCCTACCAGGTCTACAACTATGGCGACTACGCCGGCCACGCCGGCGACCTCGACAACTATCTCAAGGATTGGCAGGGACCGTATGCGCAATACCAGCCCGTATCGATTCTCAACTATTCCCTCAACAGCAGCTTCGCCAATATCGAGATTTTTCTGAATCCCAACGGCGCGGGGACGCCCGACGGAACCTACTACGGACCCAACGCGCTGTCGGCCTTCCTGATGCTGTTGAATCCGAAGGCGCGCGGCCTTATCACGCTGGATGCGAAGGGCAACGTCAACTATCCGAACATCTACTTGCCGAACACCGCCGACGGAGCCGCCGACACCGACCTGATGACGCAGGCGGTGTTCAACATGATCCAGCTCTTCGCGCAGGACACAGGGATGAAGATCGTGTTCGGCCCCGGCGGTCCGAGCCATCCCAATCTCGACCCCAACAATATCGACGACATCCGGCAGTATGTCACCTGGCCGGTGCCGGTCGACGGGGTCTACTTCAATCGGCTCATCATCAATCATTTTGGCGGGACCGCCGCGCTGAGCGATGGCCCGGGCGGCGTGGATCCCGCGACCCTCATCGTGCGCGGCACGCGCAACGTGGCGGTGGTCGACGCCGCGCTGATTCCGACCATCGTTCCGGCGCATCCCGTCGGAACCATCATGGCGGTGGCGGATCGCGCGGGCGACATACTTGCCGCAGGGCTCTGAGCCTCCGGGCGCATCTGTATGTTGCCCGGGGGCAGGCCTTCGCTTACCCTCGTGAAGGCCCCGTTTAGATGCGCGACGCTTTCTATCGTTTGCTCGATCAGCTTGGCGAGATTGGTCTACTGACCGTCGAGTTCTTCCGCTATCTCTTCCGCCGCCCGTTCGAGGCCCGCCTCCTGATCGATCAGCTCGACAGTATCGGCGTGCGCTCGCTCAACGTCGTCAACCTGACGGCGATCTTCTCCGGGATGGTGTTGGCGCTGCAGATGGGCCAGTTCCTCGCCAAGTTCGGCGCCAAGATCTACGTGAGCCGCGTGATGGGGCTGTCGCTGTTGCGCGAGATGGGTCCGGTGCTGACCGCGCTGATGATCGGCGCGCGGGTCGGCGCCGGAATCACGGCCGAGCTGGGCAGCATGAAGGTGACCGAGCAGCTCGACGCGATGCTCGCGCTGGCCTCGAGCCCGGTCAAGAAGCTGGTGGTGCCGCGCGTCCTTGCGACCATCTTGATCCTGCCGCTCCTGACCGTGATCGCCGACGCTATCGGGCTGGCCGGCGGCCTGCTGATCGCGGTTACACAGCTCGGCATCAGCGCCGATTTCTTCTACACGTCGCTGGTCCAGAACATCACGCTGAGCGACCTGATGAGCGGCATCAGCAAGGCGTTCTTTTTCGGCTACCTGATCTCCATAATTGCCTGTATGAAGGGCCTGACGGTGACCGGCGGCGCCGACGGCGTCGGCCGCGCGACCACCTCGGCGGTGGTGGCGGCCTCGATCAGCGTGCTGGTGGCGGATTTCTTCCTGACCAAACTGTTCCTGACGATCTGATGGACGGCGACGACATCACCCCGCGCGGCAACGGCGCCCGGCCCGAGGAGGAGCGCCTCCCGTTCATCATGGTCTCGGGGCTGGAGAAGAGTTTCGGCGGCAAGCCGATTCTGCGCGGCATCGATCTGCATGTCCGCCACGGCGAGACGCTGGTCATCCTGGGCGGCAGCGGCGAGGGCAAGAGCGTATTACTGCGCCATCTGAACGGCCTGCTGATGCCCGACCGCGGCACGGTGATCGTCGGCGGACGCAACCTGGCCACGCTCGACGACGATCAGCTTGCGGAAGTGCGCAAGGAAGTCGGGATGGTGTTCCAGCTCGGCGCGCTGTTCGATTCGATGAGCGTCTACGACAATGTGAGCTATCCGCTGCACGAGCATACCGCGATGCCCGAGGAGCAGATTAGCGCGCGGGTGCGCGAGCTGCTGACGATGGTGCAGCTCGAGGGGGTCGAAGCGCTGCTGCCCGCCGAGCTTTCGGGCGGCATGAAGAAGCGGGTCGCGATCGCACGCACTCTCGCGCTCCAGCCCCGCGCTGTGCTCTACGACGAGCCGACCACCGGGCTCGACCCGCTGGTCGCCCATCGCATCAGCGTTCGGATGCGCGAGCTGCAGGAGCATCTCGGGCTTACGAGCGTGGTAGTGACCCACGATCTCAAGAACGCCTTCGTGGTGGGTGATCGCTTCGCGCTGCTATATCACGGTAAGATTCGCGTGAGCGGGACGGCCGACGAGATTCGGGCCTCGCGCGACGAGTTGATGCAGGATTTTCTCAAGACCGCGCTATAGCGCGGCCCAGGGGGTTTTCACCGTGGCTCAATCCACCGCCAGGAGCATCAGGGTCGGGCTGCTGATTCTCGCCGGGCTGGTCATCCTCGCTTTCGGCATCATGTCGATCGGGATGGGTTCGCGATGGTTCACCGGATCGGAGACCCTGGTCGCGCGTTTCCATCGCGTCAACGGCCTGCAGACCGGCGCGCCGGTGCGGCTGGCCGGCGTCAACATCGGTTCGGTCGCGAGGATCTCGTTTTACTCCGAAGATCCCAACGAGAGCCTGATTTCCGTGACGCTCTGGATTCGCGAGTCGGCCGCCAATCACGTGCGGGCCGATTCGAAGGCCAAGATCGAATCGATGGGCATGCTGGGCGATCAGTACGTCGAGATCACGGCCGGCCGTCCGGGCTCCCCGCCGGCGCCGGCGGGCGCGGTGCTCGAAGCGCGCGATCCGATCGATTACCAGACCGTGCTGCAGGCCAAGGGCACCGGCGATTTGGTGGCGAACGTGATGGGCATCGCGCAGGGGCTGCATACGCTGCTCGAGCAGATCAACCAGGGCAACGGATTTCTCGGCCAGCTCATCCGCGGCCAGAACCAGGGCGAGCGCCAGCTCAATGCTGAGTCGGTGCGCGACACGCTCGACAATCTAAGCAAGCTCACGACCGATCTCGATCGCACCGTGGTCTCGATCAACCAGGGACACGGCGTCGCCGGCGCGCTGCTGAACAATCGCACCAACGGCCAGCGGATGCTCGACCATATCGGGGCCACCTTCGACACCATGCATCACACCTCCGAACAGCTCGGCGAGGTCGCGGAGCGGCTCAACAGCGCGCACGGCCTGGTGCCGCAACTGGTCGAGAACCAGGCCTATGGCCGGCAGGTGATGGCGAATCTGCAATCGTCGTCGTACGATCTGAGCCAGATATTGCACAAGATCAACACCGGCCAGGGCACGGTCGGCAAGCTGGTCAACGATCCGGCGGTCTACTATGAGGTCTCCGGGATGCTCTCGGGCAGCGGCGGCTGGGCCTTCTCGATGGTCCACGGGTTCTACAATTTCTTTCATCCCTTCGCCGGGCCGAACCCGCCCGAACAGCCCGAGAGCGTGCTGATCAACCTGCCGGCGGCCAACTCATCGACGGTCTCACATTGACCGGCGCTTAGGCATAGCCATGAAAATCGATATCGATCTGAAGGCGGGCTTCCTCCAGAGCATCAAGCGCGAGGTGCTCGCAACCCTGACGGCCGAGGAGCGCGCGGTCATCGAGGTTTCGACCGGTGAGATGGGCAACAAGCCCGACGCGGTCAAGCTAGGATGGCTCAAGATGCGCACCCACGAGGGCTGGACCAAGCAGCGCTATGTGAAAGCGCTCGACCGCACGATGAAGAAGCTGCGCGCCGCAGTCGAGGCCGAATCCGGCCGGCCGCCGGACGACGACAAGTCCTGACCGGCGCCGGTTCAGCGCTCGATGCGCGCGACGCGGCGCTTGCCGACCTCGATCACCTGGTTGGTGCCCGGCACGAAGCGGAAATTGATGTCGGTAACCGCGCGGCCGTCGACCCGCACCGCGCCCTGCCCCACCAGCCGGCGCGCCTCGCTGGTCGAGGGCACGAAGCCAAGCTGCTTCATCAGCTCGCAGATCCAGATCTCGCCGTCGACGCGATAGACCTTGGCGTCGGCGGGCACCTCGCGGCGCTGGAACTTGGTTTCGAAATGTTCGCGCGCGCGCTCGGCGGCCGGGGAGCCGTGATACTCGGCGACGATCATACTGGCGAGGCGCTTCTTGGCTTCCATCGGATGGAGCGCGCCGGAACGGACCGCGGCCAGCTCGGCGGCGTCGCCCCCGGCCAGTAACTCGAAGTAGCGGGTCATCAGCGCGTCCGAGATCGACATCAGCTTGCCGAACATCTCCTCGGGCTTGTCCTCGAGCGCGACGTAATTGCCGTACGACTTCGACATCTTGCGCACGCCGTCGAGCCCCTCGAGCAGCGGCATCGTCATCACCACCTGCGGGGGCTGTCCGAAGGCGCGCTGCAGATCGCGTCCGACCAGCATGTTGAACTTCTGGTCGGTACCGCCGAGTTCGACGTCGGCCTTGAGCGCCACCGAATCGTAGCCCTGGATCAGCGGATAGAGCAGTTCGTGGATGAACAGCGGCTCGCCCGACTTAAGCCGCTTTTCGAAGTCGTCGCGCTCGAGCATCCGTGCGACGCTCAAGTGCGCGGCGATTCCGATCAGCTCGGCGACGCCCATCGGCGCCATCCATTCGCTGTTGAAACGAATCTCGGTGCGCTCGGGATCGAGCAGCTTGAAGACCTGGCGGCGATAGGTGTCGGCATTGCGCTTGATCTCGTCGGCGCTGAGCGCCTTGCGGGTCTCGGAGCGGCCGGTCGGATCGCCGATCATCGCGGTGAAATCGCCGACCAGAAAGACCACCGTATGCCCGGCCTGCTGAAAGTCGCGGAGTTTCTTGAGCGTTACCGTATGGCCCAGGTGGAGGTCGGGCGCCGTCGGATCCATCCCGAGCTTGATGCGCAGCGGCCGCCCCTCGGCCAGCTTGGCAGCGAGTTCGGTCGTCGAGATGACCTCGACCGCGTTGCGGCTGACTTCCAGGGCGCGCGCCTGTGCCTGAGTTTCGTCCATCTTGATTGGACCTGCGGCCAGCGTATCCGAAGCGGCCGGGCCGGAAAAGTTTGTCCGCTCAGGCCGGACGCTGATTGTAGCGGCCCATCGCGCGATCGAGATCTTCGGCCATCACGGTCTCCACCGCTTCGGCAGCGCGCGCCACGACCGGCTCAAAGCTCGCAAGCTCGCCGCGGGTCATCGGCCTGAGCACGAAATCCTTGCTCTCGCTTTCGTCCGGCGGGCGGCCGATTCCGATCCTGATGCGGATAAACTCGGGGCCCAGTTGCTCGGCGATCGAGCGCACTCCGCGATTACCCGCATCGCCGCCGCCGCGCTTGAGGCGCAAGCGGCCCGCTTCGAGGTCGAGGTCGTCATGGACGACGATCAGCTGCTCGGGCAGGACCTTAAAGTAGCCGAGTATCGCCGCGAGGCTCTCGCCGCTCAGGTTGTAGAAAGTCTCGGGCTTGACCAGCATCACGCTGCGGCCGCCGATCTGCGCGCTGGCGCAGTTCGCCTTGAAGCGCCGCCGCGAGAATTCGACGTGATGGGCCGCGGCTAATCGATCGACGCTCATGAAGCCCAGGTTGTGGCGCGATCGATGGTACTGCTCGCCGGGATTTCCGAGGCCGGCGACGATCCATTCGACCGCGCTCGCGCGCTCCGGCGGCTGCTCCGCCGCTTTGCTCGAGCGGAAATGCCGGAACAGCCGGCCGATCGGGCTCATCGGGACTTTGGACCGCGCCGCCGCGCCGCGCCGGGCGACACAGCCGTCAGCGTGCGCAGGGCGCGCAGCAGCGCCGCCATCTCGGCCGGGGTGCCGATCGAGATGCGCATCGCATCTCTGAGGCCGGGCGTGGCGAAGTAGCGAACCAGGATGCCGCTCTTGCGGAGACTCGCGACGAGCGGCGCCAGGTCGCGCCCCGGCATCCGCGCCATCACGAAGTTCGCCTGCGAGGGCGGCACTTCGAAGCCCAGCCGCCGCAACTCCGCCTCGGTTCGCGTCCGCGTCGTCCGGATTCGCCCGACGTTCCGGCGCATCCAGGCCGCGTCGCGCAGCGCCTGGGCGCCGACCGCGATCGCGAGCCGGCTCAGATTGTAGGAGTCCTTCACCTTAATGAGCTGCTCGATCACCTCGGGATGCGCGAAAGCGAGCCCCAGGCGCATCCCGGCCAGCGAAAACGATTTCGAGAACGAGCGCAGCACGATTACGTTGCAATAGCGGCGCACGAGATCCAGCGCGTGGCCGGCGGCGAAATCGACGTAGGCCTCATCGACCACCAGCAGGCGCGGCGCGAGCCGGCGGGCGAGCGCGGCGAGCTTCACGGACGGCGTCCAAGTGCCGGAGGGCGCGTTGGGACTGCATACGATCGTCAGCCGCGCGCGAGCCCGCCCGAGCTCCTCGAGCGGCAGGGCAAAATTCCCGCGCCACGGGATTCCGATCACATGCGCGTCCTGGATTTGGGCCAGCGTGTCATAGAGCGAATAGGTCGGAGTCGGGTAGGCGACTCGATCGCCCGGCCCGAGCACCGCGCGGAAGATCATCGCGAGCAGTTCATCGGAGCCGTTGCCCGCGATGATCATGGCGCGCGGCATCCGGTAGAGGCGCGCCGCCTCGACGATCAGCTCGTCGGCGCGCGGCGGCGGATAGAGCCGCAGCAGGCCGCGGTCGTTCGCGAGCAGGCGCCGGATGCGGGGCGACGGCGGATAGGGATTCTCGTTGGTGTTGAGCTTTATCAGCCGCGTTCCGAGCTGGGGCTGCTCACCCGGGACATACGGCGCCATCCGCCGGATTGCCGCGCGGAACACCGATGCGGTCCGTTCGCGAGCGCGCACGGATCAGCTCCGCGCTCCGCGCCGGGCAACGGCCGCCGTCGAATCGAACAGCCATTCGATGTACGGCTGAAGCCCGGCATCGAGCGCGATCGAAAGGATTTCCGGGACCTCGTAGGTATGCAGTTCGCGCACGCGCCGTTCGACCCGCGCGTAGAGCGCCTTGCGGGTCTTGATCACCATCAGGATTTCGCGATCGTCCTCGATCGCTCCGCGCCATCGATAGATCGATCGCAACGGCGCGACCAGGTTGACGCAGGCCGCAAGCCGCTCCTCCACCAGTGCCCGCGCCAGCTTGAGCGCCTGCTCCTCGCTGCCTGCGGTCACCAGGATGAGGCTGAGCGCGGAGGCTTTGCGCGATGCCCTCGATGAAGCCATGCCGCAGGTCACTCTAGCGGCGGGCGGCGCGCCGTCCAAGCCAGCCGCCGGCGCAAAGCTTAGCGCACGGTGTTGGGCCGGATAATGTTGATCGGCATGCCGAGGGTCTTTTTCACCAACTCGGCGACCGACGTGATTGGCTTGACGGTCACGCGCGGGTCGGTCATCGGCCCGCGCACCCGGAAATAGGCGGCAAACAGCGTCGTGCCGGCGGCCAGATGCTCTCCCACCAGCGGAATCTTGGTGACCAGCCAGTTGACGGTGTGGAACGGCACCATTTCGATCGTCATGTCCATGGTTCCCGCGCCCGCGCTGATCGAGCCCTGCGCTCCCATGTCCATCACCGGTCCCTTGAGCGACAGGTCATCGGTGTAGAAGACGCCCTCGTGGCCCACGAAGGTCGCCGTCATGGTGTCGAACGGCAGTCCCGCGACGCGCGGGTCGGGAACACTGGCGGTCAGCCAGCTTTTCAGATCGATCATGCCGAGGATCCGCGACAACAGCCGGAATCTTGCAAGCGTCCCCTGCTGCGCATTGATCGCCAGCTTGCCGCCGAGCGTGGTGAAGAAGTCGTTGTTCGTGTCGGCCCAGAAATCGCCGTTCATGTCCATCTTGCCGGTCATCTTAGGCTCGCCCGGACCTTGGATGAGATGCATCAGGGCGGCGCCGTCGATCTGCGTCAACTGACCCTGCATATGGATCCAATCGTCTTTCTCTCGGCCCGAGAGGTCGAGCCCGATGCGGCCGCCGAGCGCGTCGGCCTTCAAGCCCCGCACCCACCAGTTGCCACGATCGTACCGGTAGTTCGCGCCCACCCCGGTCATCTCGAGCCGCGTCAGGTTGGCCCGCCGCGCTCCGATATAGCCGGTGACCGGAATTTTGAACATCATCACCGGCGTCGGGGGCTGCCACGGCAGCCGGATAAACTTCATCACCATCAGGTCGAGGCGCTGCGCGACGGCGTCGAGTTCCATCTCGGGATGGGAGAAATCGCGGATCGTCATGCTGAGATCGAGCGGCGACTTCTCGATGCTCGCCGACGGCATCTGCAGCCTCATCCCGCGGCCGTCGAGCGCTAGCGTCGCGGAGCTGAGCATCACCGGCGCGCGCAGGAATCCGAACTGCATCTGACCCGGGCCGAGGACCAGCCGCCCGGTGACTCGATAATCGGGTTTTGCCGCCGGCGCGCCTTCGATGAAGAGCGTGCCGTTGATTCTGCCCTGCAGCCCGAGATCGGAGGATTCGACCACCAACGGCAGCCATCGTTGCGCGCTCAGATCGCGCACCTCGGCCGAGACGTGGCGCGCGATAAAGGCGCCACCACGCTCGCGTGCGATGACCCCGTTGACGAGCAGGCTGCCGCCACCCGCCGCGCCCTGCCCGTCGCCGGCCGCGCGCATCGTCACCCGGTCGATCGTGACCGTCGTCGGCACGACCGTGACCGCGCCGCCGGTGAGATCCAACGGGGCCGGCACGCCTTTGATCGCGACTTGCAGCGGGTCCGGTCTGAGCCGCGCGATCAGCGCGGTAGGTGGCGCGGGCGCGGCGAGCGCAAACGTACCGCTCGCCTTGAGATCGAGGCCCACCTGCCCGCGAATCGAGGTGATGTTCCGGGCGGGTTCCGTCGCGCCCGGCGCGATCTTCAGCGCCGACGCGTAGACCTCGTCGGCGGCGAGTTCGCCCTTGGTCCCGAGCACATAAGAGAGACGGTCGCCGTGCGAATTCAGCTCGGCGCTGAGCTTCATCGCGGACAGCTTCGACCCGCCAAGCTCGGCCGAGCCGTCGGTGAAAGCCAGCAAGCTATGGCCATACGTCAGCTTCCCCGCCAGGCGGCTCAGCGCCGGCACGCCCCAGCGGGACGGCAGGTTGATGGCAACGTTGGCGAGCGCGCCGTTGGCCGCCAGGTTCTGACGCAGCAACTGAAGCGGCGTCTTGAGGAACGCAGAGAGCGGGGCGCTGAGCTCCGCGCGATCGATCACGAGCTCGCCCGCTTGAATCGGCTGCAACAGCGGCGCCATCGACCTCGGCGTGGAACGAAACGCGGCGGCGAACTTGCGCAGCGCCAGCAGGTCGGCGCGCAGCCCGCGTATCGCGATCGAGAGCGCGGACTCGTCACCGTAAGGATCATCGAGGCGCAGACTCGCATCGAGCATCGGTTGCTGGTCACGCTCGACCGCCAGCGCCGGAACCTCGAACCGCGCGCGGCCCGCCTCGAACGGAAAGCGCAGCGCGAAATCGCCGAGCGCGACGGGCGCGGCCATCCGCGGGCCATGGAGCTCGGCGCCGCGTATCGTCGCCGCGGCATCGCCCGAGAGGCGGCCGTCCTGATGGAGCGAAAAACGAAGTTCGCCGCTGCTGCGCTCGTCGAGCAGCAGCGCGCCGACCGCCACGGTGCGCGCGGCCTGCTCGCCGCCGCGGATCTCGCCGTGCAGGATGATATCCGCCGGCAGGCGCCGGTCGCGGCCGTAGGCGACCATCCCGCCCAGCCGCACGCCCGTCACGCCGCCCTTCATCCAGCGGCCCTCGAAGCGGACGTACCAGCGTTCAGCGTGGGCGCGGCGATGGTAGGCGACGACATTCACCGCGCCGGCGATCGGTCCGCCCCCCACGAGGTTCACCGCCGCGTCCTCGATCTCGAGGCGCTGACTCACGCCCGCCAGCGCCGCGAACCCGGCCGCGATCGAATTGCGCAGTTCGGCGTCGAGCCGCGGAATCGCAGCCGCGCCGCCCGCCAACGCGTCGGGCGGCAGGTTGAGCGTCGGTTGCTCGAGCGCCAGGCGGCGCAACGGCAGCCCCTGTCGATGAATCAGGTTGTGATAGCTGACCCAGGCCACCACGCGCTTGAGGCGGAGCACCTCGATTCCGTCGTGGTAGACGCGCGGCTCTTCGAGCAGCAGTACCAGGTGGCTGCGGAATTCGAGGCTGCTGGCGGCGATCGAGATGTTGAGGCCGGTCGCGTCGCCGACGCGCGCGAGCATCAGCTTCACCAGCCGATCCTGGTTGCGATAGAGGAAGACGCCGAGCCCGCCCGCGATGATCACGAGCGCTAGCGCGGTCAGCAGCGTGATACGGAGCAGCTTCACGATTCTGCGGCAGCGGCGCGGTTGCGCTCGCCGTCCTGCCCTCGCAAGGGAGGCCTAGTCGCCTTCGCTCAACTCTGCGGCCGGCGCGCTCTCGGTCAGACCGCCGCGGTGCTTGTTGCGCAGCGCGGTCTTGAGCACGCGATTGCGCAGGCGTACGGAATGCGGCGTAACCTCGACCAGCTCCTCGTCGTCAATCCACTCCAGCGCCAGGTCGAGCGTCATCCGGCGCGGCGCGCTCAGCCGAATCGCTTCGTCATGGCCGGCGGCGCGGATGTTGGTGAGCTTCTTCTCGCGGCAGACGTTGACCGCCAGATTAATCTCGCGCGAATACTCACCGACGATCATGCCCTCGTACACCGGCTCCTGCGGCCCGATAAAAAAGCGCCCGCGCTCCTGCAGATGGAAGATCGCGTAGCCGGTCGCCACACCTTCGCGGTCCGAAATCATCGCGCCGTTCTGGCGCGCGCGAATCGGCCCGCACCACGGCGCGTAGCCGTTGAAAATCGAATGCATCACGCCGGCCCCGCGCGTTTCGGCCAGGAAGCGGCCGCGAAACCCGATCAGGCCGCGCGCCGGTATATCGTACTCGAGCCGCACGCGCCCGCCGGCATAGGTGGTCATGGTCCGCATCCGGCCGCGCCGCCCGGAGAGCAGTTGCGTCACCACCCCGATGGCTTCCTCCGGGATGTCGACCACCAGCAGCTCCATCGGTTCCAGCAGCGCGCCGTCGGAGGATTGGCGGGTAACCACGGTGGGCTTCGAGACCGCGAGCTCATAGCCCTCGCGCCGCATAGTCTCGACGATCACCGCCAGCGCGAGCTCGCCGCGCCCAACGATACGCCACGCATCGGGACTCGACTGCTCGACCCGGACGCTGACGTTGCGCCGCTGCTCCTGCTCGATACGCTCGCCGAGCTTGCGCGAAGTGACGTATTCGCCCTCGCGTCCGGCCCACGCTGAAGTATTCACGGCGAAGGTCATCACGACCGTCGGCTCGTCGATCCGGATCGGCGGCAGCGCGCGCGGCTCGGCGATGTCGGCGATGGTCTCGCCGATCGCGATATCCTCGAAGCCCGCGACCATCACGATGTCGCCGGCCGTCGCCCGCTCCAGTTCGACGCGCTTGAGCCCCTGCCATCCATAGAGCCGCGCCAGCTTGCAATCGACGCGGGTGCCGTCCAGCCGGCAGAGCGCATAGGTCGCGCCCGCGCGCAGCTCGCCGGCGATCAGGCGCCCGATCGCGAGGCGGCCGACGTAGTCGTCATAGTCGAGGTTGTTGACCTGGAGCTGGACCGGCGCGCCCGGATCGACCTCCGGTCCCGGCAGATGGTTCACGATCGCCTCGAACAGCGGACGCAGGTCAACGCCCGGCTCGCGCGCGGCGGCGCTGGCGGTTCCGGCCCGGGCGTTGGTGTAGAAGACCGGGAAATCGAGCTGATGCTCGGTCGCGCCGAGATCGATGAAGAGGTCGTAGATCTCATCGAGCACCTCGGCCGCGCGCGCGTCGGGGCGATCGATCTTGTTGATGCAGATCACGGCCGGCAGATGCGACTCCAGCGCCTTGCGCAGCACGAAGCGGGTCTGCGGCAGCGGCCCCTCGCAGGCATCGACCAGCAGCAGGATACCGTCGACCAGGGTGAGCGTGCGCTCGACCTCGCCGCCGAAGTCCGAATGGCCGGGGGTATCGACGATGTTGATGCGCGTCGCGTCCCATACGATCGAAGTGTTCTTGGCGAGGATCGTGATCCCGCGTTCGCGCTCGAGGGCATTCGAGTCCATCACGCGCTCGACCACCTGTTCGTTGGCGCGGAAGACGCCGGCCTGGCGCAGCAGCGCATCGACGAGCGTGGTCTTCCCATGGTCGACGTGGGCGACGATAGCGATGTTGCGGATATCTCGGCGCTGCATCTGGATACTAAAAGGCGACCGCTCCGACGACCGGACGGCCGCGCCGTGCTGATTCTACCCGGCTACCGGCGGGGTGTAAACGCGGGTCGCTGCGAAACTCGATTAACGCTCGATTCGCTAGGCGAGTTAAGGCGCCGATGGCGATGCCGGCGCCGAGGGGTTGGCGGCATTCTGCCCCTGAAGCTGCTGGATGAGTTGACCGATATCCTTGATCTCGACCACCTGCCAGCGTCCGCTGTCCGGATCGCGCGCCATCTCGATATCCCAGACGCGCCCGCGCGCGTCGGTGAACCGCGTGTAAGCGGTATCGCCGCTGCGATGGAGCATCGCGATCGCCGCCGCCACCGCCCCTCCCGGCATCTGCACGTTGCGCACCCCGTCGTCGACCTGCTGTTGGCTCCAGGTCTGGACCATCGCCGCGACCGGCTTGCTGAACATGTCGACCGCGCCCTTGCCGAGGATCTGGCCGAACAAGTTATCGGCACCCGCCTTGTTCTGCACCATCTCGTAACCGGCGTGCTTGACCACGCTCGGGTAGTTGACGAAGGTGCCGGCCGTCGCGCCGTCGCGCGCGTCGATCGCGCGCTTGAGCTGATAGATCGCCCACGACGGGGTCGTCGGCAGGTAGAAGAGGCCCCAGCCGCCGATTACGACGATTACCAGAATCGCGGTCCAATGCCGGATTGCGAAGCGCGCCATAATGATGTTCCGTCCCCCGGCTCAGCCGCGATTTGCGAGCAGGCTCGCCGCCGCCTTGTCCATCAGCCACATCAGGTCGCCGTCGGCGGGCGCGACGATCTGCGCCGGATAGCGATCGGGGTCGCGCGGACCTTCGAGCACGGCCTTGACCGCCGCCGCCTTCTCCGCGCCGGTCACCATGAACATCACGCGCGCCGCATGATTGATTACCGGCGCCGTGAGCGTGATGCGATGCGGCTGCTCGGCATCGACGGTAACCGCCGCCGCGAGCCGCTCGCGCTCCTGCAGCGCCGGATGGCCCGGAAAGAGCGACGCGATATGCGCGTTGGCGCCGAGCCCGAGCAGCACCACGTCGAAGCGCGGAAATTCGTCTTCCGCGATCGAAAAGCAGCGCCGCAGTTCGTTTTCGTATCCGCGCGCCGCATCCTCGGGCGGGTCCTCGCCGCGCATCCGATGAATCTGCTCGGGCCGCAGCCCAAGCTTCTCGAGCATCGTGCGGTTCGCCATCCCGAAGTTGCTGGCCGGGTCGGCGGGCGGTACGCAACGCTCGTCGCCCCAGTAGAACTGCACTTCCTTCCAATCAACGCTGAGCCGAAAACGCGTCGCCAGCAGCTCGTAGGTCGCCGCCGGCGTCGCTCCGCCGGTCAGGCAGAGATTGAACTCGGCATGGGTGCAGATCGCCTCGCCGGCGAAGTGGGCGACCTCTTCGGCTGCGCGCACGTGCACCGCCGCCGCGTCATCGAGCACCAGAATCTGCGGTCCGCTCATACTTTCCGATCTTTCTCGCTCGACAGCAGCTTGAGGGCGTGAGCCACCACGTTATCGATCGTGAACCCGAAGTGGCGCAGCACGTCCTGAGAGGGTCCCGATGCGCCGTAGGTAGTCATTCCCACCACGTCGCCGTCCAGCCCCACCCATCGATACCACGAAAGCGGCGCCGCCGCTTCGATTGCCAGGCGCCGGCGCACGGCCGGCGGCAGCACCGCATCGCGATAGGCCGCGTCCTGCGCCGCGAACAACTCGAAGCTCGGCATGCTGACCACGCGGATCGCATGGCCGCGCTTTTCGAGCTCCTCCTTGGCGCCAACCGCGAGCTGCAACTCCGAACCGCTCGCGAGCAGGATCAGGTCGGGCGCGCGTCCCGCGGTCTGGCTCAGCACGTAGCCGCCGCGCCGCAGCCCGCTTGCCGGCGCCGTCGCCGATCGATCCAGGGTCGGAATCCGCTGCCGCGTCAGCGCCAGCATCACCGGACCGCCCCGATGGGTCATCGCGACCCGCCAGGCTTCGACCGCTTCGTTCGCATCGCCGGGCCGAATCAGCGTCAGGTTGGGAATCGCGCGCAGCGCCGTCAGTTGCTCGATCGGCTGATGGGTCGGACCATCCTCGCCGAGACCGATCGAATCGTGCGTGAAGATATAGACTACGTGGAGCTCCATCAGCGCCGCCAGCCGGATCGACGGACGGCAGTAGTCGGTGAAGATCATGAAGCTCGAGCCGTATGGGATGAAGCCGCCGTGCAGCGCGATGCCGTTTAAGATCGCGCACATGCCGTGCTCGCGGATGCCGAAGTGCAGATTGCGGCCATCCCATTTGCCGCGCTCGAAGCTGCCCCCGTCCTTGACGTCGGTGAAGGTCGATTCGTTGAGGTCCGCCGCGCCGCCGAACAGGTTCCAGACCCGCTTCGCGATCGCCTGCTCGGCCTGCGACGCCGATTGGCGGGTCGCGAGCGCATCCTTGGGCGTGAAGCTCGGCAGCTCGGCGTCCCATCCGGCGGGCAGCTCGCCCTTGAGCATCGTGTTGAATTCTGCAGCGGCCTGTTGATGTTTAGCGGCGTAGCCGGCGAAGGCCCTGTTCCATTCGGCCTCGAGCTTAGCCCCACGCTCGACGCATTTGCGGTACTCGCTGAGCGCCTCATCGGGGACATAAAATTCCGGCTCGGTCGGCCATCCCAAGTTCTGCTTGGTGAGCTTCACCTCCTCGACGCCGAGTGCTTTGCCGTGCGCCTCGGGCGAGTCCTGGAAATGCGGGCTGCCGTAGCCGATATGGCTCCGTACGCGGATCAGCGACGGGCGCCCCTGCTCCGCGATTCCGTTCTCGATCGCGCGCACGAGCGCGCCGAGATCGTTGGCATCCTCGACCACCTGCGTATGCCATCCGTAGGCGTCGAAGCGCTTGTTGACATCTTCCGTGAACGCGATTTCGGTATGGCCGTCGATGGTGACGTGATTGTCGTCGTAGAGATAGACGAGGTTGCCGAGACCCAGGTGGCCGGCGATCGAGGCCGCTTCGCTCGAGATCCCTTCCATCAGGTCGCCGTCGCTCGCGATGGCGAAGATGCGATGGTCGAACAGTTCCGGATGGTCGTGCTCGAAGCGCGCCGCCATATGCTTGGCCGCGATCGCCATCCCGACCCCGTTGCCGAAGCCCTGTCCGAGCGGCCCGGTGGTGGTCTCGACGCCGGCCGTCAGAAGGTTCTCGGGATGGCCGGGAGTGCGGCTGTCGAGCTGGCGGAAGTGCTTGATGTCATCCAGCGTCAGATCGTAGCCGGTCAGGTAAAGGAGGCTATAGAGCAGCATCGAGCCATGCCCGGCCGAGAGCACGAAGCGATCGCGCCCGTACCATTTCGGGTTGCGCGGGTTATGGCGGATGAAGCGCGTGAAGAGCAGGTAGCCAACCGGCGCCATCCCCATCGGCATCCCCGGATGCCCCGAGTTGGCCTTCTGCACCGCGTCCATCGCGAGCACGCGGATGGAATTGATGCACAGTTTATCGAGGTCGGTATGTTTACTTTGTAATGCTGAAGCCACCGCCGCTCCATCCTTGAGGTTGAGGGCGGCGCGCCGCACGCCGCCTGGTTAGGGATCGAGCGGGAACTCCCCGCCCTGCCGCCATCGCACGAGCCCGCTCCCATGCTTTTCAAAAACGCGGGCCCGCGCAAGACCCGACGGCCCCTGCCTTTGGCCGGCCCGCCATTTCTGATAAAAATCTGGCACTGTCTTCGGAGGAAGCGGGGAGATGAGATCACGTGCGGACCGGCGGGTGGTGGTGACCGGACTCGGTTTGGTCACGCCGCTCGGTACCGGGCTCGAAAAGAACTGGGAGGCGTTGGTCGCGGGCCGCTCGGGTATCGGTCCGATCGATCGCTTCGATGTCGCCGATTTCCCCTCGCGCATCGCCGGCGAGGTGCGCGATTTCGAACCGCTGGACTGGATCGAAAAACGCGACATCAAGAAGATGGACCTCTTCATCCAGTATGCCGTGGCGGCGGCCGAGCAGGCGATGCGCCAGTCGCAACTGAAGATCGGCGAGGAGATCGCCGACCGCGTCGGCGTGCTGGTCGGGGTCGGTATCGGCGGCCTCTGCACCATCGAGGAAAACCATCTGCTGTTCCTCGACAGCCGGCTCAAACGCGTCACCCCGTTCTTCATCCCCAAGCTCATCAGCAATCTCGCCCCCGGCCAGATCGGCATCCGCTACGGCGCGCGCGGCGTCAACCTCGCCACCACCAGCGCCTGCGCCTCGGGCAGCCACGCGATCGGCGAAGCCTACCGGATGATCCGCGACGGCTATCTCGATGCGGCGATCACCGGCGGCGCCGAGGCCGCGCTCACGCCGCTGGGCGTCGGCGGGTTCATCGCGATGCGCGCGCTGTCGACGCGCAACGACGCGCCCGAAGCGGCGAGCCGCCCGTTCGATCGCGATCGCGACGGCTTCGTGATGTCCGAGGGCGCGGCGGCGCTGATCCTGGAAGAGCGCGAGGGCGCGCTTGCGCGCGGCGCGACAATCCTCGCCGAAATCGTCGGCTACGCCTGCAATTCCGACGCCTATCACATCACCTCGCCCTCGCCTGACGGGGCCGGCGCGGCGCGCTGCATGCGGATGTGCCTGGAGGACGGCGCGCTCGACCTCGGCGAGGTCCGCTACATCAATGCCCATGGCACCTCCACGCCGCAGGGCGACCTGGCGGAGACCCAAGCGATCAAGCACGTGTTCGGCGAGCACGCCGCGCGAATCGCGGTGAGCTCGACCAAGTCGATGACCGGGCATACGCTGGGCGCCGCCGGCGCGATTGAATCGGTCTATACCGTGTTGACGATCCTGCGCGGTGTCATCCCGCCTACCATCAACTACGACCATCCGGACCCCGAGTGCGATCTGGATTACGTGCCGAACCGGGCGCGGGAAGCGAGCGTTAAGCTGGCGCTCAAGAACTCCTTTGGCTTCGGCGGCACCAACACCACGCTGGCTTTCCAAGCCGCGTCGGACAACTGACGGGCGCTGCGATGGGCTCCAGAATCGTTGGCACCGGCCGCGCCTTGCCGCGCACGCTGATCAGCAATCAGGATCTCGAACGCCGGCTCGACACCTCCGACGAATGGATCCGCACCCGCACCGGGATCGCGCAGCGTTACGTGCTGGTGAGCGGCGAATCGCTGGTCGATATCGCCGCCGAAGCGAGCCGCCTCGCGCTCGATCGCGCTGGCATCCCGCCGAGCTCGCTCGAAGCGATCATCGTCGGCACGGTCTCTTCCGACTTCGGTTTCCCGTCCTTCGCCTGCCAGTTGCAGCATCGGTTGGGCATCACCGATATCCCAAGCTTCGACGTTGCCGCCGCCTGCTCGGGCTACATCTACGCGCTCTCGGTCGCCGACGCGACCATGCGGGCCGGCGAATGGGGCCGGGTGTTGGTGGTTGGCACCGACGCGCTCTCGACCATGGTCGATTGGAAGGATCGGCGCACCGCGGTGCTGTTCGGCGACGGCGCGGGCGCCTCCGTGCTGGTCTCGGAACCCGGGCCGCGCGGCGTGCTGAGCAGCATACTGCGTTCGGCCGGCGAGCATTGGAACTTGCTCTCGGTGCGCAACGCCGCGGGCACGCGATGCACCTTCGATGCTGAGATTCGGCGCAACGCCGATGACGCGATCCAAATGCGCGGACCGGAACTGTTTCGCATCGCGGTGCGGATGATGGAAGACGTTACGCGCCGGGTGGCCGACAAGGCCGGCGTGCGCCTCGAGGATGTCGCGCTCATCCTGCCGCATCAGGCCAACGCGCGCATCATCAGCGCCGTCGCCGAGCGGCTCGGGCTGGACGCGGACAAGGTCTACGTCAACGTCGATCGCTACGGCAACACCTCGGCGGCCTCGGTGCCGATTGCGCTCGACGAGGCGCTGGAAACCAACCGTATCCATGACAACGATCTCATCCTGCTCAACGCCTGCGGCGGCGGACTGACCTGGGGCGCGAACCTGCTGCGCTGGTAGGCCGGTCGTGTGCAGTCGGGCCGCCGCGCGCTGGTCATGCTGAGCGAACTCCTCAAGCGCCGCCTCCTGATGGTCCTGGGCAAGGGCGGTGTCGGCCGCACCAGCGTCAGCGCCGCACTCGGCCTGGCCGCCTCCCGCGCCGGCGCGCGGGTCTGCGTCATCGAGTACGACAGCCGCGCTCCGATGGCTGCGCTGTTCGGACGCGAACCGAGCTACGCGCCGGTCGAGGCCGCGCCAGGGATGAGCCTCATCGCGCTCGACGGCGAACGCGCGCTCGCCGAGTACCTGCGCATCACGGTGCCGAGCCCCGCGATCCTGCGCACGGTTTTTTCGAGCCGGCTCTACAAGTACTTCGTGCCGGCCGCGCCCGGACTCCGCGAGCTGATCATGATCGGCAAGCTCTACCATGAGATCGAGCGACGCCCCGCCGATCTGCCGCCCTGGGACCTGGTGATTTTCGACGGCCCGGCCTCGGGGCAGGCGCTCGATCTGCTGCGGATGCCGCTCACCGCGGACGAGACTTTCGGCCGCAGCGTGGTCGGACGCGAGGCGCGCAATGTCGCGGCTTTTCTGCGCGACGGGCGGCGATGCGCCGCGGTACAGGTCGCAACCGGCGACGCTCTCACGGTCTCCGAGACGATCGAGTTCCACGGCGCGCTCGACCAGATCGGGATGCGCCCGGCGGCGGTGATCTTCAATCGGCGGCTGACGCTGCCGTTCGGCCGCCCCGCGATCGACCGGCTCGCCGCCGCCATGAGCCGCGGCAACGGCGCCGAGAGCACGCCGGTGATGCGCCGCGCGCGGCGCATCCTGGACGCCGCAGCTCGCAACCACCAGGCGCTTCAGATGCTCGAAACAGCGTACGGCCGGCTGATCGAGCTTACCGATTATTCCGACGCGCACGGCCAGGCGTTGGTCGAGGCTTTGGCGAAGGAATTTTCGGGCTTGATGTCGCAACACGAACCGCAGACGATCGGGACGTTGCCGTGACTGGCGCGCTCGCTCGAGACCAAGGATGACGCCGTGAAGCTCACATCGGCAGCGATTGCAATGTTTATCGTCGTATCCGGGATGTTGTATGGCGCCGCGCCGGCGGCGGCCGCGCAGGCCCGGCCGTGGCTATGCCGCGTCAAGCCGGTCTTCTCTTCCGATCATGCGATGCGGTTTGAAGCCGAGCGCCAGGGCGGCGGGCAGTGGCGGCTGATGTTGATGACGTTCGATCCGATGGGCGGCCACGACGGGTTCACGATCGTCGAGTCGCGCGATTTGAGCAGCGCCGCGCCTAGCGGCACCGGTCAACTCACGGCGGGGCGCTACTTCGCGGTCGCGCAATATCTCGAAGATGGCGAGTGGATCTGTCCCGGCTACGCGCAAAGAAGCGACAACTACAATCCGGCCGAAATCGGCAGCATCTGCTACGGCGCGGAGTCGACCAACTGCGCCGTCAAGCTGACCGTGCGGCCGGCCTCCGGTGGGCAGTCGCGCGGTCATTAGGCGAGGAGTAATCGCGATGGACGAGTTCTTGGAAGCCGCGATCGAGCAGGCGCGCATCGGACTTGCCGAGGGCGGCATTCCGATCGGATCGATCTTGGTCAGGGACGGCCGGATCGTCGGACGCGGGCATAACCGCCGCGTCCAGGATCGTGATCCGGTCGCGCATGCCGAAATCGATTGCCTGCGTAACGCGGGCCGGATTGGCGGATATCGTGGCGCGATCCTCTACTCGACGCTGACCCCATGCTTCATGTGCGCGGGCGCGGCCATCCAGTTCGGCATCGGGAAGATCGTCATCGGCGACAGCGAGACCTACGCTGAAACGCTCGACTTCATCCGGGCGCACGGAATCGACGTGGTCGAACTGAAGGTCAGCGACTGCGTTCGGATGCTCGCCGACTTCGCTGCGAAAAACCCCGAGCTCTGGAAAGAAGATAGTGGCGACCTTTAGCTCGAGATCGGCGATAGTGCGCGAGCTGCAACCCGGTTGAAAAGCAAGGCCGGTGCAAGAGGTCTCGCCCCGGCCCCGCCCCGGCCGTACCAAGGAAAAAGGGGGAAAACCTTGGGCCGGCTCGTAGGACCGTATATATGAGTATGGCAAAGATGTGTCAAGGCTAATCAAGCTGCTAAAACAGCGCTTAGTCAGCCTGCGGTGGCTCGAATCTTCCGAGCGGCAACAACGCCGCAAACGAGGCCATCGCCGCGGCGAAGGCGAACACGATCGCCCACCGATAGCTGCCGCTGTAGTCGATAATCGCCCCGGCCAGCGGCGGCCCGGCGAACGCGCCCACCCCCGTGCTGGTCCATAGCACGCCCATCAGCGCGCCGAGCCGGCGCGTACCGAACAGATGCGCCAGCACGGCGGGCGCGAGCGCGACATAGCCGCCATAGCCGGTGCCCATCACGAGCGTGAATATCACCAGCGTCGAGTACGATCCCGCGCACAGCCAGATTCCATAGCTCAGGCCGAGCGCGAGAAAACTCACCTGGTAGAGCCGCACGACGCCCGTGCGATCGCCGAGCGCGCCAAGTCCGAGGCGGCCGATAACGCTGGCGCCGCCAATCAGGCTGACCAGGGCGGCGGCCGCGACTTCGCTCGCGCCGTGATCGTGGGCGAAGGCCGGCAGATAGACGAAGGGGATAAACAGCGCGAGCGAAAGCAGCCCGACCGAGAGATAGAGGAAACCGAAGGCCGGGCTCCTAATGATTTCGCCAAAGCGCACCGCCGGCGAGCTGGAACTCAGATCAACCGGTGGCCGCTCGACCAGCAGCCCGCAGGCGAACATGACGATCGCCGCGGAGATTCCGAAGATCTCATAGGTCGTGCGCCAGCCGAGCGATTCGATCAGCGCGGCTGCGATCGGCGGTCCGAACACCGTTCCGCATCCGACGCCCGAGACCGCGACCCCAAGCGCCGTGTTGCGCCGCCGCATGAACCATCCCGCGACCACCGCGACCATCGGCACGTACGCGCATGCGATCCCCACGCCGACCGCGATGCCGTAGGTGAAATAGGCGATCCACAAATGATGAACGTGCGCGGTCGCCACCAGCCCGGCGCCCATCACGATCGCGCCGCCGCTGAGCACCATGCGCGGGCCGAAGCGATCGGTCAGATGGCCGGTGAACGGCCCCAGCATCGACCACAGGAAGACGGTCACGGAGAACGCGAACGAGGTGCTGCCGAGGCTCGCGCCGAACTCCGCAACCATCGGCTTGAAGAACGCGCCAAAGCTGTACGCGACCGCATAGACCGCGAACATCTCGACGAACGCCGCCAGCACCATCGCCCACGCGCGCGGCGAATCGAAGGCGGCGAGCGCCGCGTCGACGGCGGCGTCGTCGATCTCAGGATGCGCCGGCTGGCTCAACGATGTTCAGTGCGGCCGATCAGACGATGACGCACAGGTCGGTCAGCAGCTTCAAAATTTCGGGCACCACTTGAGCACGCCCTTTTGAAAGCTAGGGCGCGGCGTGATCCGATCGGCCCACTTGGTGACTCCGGGATAACGCTCGAACGGGAACGTCGCCCCGATGAGCGTGAAGTGCAGTGGAATCCAGGCCACGTCCGCGAGCGTGAACGAATCGCCCACGATATACGGATGGCTCTGGAGCTCGCCCTCGATCCGATCGAAGCATTCGGTCAGGATTCGCATCGATTGCGCGAGGTCCTCGGCGGAGAATCCTCCGCTCGAGCTTTTCTCATGAAACTCGAGCAGCTCCTTGTTCTTCTGACGGCTCCGATACTCGGCCAGCGCTGCCGCCGGCATCCCGAGCTTGGTGCGCATCTTGTTCTCGTAGATGAAGGTCTTGACCGCCTTGACGTGGATGCTGCTTGCGAGCTTCACCCATTCATGGATGACGCGCCGGGTCTCGGCGTCCGTGCCCGCGAGCGGGGGCTCGGGAAATTTGTGGTCGAGGTATTCGATAATGTCGTCGGACTCGATAATCACAACGCCGTCATCGACCAGCGTCGGCACCACGCCATTGGGATTGATCCCGAAGTACTCGGCGCTATGGGTCTCGCCCTTGAGCAGGTCGAGATGATGGCTCACCCATGGGATCGACTTTTCCTCCAGCACGATCCGCGGCCGCATCGAGCAGTTCGAGATCGCCGAGTGGTAGAGATGCAGGCCCTTGAGATCGAGCACGCTCTTGTTGGTCGGAGTTATGATTCCCATGATTTTTCCTGCGCCCCTTGCGTCGGGCATTCAGACGGTTAGCGCTGTGGCCGGTAAAACTGGAGGCGGCGAGCGGATTCGAACCGCTGAATGGAGGTTTTGCAGACCTCTCCCTTAACCACTTGGGTACGCCGCCC
>Ga0209415_10005608_pt1 | contig 22505 bp, 17 predicted proteins | sample PeaSoiSIISIP2007_FD_187696 | JGI IMG/M metagenome (GOLD analysis project Ga0209415, IMG submission 187696) | Peat soil microbial communities from Weissenstadt, Germany - SII-SIP-2007 (SPAdes) (version 2) | ecosystem: Environmental > Terrestrial > Soil > Wetlands > Peat | place: Germany... | reverse complement strand
CCCTTGAACCCGGCGTCGTCCCAGAACGCGTAGACGCCGACGCTCGGGTTGAAGTTGAACTCCACGAGGCCGACCGGAGCGAAGCCCGCCTTGTGCTCGGGTCCGAAGGTGAAAAAGTCGTAGACCTTCCTGGGCCAGTCGGCGGACTCCGCCGCGGGGACCGCGATCGAGAGCGGGAGGCGAAGGACGTACTCGGTGACGAAGTACAGCGGCGAGAGCAGGACGCGCGGGATCCAGAGCAGCACATCGCCCGCGGTTGTCGGGTCGGGTCCCCGACCGCCGAAGTCGGGCACGGAACGCGGAGGCGATGGGGCGGGTGCCGTGACCGGTGGGGGATTGACCGGTGCCGGATTGGGGGGATCCCCGTTCGCGGAGCGCGCGAAGCAAAAGCCAACGGCGAGGAGAGCTGCGGGAACGCATCTCATGGCCGCAATCGACTCATTCCCTCGAGGCTCGCAGGTGGTCCATGAGCGTTGGATGCCCTGCAACGATCGCCGTGACGGTTGCGCAGATGTCCGAGGGCTCCATCCAGTTCGCGCAAGCTTTGCCGGCGTGCGCAGTTTTTGAGCTCCCCTAACAGCATTCCCAGCGCCATTTCTTCGCAGCACGTTCCCTGCAAATGATGCGGGTATCCTCGAGCTCCGCTCGGCCCTGACGCCCACATGCAATTCGTCCTCGAAAGAGCGCCTCTCGCCCGGTTCTTCGACGTGCGCAGAGGAGAGGAGCGCGGTGCGCTCGTCGGCCTCGCGGGACTGCTCATGCTCATCATCGCGGCGCACACCGTGATGGAAACGGCCCGGGACACTCTCCTCTTGACGGGTCCCGGCCCGAGAGCGCTCGGCTTCGTCTACATGATCATCGCGACGCTGACCGTCCCCTGCGCGGCTCTCGCTTCCCGGGCGGGGGAACGCTTCGGGCAACGTCGCGCGCTTGGTGGAACGGTCGCCGTCGCCATACTCGCCGCGATCTCGCTGTTCCTTCTTCCCTCGACCCACACGACCGCCATCGCGATCTACGTGCTGAGCGGGATCATCGGATCCATCGTCGTGCCGCAGTTCTGGACCCTCGCGGGCAACGCCCTGACAGTCGCCCAGGGACGGCGCCTCTTCGGGCTGATCAGCGCCGCGGGGATCCTCGGCGGCGTCATCGGGTCAGGCGCTGCCGGAGCGGCCCTGACGGTCATCCCCGTCAAAGGGCTGCTCCTCGTCTCGGCGAGCGTCTTCGTCGCCGCGGGGCTCGTCTTGGCGCGCTTCACCGTGCCCGGGTCCGACAGGGCCGCTCGGTTTCCCCCCCGGACTTCGGTGGCATCGTCCCTCCGCGCTTTCCGCGAGCAACCTTTTCTGTGGCGGGTGGCGCTCCTCGTCGCGCTCTCGACGGCGACGTTCATCGCGATTGACTACGATTTCAAGTCGACCATCGCGCACGCGCTGCCCGCCGCCGCGGTGGGGCCGTTCGTCGCGCGTTACTACATGGTGCTCAACGGGGTCTCGCTCTTCGTGCAAGTCTTTCTCGGGAGCGCGATCGTCCGCAAGATGGGGATCGTCGCCGCGGTCGGCCTGACGCCGTTCGTCCTCGGCGCAGGCGCGATCGGCGCGTTTGCGACCGGCGGGACGCTTGCCGCCGTGCTGCTCCTCAAGGGAATCGACGGCAGCCTGCGTTACTCGATTCATCGAATCACGAGCGAGCTGGTCTATCTTCCCATTCCCGCGTCGGCCCGGCAGCGCGCCAAGCCCATCATCGACGGTGGCCTCGGGCGGACCGTGCAGACCCTCAGCGGCGTCGCCCTGCTCGCTCTGGGCGGAACGCAGGCTCTGTCCCCCCGCCCATTCGCGGCGGCGATCGCGATTCTCGCCCTCGTGTGGTTCGGAGCCGCCGTCACGATCCGTCGCTCGTACCTCGCGCTCTTGTGGCGTGGACTGTCGAGAGGCACGCTCGACGTCCAGGACAGCCCCGACCCCCTCGACGTCGAGACCGTCGAGCTTCTGGTGCAGAGCCTCGCCAGCGACGATCCTCTGGAGGTGCTGGCCGCGATGAACGCCCTCGCGCGACGGGGGCGAGACGGCGTCGTTCCGGCCCTCTTGTTGCTCCACCCCGACGCCTCCGTGCTCATCCACGCGCTCGACATGTTCGGCGCATCCTCGAGGAGCGACTGGTTCACGTTAGGCCGCAAGTTGCTGGACGATCCTCGAGACACGGTTCGCATGGCCGCGCTGCGAGCTCTGGCGAAGCACGGACAGCTCGACTACGAAGGGCTCGCGAAGAATGCGGGCGCGCGAGTCCGGGGATACGCTGCCGTCGACTCGGCGCTGAGAGCGGGCGTGGAGGACGCCGCGCAGCATCCGCCCCTCGCTGCCTTGGTCGCGCGCCACGACGAGACGTCGACCCTCGGCATGCTCGCCGCAATCGCCGACGCTCGGCCGACCGCGAGCCTGTCGCGTTTGCTTCTCGAGCTCGCCGCCGAGCCGGGCCGATCGCTCGAGAAGACCGAGCTTCTCGCGCTCGCCGCGACGAGGCAGACCAACGAGCTCATGATCCCCCATCTCGTGGCGATGCTGTCCGTCCGAGAAGGTCGCGAAGCCGTGAGGTCTGCGCTCGTCGCATTCCAAAATCCAGCCTTCGAGGAAGTCTCGCGGGTGCTGGGCGATCGAAGCCAGCCGCGTCGCCTGCGAATCCACATGCCGAAGACGCTGGCGCGGTTCCGCTCGAAGCGTGCAATGGACCGATTGCTCGTGGCCATCGGCAGCGACCAGGACGGCTTGGTGCGATACAAGTCGATCCGCGCGCTCGCTGCCCTCACGGTCGACATCCACGTGGAGCTCGATCGTTCGCGACTCGAGGATCTGGCGCACGCGCAGCTCATTCGTTATTTCGAGGTTCTTCGGCTGCGGGCAGCCTTGGGCGCACCGTCTCCTGCGGCGCCTGGCGCGGCGGGACGTCTCTTGCGGGCGCTGCTCGACGAGAAGCTGCGGCAAGCACTCGACCGGGCGTTGCAGCTCGTCCAGATCGGCCACCCCCGCGGAGACATCCGCGGCGTTCGAACGGCTTGCCTGTCGGGCGACGCGATCACGCGCGCGAACGCGGGGGAGCTACTCGACGCGCTGCTGAGCCACCGTCGTCAGCGAGCCCTTCGCGAGCTCTTCGACGTGATCAACGATGACCTCACGGTCGCCGAGCGCGTCGAGCAATCGACGCGCCTCCTTCCCGGATACGGACCGGCCACCCATGACGAGGCGCTGGTAGCCCTCGTGGGAGACACGGACGGAATGATCTCCACGCTGGCGATGTTGCACGCGGGGGACCTAGGGAGCGAGCCACTTCGCGCCGAGGTCGAGCGCGCACGACGCGCGCGGCCCGCCGCCTTCCCCGTCGACGAAAGGTTTCTCAGCGGCACGGCGCCGCCGGTGTACTTGAGCCATGCCTGATCAGGCGCGCACCCGCATCCTGCGCGAGCTTCATCTCGCGGCGTTCGGGGTCCCGTTGCTCGGGATCGAGTCATGGGTGACGGACCGGTTGACCGGCCTGCTCGAGGGGGACTCGGCTCGCGCCGGCCACAGGTTGTTTTCAGCCGGAGAGGTCGCCGATTCCTTCTACTTCGTCCTGGATGGCCGCGTCGAGCTCGCGCGGGCCGGCGCGAAGCCCTGGATCCTTGGCAGCCGGAGCGTCATGGGCATGACGGACGCCCTCATCGAACGTCCCCGGCAGCGCACCGCCACCGCGCTCACCGAGGTATCGCTGATGAGGGTACGGATGGATGCATGGTTCGATCTCTTGGAAGACTCTTTCGAGCTGGCCCGCGCATCCGTCACGGGTGTTGCAAATGCCGTCGCGCGGCTGGAGGAGAGCCTGTGGACCGTGGAACGTCCGCGGGCCACCTCAGACGCTAGCCCCGGATCCCCCAAGCCGTCGAAGCTGAACGTCGTCGAACGACTGGCCCTTCTGATGGACGCACCGATCTTGGGCGGTGCGGGGATACAGCCACTCAGCGATCTCGCCGTGGCCTGCGAGGAGATCGTGACCGAGGAGGGGGGGCTGATCTTCGGTCGGGGTGGCGCGGGCGATCGTGTCTTCGTGCTCGTGGCGGGGACGGCCAGCGGCATGCGCGATGACCCTCGTGCCGTCTGGCGTGGATCGGCCGGCGACATCGTGTGCGGCGCGGGGGCTCTGGGAAAACGCTCGGCGGCGTGGGAAGTACGGGCGGCGATACAGACGACTGCCCTGACATTCCGCCTCGAGGACTGGTTCGACCTCATGGAAGAGAACTTCGACATGGTTCGCTCGACGCTCAGCGCCCTCTTGACGCACCGCCAGAGCTGCCTCGACGAGCTCGCCACCGAAGCTCGTGGCGCTGCCGCTGCCGAGACCCAGCTCGCATTCGACTAGGTTCGTGCGCCAACGCGCATTCTCTGCGCCACGCCCAAGCGTTGGCTCGTTGCACCACGACGGCTTTCAGGTGGGCACGGAGCGTGCGTACGCTGTCCGGCACGATGGTCGAATTCAAACGCATCCTGGTTGCCACGGATTTCGCCGAGTCGTCGGAGCAGGCCGTGACGGTGGCGGTCGATCTCGCGGAGCGCTTCGGCGCCTCGCTCACGCTATTCCACGTCTACGAGGTACCCGAGTACGTCTACTTCAACGACGTGCCCGCGAGGATCGAGGGATGGGTCGGCCCGATTCGCGACGCCGCCTCGGGCCGGCTCGAAGAGAGCCTCGCCAAGCTTCGCGTCAAGTTGCCCGGCGCCACGTCGCTGCTGTCGCAGGGGAAGCCGGCGGATGAAATACTCAGAGCGATTGGCGAGATCCACCCGGATCTCGTCATCATGGGGACTCACGGCCGGCAGGGGCTCAGCCACGTCTTCCTGGGAAGCGTCGCCGAGAAGGTCGTGCGTATGTCTTCTGCGCCCGTCTTGACGGTGCGCGGCGAGGTCAAGCGAAGCGCCCCATAGCGTCCCTCGGCGGCACGAACGATGCGTTGAGCTCTCGAACGGAGGTGTGCCCGATGGCCTGGACCCGACTGCTGCGCGACGTGACGCTCGACGACGTAGGCTCGGTCGGAGGCAAGAACGCTTCCCTCGGCGAGATGCTCCGTGAGCTCACACCGCTCGGGGTGCGCGTGCCGGACGGCTTCGCGGTGACGGCCGATGCATTTCGCGCGCTCATGCGCGAATCTCGCGCCGACGCCTTCGTCAAGGAACAGCTCGCAGGCCTCTCCGCGACCGACATCGACGATCTCACGCGCCGCTCGGAGCGCATCCGGACGGCCATCACGCACGCGCCGCTGCCGCGGGCCATCGAAGCAGACATCGTGCAGGCGTACGCCGCGCTGTCGCGCCAGTACGGCGAGGAGGCCACGGACGTCGCCGTCCGCTCGTCGGCCACGGCCGAGGACCTGCCGAACGCGAGCTTCGCGGGCCAGCAGGAGAGCTACCTCAACGTGCGCGGGGCGCCGTTCGTCCTCGACGCCGTCCGCAAGGCGTTCGCGAGCCTCTTCACGCCGCGGGCGATCCGGTACCGCGCCGACATGGGCTTCGACCACGAGGCCATCGCGCTCTCGGTCGGCGTGCAGAAGATGGTGCGATCGGACAAGGCCAGCGCCGGGGTCATCTTCACGCTCGATCCGGAGACGGGGCATCGAGGGATCATCCTCTTGACGTCGAGCTGGGGGCTCGGCGAAAGCGTCGTGCAGGGCCAGGTCGTCCCCGACCAATTCGTGGTTCACAAGGCGACGCTGAAGGGCGGCTTCGCTCCCATCGTGTGGAAGAAGCTCGGCTCCAAGGAGACTCGCCTCGTCTACGATGAGCAGGGGCACAGGCAGGTGCGGAGCGAGCGCGTCCCCGAGGCCGAGCGGTCGCGCTTCTCGCTCTCGGACGACGACGTGCTCACGCTTGCCCGCTGGGCCGCGAAGATTGAAGAGCACTACTCCAGGCGGCGGGGCGCCGACGTTCCCATGGACATCGAGTGGGCGAAGGACGGCATCAGCGGCGAGCCCTTCATCGTGCAGGCCCGCCCAGAGACCGTGCACAGTCGGCGCGCACATCCCAAGCTCCACATCTACGCGCTGAAGGGGCGCGCGTCGCCCATCGCCCAGGGCCTCGCCATCGGCGACGGTGTCGTCCACGGGCGCGTGCGCGTCCTTCACGACCCCAGGCAGGCTGGCGAGCTCGCCGCGGGCGACATCCTCGTCACCGAGATCACCGATCCGGACTGGGAGCCGATCATGAAGACCGCGGCCGGCATCGTGACCGATCGCGGAGGGCGCACTTCCCACGCGGCCATCGTCGCCCGCGAGCTCGGGGTCCCTGCCATCGTCGGCGCGGTCGACGCGACCACCCGGCTCGTGGACGGCAGCGAGGTGACGCTCTCCTGCGCGGAAGGAGAGACTGGACGCATCTATGCCGGCAGTGTGCCGTTCGACGTGCAGGAGGTCGACCCCGAGGCGCTCGCGCGGCCGCGCACGCAGATCTTGCTGAACGTCGGCAACCCCGAGCACGCGCTGCGGCAGTCGCTGCTCCCCAGCGACGGCGTCGGCCTCGCACGCATGGAGTTCGTGTTCGCGAGCTGGGTCGGCGTCCACCCCCTGGCGCTCACGCGGTATTCCTCGCTCGCGCCGTCCGTCCAGCGTCAGGTCGATGTCGTCACCGCGGGCTGGACGGACAAGGTCGCCTTCTTCGTCGACCGCCTCGCGCAGGGCATCGGCACCATCGCCGCCGCGTTCCATCCCCGGCCCGTCATCCTGCGCTTCAGCGATTTCAAGACCAACGAGTACGCGCGCCTCGCCGGAGGCGCGGGCTTCGAGCCGAGCGAGGAGAACCCCATGCTCGGCTGGCGCGGGGCAAGCCGCTACTACCACCCCGACTACAAGGAAGGTTTCTTGCTCGAGTGCGCGGCCGTCCGGCGGGTGCGCGAGACCTTCGGCTTGACCAACCTCAAGCTCATGATCCCCTTCTGCCGGACGCCCGAGGAGGGGCGGCGGGTGCTGGACACGATGCGCGAGGGAGGCCTGGTGCGCGGGGAACGCGGGCTCGAGGTCTACGTCATGGCCGAGATCCCCTCGAACATCCTGCTCGCGGAGCGATTCGCCGAGATCTTCGACGGGTTCTCGATCGGCTCGAATGACCTGACGCAGCTCACGCTCGGCGTGGACCGGGACTCGACCACGGTGGCCCCGCTCTTCGACGAGCGAAACGAGGCGGTGAAGTGGTCGTGTGCGCATCTCGTGGAGGCTGCCCACCGCGCGGGTCGCAAGGTCGGCATCTGCGGCCAGGCGCCCAGCGACTACCCCGACTTCGCGGCGTTCCTGGTCGAGCGAGGCATCGACTCGATCAGCCTGAGCGCGGACGCCCTCGTCCGTACGACCCTGCGCGTCCTCGACGTCGAGCGGGGCCTCGCGGCAAAGCGCTCGGCGGCGGAGTAGCGGCATGCTCCAGGTGCGCATTCACGGTCGCGGAGGTCAGGGGGCCGTCACGGCGGCCGAGCTGCTGAGCGTCGCAGCATTCCTCGAAGGCAAGCACGCCCAGGCCTTCCCGAGCTTCGGCCCGGAGCGCAGCGGCGCGCCGGTGGTCGCCTTCTGCCGGATCGATTCGAAGCCCATCCGCCTGCACGAGCCGGTCGTCGAGGCGGACGCGGTCGTGGTCCAGGATGCGACGCTCTTGCACTGCGTGGATGTCTTTCAAGGCCTCTTGCCCGACGGCTTCGTCCTGCTCAACAGCGGCAAGTCGCTCGAGGGGCTCGGCCTGGCGCAGATCGTCTCGCTCCTCTCCCCTGGCCACGCGCGCGTCCTCGACGCCAGCGCCGTCGCGCGCCGGTGCCTGGGCAAGCCGCTTCCGAACGTGGCCTTGCTCGGCGCCGTCGCCGCGCTCACCGCGGCCGTGGGCATCGACGCGGTCGTCGAGGCCATCGGTGCGCGCTTCCGGGGAACGGCTCGGGAGGGCAACGTCGCGGCGGCCCGGGCTGCGTACGACCTCGTGGCGGGAGCGGCGTCATGCTGAAGCAGATCGAGGGATCGCGCGCGATCGCCGAGGCGGTGGCTCTCTGCCGGCCCGAGGTGATCTGCGCGTACCCCATCACGCCGCAGACCCACATCGTGGAGGACCTCAGCGAGATCGTGAAGGCGGGGGACCTCGGCCGGTGCGCGTTCATCAACGTCGAGTCCGAGTTCGCGGCGATGAGCGTCGCCATCGGCGCCTCGGCGACCGGCGCACGCGCCTATACCGCGACCTCGAGCCAGGGGCTCCTCTACATGACCGAGGCGCTCTACAGCGCGGCCGGACTGGGCCTGCCCATCGTGATGACCCTCGGGACGCGGGCCATCGGCGCCCCCATCAACATCTGGAACGACCACTCCGACGCCATGGCGCTGCGCGACGCGGGATGGGTCCAGCTCTTCGCGGAGTCGAACCAGGAAGCCGCGGACCTGCACGTCATCGCGTTCAGACTCGCCGAGGAGCTCAGCGTCCCTGTGATGGTGTGCGTCGACGGGTTCGTGCTCACGCACGCGTTCGAACGAGTCGACATCCCCGCCCAGGCGGACGTAGACGCCTTCCTGCCTCCCTTCGAGCCTCGCGAGGTGCTCGACCCGGCCGCGCCGATCACCATCGGGGCCCTCGTCGGCCCCGAGGCATTCGCCGAGGTGAAGGTGCTCGCGCACCACAAGCTCCTACGCTCCCTCGACTGCATCCCGGCTCTCGCCGCCGCGTTCGCCGCGCGGTTTGGTCGCGCTGCGGGCGGCCTCGTCCGGCCCTACCGAACCGAAGGCGCGGAGACGATCGTGGTCGCGCTCGGCTCGGTCAATGGCACGATCCAGGAGGTCGTCGATGCGATGCGCGCGGACGGGCACGCGATCGGATCGCTCGACGTGTGCACGTTTCGACCGTTTCCGTTCGCCGCCGTGCGGCGAGCGCTGATGCGCGCGTCACGCGTCGTCGTGCTGGAGAAGAACTTGTCCGTGGGAATGGGCGGCGTCCTCGCCACGGACGTGCGTGAAGCGCTGGGAGTGGACGCGCCGGCCGTCTACACCGTCGTCGCGGGCCTCGGCGGCCGGGCGATCACGCGCGCCTCGGTGCGCGCGGCCGTCGAGAAGGCGCAGGCGGGGACCCTCGAAGCGCTGCACTTCCTCGACCTCGATCGACGCGTCGTCGCGCGGGAGCTTGCTCACGAGGTGGCTCGATGAGCGCCGAGCAGCAGGTCAAGTTCTACCAGACGGGCACATTCACCGTCGGCAACCGCCTGCTCGATCCGTCGAAGCGGACGGTGCAAGCGTCGATCGATCGTCGCAACGCGCTGACGAGCGGGCACCGCGCCTGCCAGGGATGCGGCGAGGCGCTCGGGGCCCGGTACGTCCTCGACGCCGCGATGCGTGCCACCGGGGGGCGCCTCGTGGCCGTCAACGCGACGGGTTGCCTGGAGGTGTTCAGCACGCCGTACCCCGAGTCGGCCTGGCAGGTGGCCTGGCTGCACTCGCTCTTCGGCAATGCGGCCGCCGTCGCGAGCGGCGTCGCGGCAGCCCTACGAGTGAAGGGGAGCGACGTCCGCGTCATCGCGCAGGGCGGCGACGGCGGCACGATGGACATCGGCTTCGGATGCCTGTCGGGCATGTTCGAGCGCAACGACGACGTGCTCTACGTCTGTTACGACAACGAGGCGTACATGAACACGGGGGTGCAGCGCTCGAGCGCCACCCCCGCGGCCGCCCGGACGAGCACGACGCCCGCGCTCGGCGACGAGCCCGGGAACTCGTTCGGCACCGGGAAGAACCTTCCGGCGCTCGCGATGGCGCACGGCATCCCGTACGTCGCGACCGCATCGGTGGCCGACTTGCACGACCTCGAAGGCAAGGTGGAGCGCGCGATGGCCATTCACGGCGCGCGCTACCTGCACGTGCACGTCCCGTGTCCGCTCGGCTGGGGCAGCGATCCCGCCAGGACGATCCAGATCGCGCGCCTCGCGGTCGAGTCGGGTCTGTTCCCGCTCTTCGAAGCATCCTGCGGCGAAGTCGTGCGCGCGACGCCCATCCGGCGTCGAGCAAAGGTCGACGAGTACCTTCGTCTGCAGACTCGATTCGCCCACCTGTTCGACGGGACCCCGCGCAGCGCGGAAGCCCTCGCGCGCATCCAGGCCCTCGCGGATCGCAACGTGTCGCGCTTCGGCCTTGCGCCTCGAGAGACCGAGCACCACTCGCCATGAACAAGCCGTTCGCCATCACCCTCGACCCGGCCTCGAGCCGCCTGAATCACACGGGGGCGTGGCGCGTGCGCCGGCCCATCTACGTCGATCGCCTTTCGCCATGCGACCACGCGTGCCCCGCCGGCGAGCGACCCCAGGCGTGGCTCGCACACGCCGAGGAAGGCGACTACCGCGCGGCGTGGGACGAGCTCGTCCGCCACAACCCCATCCCCGCGGTGATGGGCCGCGCCTGCTATCACCCGTGCGAGACGGCCTGCAACCGCGGCAAGCTCGACGCCGCGGTGTCGATCCACGCCGTCGAGCGGTTCCTCGGCGACCTCGCCATCCGCGAGCACTGGCGACTCCCAAACGCCGGCCCGGAGACGGGCAAGCGCGTCCTCGTCATCGGTGGAGGGCCGAGCGGCCTGTCCGCCGCGTACCACCTGGCCCTGGCCGGGCACGCAGTCACTCTGCGCGAGGCGGCCCCCGCGCTCGGGGGCATGATGCGCTACGGCATCCCGCGGTATCGCTTGCCCCGCGACGTCCTCGACGCGGAGATCGCCCGCGTCGTCGAGATGGGCGTGCGCGTGGAGACGGGAGCGCGCGTCAGCGACGCCGCGCGTGCCAAGGCCGAGGGCGGCTTCGACGCGTGCTTCGCCGCCATCGGAGCGCACCTCGCGAACCGCGTCGAGATCCCGGCGGCGGACGCGACCCGCATCCTCGAGGCCACGTCGCTCCTGCATGACGTGGAGGATGGCCGGGCGGCCGCACGGATCGGACGCCGTGTGGCCGTTTACGGAGGCGGAAACACGGCCATCGACGCCGCCAGGACGGTCAAGCGTCTCGGCGCCGAAGAGGCGTGGATCGTGTACAGAAGGACGCGAGCGCACATGCCGGCGCACGACTTCGAGGTGCGCGAGGCAATGGCCGAGGGGGTCGAGATGCGCTGGCTCAGCACGGTCCAGCGCGTCGAGCCGGGGCACATCGTCGTCGAGCGCATGGAGATCGACACGGACGGCAAGGCTCGTCCGACCGGCAAGCTCGAGACCCTCGACGCCGATACGGTGGTGCTTGCCGTCGGCCAGAACGTGGACATCTCCGCAGTGCAGGTGCCGGGCGTACATATCGTCGACGGTGTCGTCGCAGTCAACGCGCAGATGATGACGGGACACTCGGGGCTCTTCGCGGGGGGCGACATGGTCCCCTGCGAGCGCACCATCGCGGTGGCCGTGGGGCACGGCGAGAAGGCGGCGCGCAACATCGACGCTTGGATGCGGAGCACGACGTGCGAGAGCGCCGCCGAGCCCGAGGTGGCCGGCTTCGAGTCTCTCAACCCCTGGTACTACGGCGACGCGGATCCGGCGGTCCAGCCCACGCTCGACGCGGTGCGACGGCGCACGACGTTCGACGAGGTGCACGGAGGCCTCGACGAGGAGCATGCCCTGCTCGAGGCGAGGCGGTGCTTGTCCTGTGGCCACTGCTTCGAGTGCGACAACTGCTACGGCATGTGCCCCGACAACGCGATCGTGAAGCTTGGCCCGGGGCGCGGCTTCCGGATCGACCTCGATTACTGCAAAGGGTGCGGCATCTGCTCGAGCGAATGCCCGTGCGGCGCGATCGCGATGGTCGACGAGGACGCGTGATGCCTGGCACGGGCGCTGCACGCTGAGAAACGCATGCCTCCCCTTGAACAGTTTCGCGCTCCGCTGGTCACGGCCCGGATGGATGACACGGTGGAGACGGCCGCGCGCGCGATGCGCGACAATCGAGTCGGCTGCTTGATCGTCGTCCGCGAAGGCCATCCGATCGGCATCGTCACGGACCGGGATCTGGTCAACCGGGTGCTCGCCGAAGGACACGACCCTACGTCGGCGCGCCTCCACGACTTCGTTACGTTCGACCCGCTCACGGTATCCGTCCACGACGGAATCGAAACGGTGGCGGCTCGGATGCGACAGCACGGCGTGCGGCGCCTTCCCGTGGTCGACGACGACGGCAAGGCCGTCGGCATCGTGACCAGCGACGACTTGCTCGTCCTCCTGGGTCGCGAGATGGGCGCGATCTGCGAGGGAATCGACAACCGCTGCGACTCGAACGAGAGCCGCTGAGGTGTGGACGCATCCACGCCTTCGATGAGCCGCGCCGACGGGCGCTAGGCCGCGGAGCCGGCGGGCGGCCATGCTGCCAGCCCCTTGCCTGCAAACGCCGTCGAGACACGCAGCTTTCGAAAGAGGCTTCGCTTCTTGTAGTGGTGCTTCTCCATCCTCTTCAGGATGTCGGAGAGCACGGCCACCGCTTCGCCGACGTAAGGGCCCTTGTTGAGCATGACGCACTCGGCCGCCACGCTCGCGGCGGCGTCGGTGACCTCGGCCCGCGACGGAACGCCCGTGCGCGCGAGAGTGTCGAGCACCTGCGTAGCCCAGATCGCGGGCACGTGGCTGGCCTCGCACAGCCACAGGATCTCCTCCTGCAGCTCGGCGAGGCGCTCGAAGCCGGCCTCCACGGCGAGGTCCCCGCGGGCGATCATGACGGCGAGCGGCGGCCTTCGAAGGCCCTCGAGGAGCAGCCGCGGCAGGTTCTCGAAGCCGGCGCGCGTCTCGATCTTGAGGACGACCCCGATGCCCGTCCGCCCGAGCCTGTCGAGCTCCTGGTGCAGCTCGCGGACGTCGCCCGGCGCGCGGACGAAGGACAGGCCCACGGCGTCGGCATGCTGTGCGGCGAAGGCGAGCGCGTGGCGGTCGTCCTCGGTCAGGCTCGGAACCGTGGTGAGGGTGTCGGGGAGGTTGATGCCTTTCTCCGCCCGGAGCTTGGCGGTCTCCTTCTGCGTCCTGACGATGCGGAGGAGGAAATCGCCCCGCTTGCTCTTCGCACGCTCGACGACGGCGTGAATGCGTCCGTCGTCGAAGAGGACGCGCTGTCCGATCTCCAGGTGATCGAGCGCCGCGGGCGGCGTGCATGCGACGACGCCGGGTCGCGCGACACGACCGTCGCGATCGCGCCGCGGCGCCTTCCCCTCGACGGCTCGCTGGGTCAGGACGAACGTGTCGCCCGTCTTCACGTCGATCGCCGCGCCTCCGCCCCCGCTCACCTCCAATTCCACGTGGCCGACGTGCTTGCCCGCGCGGTAGAGACGGGCGCGGGCGCGGTTGAGCACGTACGCCCGCCTCGTGGCGACGCATTCGAGGTGGTCATGCCGCACGGCGTGGACGCCGAGTGTCCGCTTCCGGTCGCGGGCGTCGCGGAAGCGCAGATCGTCTCCCTCGCGCACCTTCGCGAACGACTGTTCGGAGAGCACGAGGAACGAGTCGGCGTCGTCGAATGGCCGCACGGACCCGCGACAGACGACGACCCTCGCCGGAGCCCTCACCCTGCCGACGTCGTCCTTGACCGGCTTCCAGGTCGCGACTCGACTGTCGCCGGCGACCGGGCCCGTCCGGATCTTCGGCCCCGCGAGGTCCATGAGCAGGCGGCACTCCTTGCCCGTCTCCCTGCGCGCCTCGCCCAGGGCGCGGACCATGCACTCCCAGTCGCTCTGGCCTTCGTGGGCGCAGTTGATGCGCAGGACGTTCATCCCCGCGCGCAGCATCTTCGTCATCCACGCCCGATCGGCCTCCCGGGCCGAGGGGGCCGTCACCATGATGTAGATGTGCCGGTCGTCCGGACGAGGCCCGAGGATGTCGTGGGTGTGCTGGTGCAGGTAGTAGCGCGCCGTGTCCCAGGACATTGCGTCCGCCCGCGCCTTCTCCAGGCGCGGGAGCTCGTGCCGCGCGCCGCTGTCGCCTCTCAGCGCGAGCGACTCGTGCGCGCGCTCCGATGTCTCGAGGAGGCTACCCAGCACGCAGCTCTCCGAGCGGCCGAGCGACGACAGGCCGCGCTGCGAGAGCTGGACCTGAAGATCGCGAAGGTCGTGCTGCCGCAGGGCGACGTAGTGCACGAGGTTCCTCGCGCTCTCGCGCCGATCGGGCGCCACGCCGTCGATCGCCCCTTGCATGTCCCGCTCGAGATCGAGGAGCCGGGACTCCAGCCGGACGAGCTCGCGCCGGATGGCGCTGAGACAGGCGCTCGCCTGCGCTGCGCGAGGAGACGCGACGGGCTTCGGGCTCACGGCTGTCCCGTTTGTTTTCAGGGCTTTCGCGGCTTCGCGGCGCCGAGGTTTCCGGCCGTGACGCCGATCTCCTCGTCAAGCTCGTCGTCATGGATGTGGGCGCGCTCGGCCTCCTTGTCCATGACCTCTCCGGCGAGCGCACCCGCGGCCGCCCCTATCACCATCCCTGCCAGCGCGCCTGGCGGACCGGCGAGCGAGCCGACGATCCCGCCCACCACTTCGCCGGCGATGGCGCCCCCCAACTTGCCGTGCTTGTGGTTCGGCCTGAGCGGCTTCTCGGCCTTCGCTGCACGCTTGTCGCTCTTGCTGTTCGCCATGACTCGCCTCCCGTCGTTCTTCACTTCGTCTCCGGCAGCTGGTGCCGGATCTCCTCGACCACGTCCTCGAGGAAGCGATGCACCGCGGCTTCGGCGATGCGGTGACCGACCGCCGCGTCGAACGCGACGCCCACGACGCCGAGGGGCGGCGTGTAATCACCCTCGATCGCTAGCTGCGTCTCGGACGAGGTCAGCGGCCAGGCGGAGAGGTCGGCAGACATGAGGGGGAACAGCGACGGGGTACGCGTCGCCTCCCAGCCGATGTTCACGTGCGTGACCGGCGACACGCCGGCGACGCCCGCTTCCTCGCGCACGCCCCGGATGTGGAGGCTGACCTCGACCGCGATCTCTACTCCGCCCACGTCGACGCGCAGGTTCCCCGCGAGCTCGCGCGTGCGGGCAACCGCCGAGGTCGTGGCCCGTCGCAAGAGCTCCAGGGGACGGTCGCGCAGCAGCGTGCGCACCGCGTCGTAGGGGCGGTTCACGTACTCGTAGCAGCGAAGGGTCCGTGACTGTCGGGTGATAGCCATGCTCCTCGCTGAAGCATGGATGATGCCGACCCACGAGCCCGGCTCCCGGCACGTGCGGTGCTTCGTGGCTGCCATGTCCCTCCCCGGGTCGCGGGCGCTCCCGGACCAGCTCAGCAAACCCGAAGCGTGGCCGTACCCCGGGCCGCGCGCCGTCGAGCTCATCGAGACGCACGTCTCGTGGGTCTTTCTGGGCGACGAGGACGTCATCAAGGTCAAGAAGCCCATCAACCTTGGATTTCTGGACTTTCGAGCCCTCGAGGCCCGGCGCCGCGCGTGCGACGATGAAGTGCGCCTCAACGCACGGCTTGCACCTGGCACCTACCTGGGGGTCGTCCCCATCGCGCGAGGGCGGGACGGGCATCTGCACATCGGGGGCGAGGGACCGGTCGTCGACTGGGCAGTCCACATGCGGCGCCTCTCGGAGGAAGTGCGCGCAGACGCAATGCTTGCGCATGGCGCGCTGACGAACGGTCACGTGGACACGATTGCCGAGGCCATCGCCGCGTTTCACGCCGGGGCGGCGGCCGCTCCGAGGGATGACTCCCAGCGCTGGGCTTCGCTCGAGGCGGTCAGTCGCAACGCGCTGGAGAACTTCGCGCAGACGCGCACCCTCGGCGGGCCTCTCGCTGCCGAGCTCCCGCTCGCCGATGTGGAGAGACAAGCGAGCTCATTTCTGGCGGAGCATGGGACCCGGATCGCGAAGCGCGCCTCGGCGGGTCGCGCCCGCGATGGCCACGGAGACCTGCGCCTCGAGCACGTGTACTTCGAGCACGACGGCTTGCGGGTCATCGACTGCATCGAGTTCGACGAGCGCTACCGCGTGGCGGACGCTTGCGCGGACGTCGCGTTCCTGTCGATGGACCTCGCCGCGCACGGGCGGGTCGACCTCGCCGAGCGGTTCCTCGCGCGCTACGCCCGTGCGGCCGACGACTACGAGCTCTACGACGTCGTCGACTTCTACGAGAGCTACCGCGCATGCGTTCGCGGCAAGGTCGCGGCGATCCTCGCCAACGACACGGGGGCCTCGGAGGGCGCGCGCGCGGAAGGAGCGACGCTCGCGCGGCGCTATTTCTTGCTCGCCCTGGCGGCGACTCGCCCTTGGGTCGTCCCTCCGGCGCTGGTGTGCGTGGGGGGAGTGATCGCGTCCGGCAAGAGCACGGTGGCCGAGGCGATCGGCGAAGCGCTGTCCTGCCCCGTGGTCGACACGGACCGCGCCCGCAAGCGCATGCTTCACGTCGGGGAGACCCACCCGCTTCACGACCCATCGTGGCAAGGCGCCTACGACTCGGCCGTCACCGATCGCGTCTATGCGGAGGTCCTCTCGCGCGCTTCTTCCGTCCTCGCTTCCGGGAGGTCGGTCGTGGTCGACGCGTCGTTCCGGTCCCGCGCCTGGCGCGCACGGGCAGGCGACCTCGCCAGGCGTCACGGCGTTCGCTTTCACTTCGTCGAGTGCCGGGCGCCGCTCGAGCTCTGCCGCGCGCGTCTCGCGCGTCGCGAGGGGGGGCCGAGCGACGGACGCCTGGACATCTTCGACGACTTCGCCGCGCGGTTCGAGCCGGTCGACGAGTTTCTTGCACCGGGGCACATCGTGATCGACACATCGCGCGATCGGGCCACATTGCTCACCAAAGTGCGCGAATTGCTGGTGACCTGGCCCCCCGCGCTCGTCGCCTGACGGCGGCACGTTGCTTGCTCTTTACATAAAAGTGACGATGGCCGCCCACGAACAAGACGAAGCCGCGACGGTGCGGGATGCGATGTTGGCGGATCACCACCGCATCAATGCCATGCTGACGCGTGTGGTCGTGGCGCTCGAGGCCCTGGACCTCGAGCGAGCGGCCCACGAGTGGGCTGACTTCGGCAATGCGCTCGCCGCCCACGTCGACGCCGAGGACCGGTACCTCATTTCTCCTCTCTCGGTCGCCAGGCCGCGCGACGCGCGGGCCCTCCTGCACGAGCACCGTCACATCCGCGCTCGTGCGCGCGAGCTCGAAGGCGCGATCAACAAGGGCGCCTTGCGCCCGGAGATCCTCCGCGGCTTCATCGACGAGCTGTCCGCCCACGTACGGCGCGAGACGACCGTCCTGTACGACTGGGCAGACGACGAGCTCGACGCGTCCGACCGAGACGCGGTGCTCCGGGCCGTCACTTCGACAACAGCCCCTCGAGCGCCGCGATGAGCTCGTCGACCTTCACCGGCTTCGTGAGGTAGCGGTAGAATCCGGCGTGCAGCCCTCGCTGCCTCTCCCGCTCCGCAGCCGCGGCCGTGAGCGCGATGACCGGGATGTCGCGGGTCGCCGGATCCTCACGCAGCACGCGTAGCGCTTCGAACCCGCTGATCCCCGGCAGATTGATGTCCATGATGACGGCGTCCGGCCGCCGCGCGCGTGCAAGCTCGATTCCCATCTCGGCCGTGGGCGCGGTCACCACCTCGAGCCCCTCGAAGTCGCTCAGGACGTCGCGCATGAAGGTCACGTTGGCCGGGTTGTCCTCGACGTACACGATGAGCCGGCGACCCTTCACGGCCAGCGCGTCACCTTCTCGCGCTACTGTCGTCTTCGCGGCGGGCGGCGCCGAGACTGCAGCGCGCGTGCGAAGGTCCACCCAGAACTCCGACCCTGCGCCCTGGGCGCTGCGAAAGCCAACCCTCCCGTCCATCAGCTCGGCGAGGCGCTTGGTGATGACGAGGCCGATGCCCGTCCCCTCGATGGGGCCTGTCTCCTGGCCGGCGCGCTGGAAGGGCTGGAACAGCTTGTCCTGCTTGTCGATCGGGATCCCGATCCCCGTGTCGGCCACCGAGATGCGCACCATCTCCGCGTCCGGCCTCATCACCCGGATGGTGGCCGTGCCTCCGGGGCGGTTGTACTTGAGCGCGTTGGACGCAAAGTTCATCACGACCTGGGCCAGGCGCGTGCGGTCCGCCGACACTTGGGGAAGCCCTGCCGGCACATCGGCGACCTCGAGGTGGATCCCCGCGCGCTGAGCCATGGGCTCAAGGCTCGTCCTCACCTCCTCGACGATCTCACCGACGTTCACGGGCTCCGTCGAGATCGAGATCCCGCCCGCCTCGATGCGAGAAAGGTCGAGGATGTCGTCGATGAGACGCAGCAGGTGCTCGCCGCCCTTGAGGATCTGCCCGGCCCTCTCCTTGTGGCGTTCGGAGAGGGGCTCTTTCCGGTCGCGCTGAAGCAGCTGCGCGAACCCGAGGATGGCGTTGAGGGGGGTGCGAAGCTCGTGGCTCATCGACGAGAGGAACTCGCTCTTGGCGGCGCTCGCCGCGTCGGCCGCCTTGCGCGCCTCGCGGAGCTCCTCGGCGAGGCGAACGTCGGACGTCAGGTCCCAGATGGTCTTGACGATGCCGCCCTCGGCGGTGTGCCGGTCGGTCACGCGCAGCGTTCGCCCGTCGCGCGTCCGGACCTCGAACGTCAACTCCGGATCTTTCCGTCTCGCGATTCGCTCGGCGATGAATCGCGCCCGCTCCTCGTCGCTGTCGAACGCAAGATCGTCGACCCACGTGGCGAGGATCTCTTCGTAGCTCTTGCCGACGAGCGGCCCACGCGCGCGCTCGCCCAGGAGCTGCCGATAGACGCTGTTGCAGAGGAGCAGTCGATCGACGGAGTCGAAGAGAGCGAAGGCGTCCTGCACGGTCTCGACGGCACTCGCGAGGCGCTCGGCGTTGAGCTTCGCGGCGGCCTCGATGCGCTTGCGCTCTGTGACGTCGCGGATGGCCACGCACGTCTGCAAGCCGTCCTTTCCCTGCACGGGGCCGAGGCTGACCTCGACGGGCACCTCCGTGCCGTCCTTTCGCCGCGCAAAAAGCTCGAGCCCGGAGCCCATCGAGCGCGCGGTGGGCTTCTCGTGGAAGCGCGCCACGTGGATTTTGTGGCGGGCGTGGAACCGCTCGGGGATCAAGATCTCGAACGATCGGCCGAGAAGCTCGGAACGCCGGTATCCAAGGAGCTTCTCCGTCTGGAGGTTGACGAACGCCATGCGCCCATCGGAGAGGACCAGGACCATCGCGTCCGGCGCCGCATCGAGGATCTGCTCGAAGCTCGACGCCAGCGAGGGGCCCGGGGAAAGAGGGGTCTCGTCAGCGGCCATTGGGGAACCGCACGCAGAATACCGCGCCGGGGGCCGCGTCTTCGATCCAGATTCGACCGCGGTGCGCCGCGACGGCACTCTTGCAGAACGCCAGGCCGAGCCCGCGCCCCCCGCGAGAGCGCCCGCCGTCGCCCGACTCCAGCTGCGTGAAGGGATCGAAGACCTTCTCTCGCATGTCGGCGGGCACACCGCGGCCTGCGTCGGCCACGCGGATGTCGACCTCGCCGTCAGCCTGGGACGCGGTCACCGCGACGGCCGTCCCCCGGGGCGCATGGCGGACTGCGTTCTCGACGAGGTTGGCGAGCAGGCGGCGGAGCAGATCGGGATCGGCGCGGATGCGATCGACGCGGACGTCGGCGCGAAGGGTGACCTCGCGGGACTCGGCCTCCACGCGGAGATCGTCGAAGACGGCCCTCACGACGGCGGAGAGCTCGACGCTCGACAGCTTCGCTTCGAGCTTGCCTTCTTCCGCTTTGCTCAGGTCGAGCAGGTTCAAAATCATGCGGCCGAGCTGCCTCGCCTCCTCGCGGATCTGCCTCGCCAGCTCGCGCGCGCTCTCGGGCACGCCGGCGTCCCGTAGCAAGAGCTGCGCGTTGAGATCCATGGCGCTGACGGGATTCTTCAGGTCGTGGACGACGAACGCCATGAGCCTTTCCTTCTGGAGCTGAACGCGCAAGAGCTCGTCCCGCTGGCTCTTGAGCACCTCGTAGTGCTGGCGAAGCTCGGTCCCCATGCGCCGGAGCTTGAGCGCCGTCTGGACGCGGACGGCGAGCTCGGTCGGACGGATAGGCTTCGTCAGGAAGTCATCGGCCCCGGAGCGGATGGCCTGGTCGAACGTGTCGATGTCGCGCTGGGCGGTGAGAAAGAGGACGGGGACGTCCGCCCCGCCGGGAAGCGCGCGGATGCGGCGGCACGCCTCGAACCCGTCGACGCCCGGCATGCGCACGTCGAGCAGGACACAGTCGGGGTTCTCGCGCTCGAACGCGCCGACGCCCTCTTCGCCTCCGCTCGCGACGATCACGCGGTGTCCCTCGTCCTCGAGAGTGCTCCGGGCGAGCGACCGGTTTGCCTCGTTGTCGTCGACGACCAGGATGGTCGAAGAGCCCATCGCTACCTCGGTGGCCCTCTCCTATAGCAGACCAGGCTGACCAGGCGCCGCAGAGTCGCGCCTGACGGGGTGGGCGCCGGCGCCCGGACAGCTCTGCCCTGGGCGATCCTCAGCCGAGGTGTTTTCGCGGAAGGGCGTCGACGTCGTGCGCGAAGACCACGATGTCTTCGTGCTCCGCGGCAAGGTACTCGAGGAGCGTCTCGGCCAGGGCAGGCGAAACGAGGGTCTCGAGCCGTACGTTGCCCGAGTCGAAGACGCTTCTCCCGCGACGCCCGTGGAGCCCGCGCCCGCCCACAGTGACCGTCGTGTAACCCGGAACCGCGAGCTTCCCGAGGCCCTCCGTCAAGCGGTCGAGCAACTCGGAGCTCGCGATGATCGTCACGAGCTTCATCTTTGCAACGTCTACCATGGTCGGCTCCTCAGCCTGCGAGAACCGAGCCACTGCGCGGGCGTGCGCCACCGCAGTGGAATCGTCTGCGCCGGCCCAGGGATCCGGCGCAAGGACTGCGCTGACGCGCAAGGAAGCTCTCCCAGCGGTGCTACCGGCTGTGGACCGCCAAGGCGCCCCGCCGGACGAGCGCATGCTTCGCCACTTCGACGAGCGCGAGGTAGGCGGCGGTCGCCGCAGCGACGAAGACGTAATAAGCAAGAGGCATCGGGGCGAAGCCGAGCACCTTGGCGAACGGCATCGCGGGCAGCGCCGCGCCGACCGCGACCACGGCGAGCACCGTGACGGTCAACGGGGCGCTCGGACGGCTGCGCCACGGCCGGTCGAACGTTCGGATGACGAAGAGAACCAGCGTCTGCGTGCAGAGCGACTCGACGAACCAGCCGGTGTGAAAGAGCACCTCGTTCGCGTGAAAAAAGCGGAGCAGCGCGTAGAACGTGATGAGGTCGAAGAGCGAGCTTATCGGACCGACGTACAGCATGAAGCGCCGGACGAGGTCGATGTCCGAGCGATGGGGGCGCCCCAGCCAGCTCGGGTCGACGTCGTCGGTCGGGATGGAGATCTGCGAGACGTCATAGAGGAGGTTGTTGAGAAGGATCTGCGTCGGCAGCATCGGCAAGAACGGCAGGAGCAGCGATGCGGCGGCCATGCTCAGCATGTTGCCAAAGTTGGAGCTCGTGCCCATGAGCAGGTACTTCATGACGTTGCCGAACGCCCGCCTGCCCGCGAGGATCCCCCCGTGCAGGACGTCGAGCCCGCGCTCGGTGAGGATGATGTCCGCCGCGTCACGGGCGATGTCCACGGCGTGCGGCACGGAGATGCCTACGTCGGCCGCGTGGAGCGAGGGGGCGTCGTTGATGCCGTCGCCGATGAAGCCGACCACGTGCCCGCCACGCTTGAGGGCCAGCAGGATGCGCGTCTTCTGCGAAGGCGAGATGCGCGCGAAGACCGAGCTACGCTCGGCGACACGCATGAGGGCGATGTCCGACATGCGCTCGATGTCCGCGCCGAGAATGGGGGTGCCGCCGTCGATGCCCACCGCTTCGCAGACGTGACGGGCGACGGCGGCGTCGTCGCCGGTGATGACCTTCACGGCGACGCCGTCGCTCCTCAGCCCGGCCACCGCGGCGGCGGCCTCGGGCAGCGGCGGATCCGAAAAAGTCACGAACCCGGCGAGCACCATGCCCTGCTCGTCGCCTGCGGTCCACGCGCTCTGATTGCCCGCCGCCTTCCAGGCCACCGCGAGCACGCGCATGCCTCTCTCGCCCATGAGCGCCAGCCAATCGTGCCACCGGGCCCGCATCTTCGCGTCCGCCGTGCCCGCGGCCCCCTGAGCGGGCTCGCAGGCATCCGCGAGATCGCAGATGGCGTCGGGAGCGCCCTTCGTAACGAGCAACCTCTCCCCGCCCCGCTCGACGACGACGGAGAGCCGGCGCCTCTGGAAGTCGAACGGAACCTCGTCGAGCTTCGTCCACCCGTCCTCGTCTTTGGAGCCCGTCGCCAGGATGGCCTCGTCGAGGGGGCTCTTGATCCCGGTCTGGAGGCGGCTGTTCAGGCGCGCCAGGACCAGCGGACGATCGCTCTCGCGGCCGTCCGCGTCGTACGAGCCGGCTACCTTCATCTCCCCGGCGGTCAGCGTCCCGGTCTTGTCGCTGCAGAGCACGTCGATGCTGCCGAGGTTCTGGATCGCCGACAGGTGCTTGACGATGACGTGCTCGCGCGCCATGCGCGACGCGCC
>Ga0209415_10005607_pt1 | contig 22507 bp, 16 predicted proteins | sample PeaSoiSIISIP2007_FD_187696 | JGI IMG/M metagenome (GOLD analysis project Ga0209415, IMG submission 187696) | Peat soil microbial communities from Weissenstadt, Germany - SII-SIP-2007 (SPAdes) (version 2) | ecosystem: Environmental > Terrestrial > Soil > Wetlands > Peat | place: Germany... | reverse complement strand
GAGCCGGCGCATCGAGCCGTCGCGGTCGGGAACGGCCGGGCCCACGGTGACCCTCGCCCCCGCGGCGTGAGATGCCCTGAGCTGGCTGAGCACGCCTTCCTTCACTCCGCCCGCGAGCACCGCGACCACCCACGCCGCGCCGCGCAGGCTCACCTCGAGGCTCTCGCCCCCGGCGTACGCGAACGGCACGCCGCGCGCGAAAAGCGCCCGCTCGAAGGCGCGGAGGTAGGCCTCCCCCTCGAGGGTCGGCGAGATGCCGAGGCCGAAGTCGTCCTCGAGGCAGCTCTCGCGGAAACCGGCGCCGAGCACGTTGAACAGGGCAGGCGTGAGGGGGCCGAAGGCGTGCGTGGCGCGGGCGAGACGGCGGAGCGAGCGCGGGATGACGAGTCGTACGGGGGCGCGGCGGTGGAGCTCCTCGAAGCGGGTCACCTCGAGCGCGTGGAGGATCGCCTGGTAGGCGTCGGCGAAGGGGCGGAGCCTGCCGTGCGGATCGATGGGGGCGCCGATCCAGCGGTCGCGCTCGACGGCCATGTAGATGTTGAACCCGCGGAGCCCGTAGGCGAGGCCCGTGAGGAGCGTGTAGAGAGAGTCGGCCGGGTCGAGCGGGGCGAAGAACGGGGGAAACCCCGCGCCGACCTCCGCGCCGTAGGCCGGCGTGTGCGTCCCTTCGCACCGCGACACGAGCTCGCTCGTACGGCGGAAGACCGTGAGGTGCTCGGTGGGCGAGGCGCGGTGGTAGTAGTCGAGCGCGACGAGGTCGACCGTGCCGGCCATGCGCGCGGCGTTCAGTGGCGTCGCGGACTCGCCCATCGGGAAATTGTGCATGGTCGGGATCGCGCCGAGCCCGGCGTGGCGCAGGGCGCGGGCGAACCGTGCCATCGCGTGGGCGAGGAGGTGCTCGTGGAACTCGACCCAGTCGAGGTGGCGGGCGAGGCCGTCGATTTCGGTCGCGTCGAAGCGGTGCGGGGGGGAGGCGCGTGGGAAGGACGCGCGCGGCTCGCTCCACGCGAGCGCGAGCGCCTCCGCCGTGACGTACTTCTCGCGGAGGAACTCGCGCCAGAGACGCTGCGCGTCCGGGTGGTAGTCTTGGTCGTAGGGGCCGTCGCGGAAGTAGAGCGCCCCCTCGTTGTCGATCTGCACGAGCACGATGGGTCCGTCCGGGTGGCGGAACCGCCCGAGCACCTTCCCGAGCGTGTCGAACCACTGCGCGGTCTCGTCGTGGAACGTGTCACTCGCGTAGCTCGGCACCGGGAACGCCAGCGGCGGGATCGGCAGCATGACAGGGTTGCCGCGCGGCGTGAGCGCCTGGCACGCCTTGTCCCAAACGATCCGCTCGGGGACGCCGAAGAGCGTGAGCTCCGCGTTGATGTGCGGGCCGGGGCGGAGCACGACCTTGAGGCCGCGAACGTGCGCCATCTCGAGGAAGCGCGCGACGTCGAGGCTCGGGTTCGTCTCGCCGAAGTCGAAGCGCCCGGCCTCGATCTCGTGGATCGCCCACGGCACGTACACGTCCACGAGCCTGAGCCCCAAGGATCGGATCGCGTCGAGCCCCGCCCCCCACTCGCTCGCCGCGTGCCGCCAGTAGTGCATCGCGCCGGCGTAGAGCGGGAGCACCTCGCCCTCTCCGAGGTCGAGCCCGCGCGGGTCGAGGCGCACGCGCGGAGCCTCGAGGCGGTCGTGCTCGTGTGAGGCGTGCTGCATCTACAAGACCTCAGGGAGGGCGCGGTGCAGGATGGCGCCGAGCTCCTCGAGGTCGCGGTCGTGGGGCGAGAGCCGATCGAGGGCGGCGCGCACCTTTCGGAGCGTGGGTTCGACGTAGGGGAGGAAGGAGCGGTTCCCCTTCACGCGCTCGATGAACACGAAGCGGCCCGCGTCCTTCAGCTTGCGCTGCACGGTCACGAGATCGAGCTCTCGCCCGAGTACGGCGCGCTCGTCGCCGGAGATCCCCGCGGCCTCGGCGTAGTCGTCGAGCCGCGCCTCGATGAAGCGGGCGTCATGGTCCTGGTAGCTGTCCTGGAGGAGGGCGACCATGTCATAGACGCGCGGCCCCATGAGCGCGTCCTGGAAGTCGATCCAGACGATCTCGTCGCCTTTGACCATGAGGTTGCGCGACTGGTAGTCGCGGTGCGTGAAGCTCCGCGGGAAGGCGCCGATGTGCGCGGCGAGCCTCCTGGCGATCGCGTCGAACGCCGCGCGGTCCGCCGAAGGGAGCGACTTCCCGCGCGCGTCGAGCCCCCACTCGCGGAAGTGTTCGAGCTCCCAGAAGAGGAGGTTCGCGTCGAAGGCGCGCCCCCGCACGACCGATTGCTCCGGCAGGTCTCGGAGCGCCGCCTGGGCACGGGCGAGGTCCCGGGCGGCCTTCGTGTACAGCCGTGCGCGGTCGTCGGGGCGCGCAGCCACGCACGCGGCGAGCGTGTCGTCGCCGAGGTCCTCCACGAGCAACCAGCCTCGCTCGCAATCCTCGCCCAAAAGCGTGGGGACCCGCACGCCGCGCGCCTCGAGCAGATCGCGCACTTCGAGGAAGGGCCAGCGAGGGCGGGCGGAGAGATCGTGCACCGACTCCTCGGGACGATCGGCGCCGGGGACGAACATCCCGACCGCGGACCCGCCGTCACGGAACGTCACGCGCACGAACTTTCGCGTCGACGCGCCGCCCGGCATCGGGGCGAGCGCCAGGAGCTTCTGCCCGACCCTCCGGACGAGCGCCTCGAGGTGGGCGGTGTCGAGCACGATCGCTTCTTACCTCTCTGCTGGCGCGGTTCCCACCTTCATGTGTAGGACGGGAGAATGGCCGCGGCGCTCGTTCGTCCCCCTGGGGGGTGGCCCGTCCGGCGCGCGGCCGAGGCGCTCGGCGTGCCAATCGCGAACGACGTCGCGCGCGCGCTCGCGGAGTGGCTCGATCACCTGGTCCAATGGAACGCCCGTATCGATCTGACCGCGGCGCGCTCGCCCGACGAGCTCACCGACCTCATGCTCGCCGACGCCCTCGTCCTCTCGCGCCGCGTCCCCGCGGCCCTCCGCGTCGTGGACGTCGGCACCGGCGCGGGAGCTCCGGGGCTCGCGCTCGCGCTCCTCCGGCCGGACCTCGCGGTGACCCTCGTTGAGCCCCTGTCGAAGCGAGCCGCGTTCCTCCGCACCGTGAAAGGGGCGCTCGGCCTCGCGCACGTCTCGCTCGACGCCCGCAAAGCCGCCGCCGTCGCGTCGTCGTCCCCCGCGGCGTGGGACGTCGCCCTCGCCCGCGCGACCTTGCCGCCCACCGAGTGGCTCGAGCTCGCGCGAGCCCTCGTGAAAGCACGCGGCAGCGCGTGGGTCTTCCTCGCGGAGCAAGACGCGCCTTCGGATCCCGCGTTTCGGGTCGCCGAGGAGGTCGCCTACGAGTGGCCGCTCACCGCCGCACGGCGGAGGCTCGTCCGTCACGAGCGCCTGTCCGTGCCGTGACCCGCGGGGTAGAGGCGGCTCAGCCACGTGACCATCGACGTCGCGGCCGCTGAGAGGATGCGGCGCGGGAGGGAGCCCTCGATCGTGGTGTCGAGGGGGGCGTCGAAGATGAGTGTGCCGTCGCCGCCGTCGTACCCCTTCGCCCCCGCGCCCTCGAGCAGGTGGCGCATCGGCTCGTTGGACAGGAGAACCTCGCCCCGGAATTTCCTCACGCCGCGCTCCTCGGCCGCCATGACGAGCCGTTGGAGCAGGAGCCGTCCGATCCCCCGCCCCTGGTAGTCGTCGACGACGGTCACGGCGGCCTCGGCGACGTCGGCCTCGCCTTCGAGGCGACAGAAGCGCGCGACGCCGACCCCCTCCTCGACCTTAAGGTCGAGCGACTCGGTGAACGCGAGGACGGCGAAGTGGTGATGGCCGTCGACGACCGTGAGGTAGTCGAGCATCTCGGGGGAGAGCTCGCGGATGCCGGAGATGAATCGGCGGTAGCGGGCGTCCGGCGACATGCGGAGGAACTGGCGTGCGATCTCGGTGCGATCACTCGGCTGGACGAGGCGCAACGTGACGGCGGTCCCGTCGGAGAGGACGTGGCGCTCGCTGTAGTCGGGGCCGAAGTGCACGCCGGGGGGAACATGCACACGCCGGGACGCGGCGGGAAGGGGGATCCGTCTCTCCCGAATGTTGGCCGGGCGCCCCCTGCTGTGCGAGCGGTGGAGAGCCTGCATGACTGCCTTCGCCTCGCCCCCGAACAAGGGGAGCTCTGACGCCGAGCTCGTGGCCATCCGCAAGCTCGCCGAGAGCCTTGCCAAAGGGAGGACGGACCGCACGACGACCGGTCACCTCCTCGCCGCTATCGCGTCGACGCCCGGGGCCGCCGCGGATCTGCTCGCCGAGCGCCGGCTCGACGCCGCCGTGCTGATGTCGGCCGCTCGCGTGACCACCGACGACGAGCGCGACGGCGTCGCCCGCGCCATCCAGCGCGCCCGCGAGCTCGCCGGACGCGCCGGCAGGCGCGCGCCGGACGCCATCCATCTCCTCTTCGCCCTCTGCCAGGATCGCGCGTCGGCCGCGCACCGAGCGCTCGTCCAGTGCGGCGCCGACGTGACTAAGCTCCGCACGGCCGCGATGCAGCTCGCCATGGGCATCGCGGCGCCACGCCGCCGCCCGGTCGACGGACACCCCTCCGCGAAGCTCGCGCTCCCTTTGCGTCCCCCGCCACGCCCCGTGCCCTCGTCCACCGCGCGCGCCATGGTCCCCGCCCGGCTCGCCCCGGCCGCGCGTCCAATCCCCGCGAAGGAGCCCTTCGTCCAGGCGCCTCACCGGCCCAAGAAGCACAAGGGCGCCACCCCCGCCCCGCCTCCGTCCACCCTCCGCCCGGTCGCGCCCGAGAGGCTGCCGGCGCGCTTCGAGCTCGACCCCAAGGCGTTCCCCGTCCTCACCCAGCTCGGCAAGAACCTCACCTTGGCCGCCGCGCGCGGCGAGCTCGAGGCCGTCGTCGGACGCGACGAGGAAGTCGACAGGACGCTCGACGTGCTCGCGAAGCGGCGCGCGAACAACCCGTGCCTCGTCGGCGCCGCCGGCGTCGGCAAGACGAGCGTCGCGCGAGGGGTCGCCCTGCGCATCGCGGCGGGCGGCCTCGGAGAGACGGAGGGCCGCCGGATCGTCATCGAGGTCGAGCCGTCCGCGCTCCTCGCCGGGACCGGAATCCGCGGCGCGCTCGCCGAGCGCCTCGTGGCCATCAAGGCCGAGGTCGCGAAAGCGGAGGGGCAGGTCGTGCTCTTCCTCGACGATCTCCACGTGCTGGTCGAGGCGGGCGGGGACGAGGGGGTGACCGAGCTCAAGACTGCGCTCGGCAAGGGGGAGCTTGCGTGCATCGCCGCGACGACCGAGGTCGACTTCAAGCGAACGGTGATGAGCGACGCGGCGCTCGCGCGGCGGTTTACCCCTATCGAGGTCCTCGAGCTGTCGGCGGAGGACGCGTTCCTCGCCCTCGAGCAGGTCGTCCCCGCGTTCGCGAAGCACCACGCCGTCAGCTTCGCCCCCGAGGCGATTGCGTCGAGCGTGACCTGGAGCACGCGCTATCTCCCCGGCCGCGCGCTCCCCGACAAGGCCATCGGCATCCTCGATCTCGCGGGCGCGCGCGCTAAGCGGCGCTCTCTCCGGATCGTCGGCCCCGCCGAGGTCGCCGAGGTCGTCTCCGAGATGAGCGGCGTCCCCGTGGAACGCCTCCTCGAGAGCGACGGCGAGCGGATGCTCCGGCTCGAGCAGCTCATGGCGAGGCGGATCGTCGGCCACACGGAGGCCCTCTCACGCATCGCGAAGGTTCTCCGCAGAAACGCCTCGGGCTTCCGCGCCAAGCGCCCCATCGGCTCCTTTCTCCTCCTCGGACCGACGGGCGTCGGCAAGACCGAGACCGCGAAGGCGATCGCCGAGTGCCTCTTCCACACGCCCGGCGCGATGACACGCCTCGACCTCTCCGAGTACGCCGAGCCCCACTCGATCGCGCGCCTCGTCGGCGCCCCTCCCGGGTACGTCGGACACGAGGCGGGCGGACAGCTGACCGAGTCGGTCGCGCGGCGGCCGTACCAGGTCATCCTCCTCGACGAGATCGAGAAGGCACACCGCGACGTGCTCGAGGCGTTCCTGCAGGTGTTCGACGAGGGGCAGCTCACCGACGGGCGAGGCCGGACGGTCGACTTCACGAGCACGGTCATCCTCCTTACGTCGAACCTCGGCGCCGACGCGCGCCCGTCGCGGAAGGGGCGCGGCGTGATCGGCTTCGGCGGACGAGCGCTCTCGGCCGAGGCGGAGCGCGAAGAGGCTCGCAAGGACGAGGAGCGGGTGCTCGCGGCGGCGAGGAGCGGTCTACCCCCGGAGCTCTACAACCGGTTCGACGAGATCATTGCGTTCGCGCCGCTCACGCGCGCCGACGTGCGCGAGGTGGCGGGGCGGATGCTCGCGGCGCTGGGCGACGAGCTCCAGAAGGCGCGCGGCGTCACGCTCGACGTCGCCGACGAGGCGCTCGACGCGTTGCTCGACCAAGGCGGGTTCGACCCCGAAATGGGGGCGCGCCCGATGCGCCGTGCGGTCGGCCGGCTGGTCGAGACGAAGCTGTCGGAGCTCCTCCTGCGCGGCGAGCTCTGTCGCGGAGACGTGGCGATGGTCGAGGTCACTTGCGGTGAGATCGTGGTCGACGTCGTGCGGGGGACGGTGGAGTAGCGCGTGCCGCCCGTGCTAATGGACGGGTGAATGGCACAGGTGGGCGAGGGAGCGCGACCCGCGGGCGCCGTCGTGGCGATCGAGTCGATCCCGACCGCCGCACTGCTCCTCCGCGGCGACCGCATCGTCGCGGTGAACTCGGCGTACGAGCGGTTCATGGGCGTCCCCGCGGAATCCGTCGTGGGGCGCACCACCGCCGATCTCATCGGCCAGTTCGTCGGAGCCGCCGACGCGCCGCTCGTCGGCACGGTGGCCGTGGCGCAGCAGGAGGGGCGTAACGCGGAAGGCGAGCTGTGGATCCACGTGAACGATCCGAGCGGGCGCCTCCGCCCCGTCCGCGTCGACTGGTGCCCCTCCGGCGACGGCGGCGACAGCGTCATCTACCTCATCGACGCCGAGGCCGACGCCCACGCGCGCGCGGCCGGCGAGGGGCTCGCCCGCGCCGCAGGTCAGCTCGGTCGCTGCAAGGACGAGCGCGAGGTCCTCGAGCGCGCCGCCGACGTGCTCCACGCGCGAGGGCTGATCATCACGACGCTCCTGCTTAAGGATGGCGACCCCCTCCTCGAGTACGGGCCGATGCGCTCCCCGTCGTGGCCCCACTCCACCTTCGCCGCAGAGCTCCTCGCCGTGCGCCCCCGGCGCGAGGTCCTCTGGGAGCAGAACAAGGATTTTCACCAGCAGAGGGCGGCGTTCTTCCAGGACGTCGCCCCCATCATCGCCGCCGCGTATCCGGGCGAGATGGGCGAGCGGCTCCAGGCGGTCGTCCCCCAGCGTCGCACGGTGCAGGCGCCGCTCTTCGTGAACGACGTCGCCTACGGCGCGCTCGTCGTGACCGGGGACGACCTCAACCCGGCGCTCGCAGGCGCGATGGAGATGTTCGCCGAGCTCGTCGCGCGGGCGATCGAGAACGTCCGCCTCCGCACCGAGCTCGTTCAGCGCGAGCGGCTCGCGGCCCTCGGCGAGGCCGCCGCAGTGATGGCGCACGAGGTGAGGAATCCCATCGCGGCCATCCTGAACGCGGGGGGGCTCCTCCAAAAGGATGCCCTCGACGACCGCGCGCGCGCCGCGCTCCTCCGGGTCATCGGAGAGGAGGCACTGCGCCTCGACCGCCTTGTGAGCGATCTGCTCGATCTCGGCCGTCCGCTGACGCCGCGCGTCCAGTCCGTCGATCTCCACGAACTGTCGCAGAGGAGCGTCGGCGTGCTGGCCGCGCGAGGCGAGACGGGGGAGATCCCGGTCATCGTCCTCCGTCCCGAGTCACGCGTGCACGCCGAGCTCGATCCCGAGCTGCTCCAGCTCGCGCTATGGAACGTCGTGAGGAACGCGGCGCAGGCGTCGCCCGCCGGCAAGCGGGTGACCGTGCTTGCCGTGGCGCGAGGCGAGCAGGCCGCGCTCGTCGTCGACGACGAAGGGCCCGGGTTCTCGCCGGAGCACGTCGCGCGGTTGCTCGAGCCGTTCCACACCACGCGGGCGACGGGGACGGGGATCGGCCTCGCGGTCGTCCGGAGGGTCGTGGAGGCGTGCCGCGGGAGCATCGAGATCGGATCGAGCCCGAGCGGAGGCGGGAGGTTCGTGATGGTGTTTCCGGCGGGGGCGAGTGCGTAAGACGGGCGGCTGAGGGCCTCACTCGCATCGATTTTTTGCTCACCGGGCGATGACGCCACGGCATGCGGTCGCGTCGAAAGGACCTGGAACCCTCCCGCCTGGACCGGCGATCCCGCCTCACCCGTCCGGCGCGACGCGCACTGGGATCCCTGTCAGGATCGAGTTTCCCAGGATCGGTTCGACCCAGCTCTCGTCCGTGAGCGCGTTGATGTTTGGACCCGCGACCGCGCCCGCGACGCGCAGCGTCTCCGCGGCCTCCGCGTGGCCGTATCCGTGCGGGAGGGACACGACGCCGGGCATCACCTGGTCGGAAACCGAGACGCGCGCGCGCGCCTCGCCGACGCGGCTCGTCACGCGGCACATGCCGCCGTCCTTGACCCCGGAGCGCTCCGCGTCGCCGGGATGGATGTAGAGCGCGGAGCGGTCCGGCCCCTTCACGAGCGATCGCAGGTTGTGCATCCACGAATTGTTCGACCGGAGGTGCCGCCGGCCGACGAGGACGAGCTCGCCCGTCCTCCGCGCGTCGAGCCATCGCGCGACGCGGGGCACGTCCGCGAGGAGGACTTTGGGGCAGAGATTCACGAGCCCGCGAGGCGTGCGCACGCGCGCGCGTCCCATCGGCTCGAGCGGGCCGAGGTCGATGCCGTGCGGCGAGGCGCGGACCTTCTCGAGCGAGAGCCCCTCGCGACTGGCCAGGTAGTGGTCGCCGTACGCGCCGGTCCTGAGGAGCGTGTCGAGCACCCAGTCGCACGACGGGACGAGCTTTTCAAGCGTGCCTTCGACCACGCGCCGGACGGCGCCTCTGCCGAGGCGTCTTGCCGCCAGCCTCGTCGCGAGCCCGGTCGCGATCGCGTAGTCGTCCTTGGCCCCGGGGCTTCGAGGGAGCACGGGCTCGGAGTAGTGGACGGTGTTGCGGACGGCGACGGCGTGGAAGAGGAGATCGTAGTGCGACGTTTCGAGGGGGCTCGCGGGGGGGAGGATGACGTCGGCGTGGCGGGTCGTCTCGTTGGCGTAGAAGTCGATGGAGACCATCGCGTCGAGCTTCGCGAGCGCGCCCGGGAGGCGGGCGCCGCCGGGGATCGAGAGGACGGGGTTGCCCGCGAGGGTGAGCAGCGCGCGGATCTGCCCCTCGCCGGGGGTCGTCATCTCCTCGAGTAGGGCGCCCGACGGGAAGCTGCCGATGAACTCCGGGAGGCCGCGGACGCGCGTTCGCCATCGCCCGTAGTGGTTGCCGAGGGCGACGCGCGCGATCGGGCCGATGTCGGCCGCGGGCCTCGTGAACATCATCCCGCCCGGGCGATCGAAATTCCCCGTCACGACGTTGAGCGCTTCGACGAGCCAGCTCGCGACGAGGCCGTGCTCGCTCTGGCAGACGCCGACGCGGCAGTAGGCGACCGCCGTCCTGGCCCCGGCGAATTCACGCGCGATGCGGACGATCGTCTCCACCTCGAGCCCGGTCGCCGGGGCGACGCGCTCCGGCGGGAAGCCGTCGGCGCACGCGGCGAGCTCCCCCATGCCTTCCGCGCCGGAGGCCGCGCGCCCGCGGTCGACGAGCCGCTCCTTGAACAGGACGTGCAGGAGGGCGAGGACGAGCGCGGCGTCGCCGCCGGGGCGGATGAAGTGGTGCTCGTCCGACCAGTCTGCGGTCTCGGTGCGCCGAGGATCGATGAGCACGATGCGGCCGCCTCGCTCGCGCACGCCGCGGAGCCGCGCCCGCGCGTCGCCCATGCTGAGCGTGCTTCCGTTCGACGCGGCGGGGTTCGCGCCGAGCATGAGCAGGTAGTGGGTGCGATCGACGTCGGGGATCGTGATCGAGAGCCCGTCGCCGTACATTTGCATGCAGGCGAAGATCTTGGGGTTGCCGTCCTGCGAGTTGGTGTCGAAGTGGTTCTTGGATCCGATCGCGGCCTGGAGGATGGGGATGCCGAGCAGTGCGGCGTAGCTGTGGGCGACGGGGTTGCCGACGTACATGGCGACGGAGTCGGGTCCGTGCCGCCGGCGGACGGCGTCGAGGCGATCGGCGGCGAGGTCGAGTGCGTCGCTCCAGGCCAGGGGCTCCCATCCACGCACGGTCCTCCTCACGGGTCCGCGGAGGCGGTCCGGGTCGTCGTGCAGATCGCGCAGTGCCGGGCCCTTCGGGCAGAGGTGCCCGTGCGAGAAGACGTCGTCCTTGTCGCCGCGGATGTCCTTGACTCGACCGTCGTCGACGTTCACCGCGAGGCCGCACATGGCGTCGCACAGGGGGCACGTGCGGAGGTGCGTGGTCACGGTGCTAGGGGACCACGAGCGCCGTGGTGCGCTGAACCCGATGGAGAAAGCGGCGCGGCGTGCCGCTGATCGGGCGCGATCACTCTGCGTACATCTTGATGCCCGTCGCCGCGAGGAACGAGAGCCGGTAGGCCTCGTCCCAGTCCGGGTGACGCACCATCACGTGCCCGTCGGACAGCAACGTCTGCTTCCAGTTCCTGCGCGGTGTCCCCGGCCGGAGGAGCTGCTCCTCGACCGCCCACGGCCCTGCGGCCCGGAGCCAGTCGCCGAGCCCCTCGATGCGCGTGATCCGCCCTTGCCCGAGCGCGCGCTTGAAGATGACCCCGGCGTTGTATTTGCGCGGCGCGACCGCTTCGAACGACTGCCAGCACGCGACGCGTGCCCACTCGCGGAACAGATCGATGTCCGACGTGTAGTTCATCTGATCGACGAGGTGCGCGCCGCCGGGGCGACAGGCGATCTCGCCGAAGACCGCCTCGCCCTTCGGCGTCAAGAACCACTCCATGTGCGTGAAGCCGTCGCCCATCTCGAGGGCGCGGAGGACGTTCCGGCCGAGCTGGATGCCCGGCGCGAGCTTTGGCTGGGCCATGTCACGGACGGTGATGATGACCGGGCTGATCCACTCGACGCTTCGCATCTCGATGGGCTTCGGGAGGTACGCGGCGACGTTCTCGTAGGCGGGGCACCCGCCGATGCAGACCGTGTCGAACGTGAACTCCTCCCCTTCGATGTACTCCTCGCAGCTCGCCTCGGGGATGCCGCGCATCTTGGGGAGGGTCGCCTCGAGCTCGGCGCGGTTCGTGATGCGGTACGTGTCCGCGCTCCCGGCGCCGGCGATGGGCTTCAAGATGAGGGGGAAGCCGATCGCCTCGGCCGCGGCGCGCGTCTCCTTCTCGGTGCGCACGCGGAAGGAGCGGGGGACGCGCAGGCCGGCGGCCCGCACGCGCTCTTTCATCAGCTCCTTGTCGCGGAAGCCGCGGACGACGTCGACGCTCATGCCGGGCATGCCGTGGCGCTCGCGGAGCCTCGCGGCGAGGATCACGAGCGGCTCCCAGTTGGCGAGGATGCGGTCGATCGTCTTGCCGCGGAGCCACGCGGTGACGCGATCCATGACGTCGTCCTCGTCCATGATGCGCGGGACCTCGAGGTAACCCGTGAGGTAGCGGCGCACTTCGGCGGGGAGCCTCGCCTGCGGCGTGTCGGCGACGCCGTAGATCTCGACCCCCACCTCGGCCAACCCCCTCGTGTACTGGATCATCTCCGGCGGATAGGCCGGGGCTAGGAAGACGACGCGCATGTCGGGTCACGCTAGCGCCGAAGGCGCACGAAGCGCCACGGCTTCCGTTGACACCCTGGCGACATACCGCTGAAGTCGAAGGGCATGCCTCGAAATATCGTCTTCGTCGCGCCCTTCCCGACCGACACCACGATGCGCTTCGTGCGCGCGGTCGCGAACCTGCCGGACGTACGCCTCCTCGGCGTGTGCCACGCGTCACCGCGCGGCAAGGGGGCGCGCGCCTTCGACGACGTCGTCCGTGTGAGCGACGCGATGTCGGCCAAGGACATGATCGACGCGATCGACCTCCTCCAGCGAAGGCACGGCAAGGTCGAGCGGATCGTCGGAATCCTCGAGGTCATCATGGTGCAGCTCGCCCAGGCGCGGGCCCATTTCGGCGTCCCGGGGACGCCTCCGCAGATCGCGGAGCTCTTTCGCGACAAGGCGCTCATGAAGGCGAAGCTTTCCTCCGCCGGCCTCCCGGTCGCGAGGAACCGCCTCATCCGCGGCGCGCGCGATGCCGAGAGCTTCGCGGCCGAGGTCGGCTTCCCGATGGTGCTGAAGCCGCCGGCGGGGATGGGGGCGAAGGCCACCTACCGCATCGACACGGCCGAGTCTCTCCAGCAGGTCATCACGGGCATCGGGGTGAGCGACCGAGCGCCCCTGCTCGCCGAGGAGTTCCTCCGCGGCCGCGAGTTCAGCTTCGAGACGATCACCCTCGGCGGAAGGCCGCGGACGTACTCCATCTCGCACTACCTGCCGACCTGCCTCGAAGTGCTCGAGAACGAGTGGATCCAGTGGGTGTGCCTCCTCCCCAAGGAGATCGACGGGCACGAGTACGACGGCGCGCGCGCGCTGGGCAAGGCGGCGATCGAGGTCCTCGGGCTCGACGACGGCGCGACTCACATGGAGTGGTTCCAGAGGCCCGACGGCAGCCTCGCTATCGGAGAGATCGCGCAGCGCCCGCCGGGGGCGAACATCACGCCAATGATCGGGCACGTCCACGGGATCGACCCGTACCGCGCGTGGGCGCGGGCGGTCGTCGACGGACAGCTTGACGCTCCGTGGGAGCGCAAGGCGGCGTCGGCGTCGGTGTTCCTCCGCGGGATAGGGCGCGGGCGGGTCGCCAAGGTGACCGGCCTGCACGAGGTGCACGAGGCGGTCGGCAAGTGGATCGTCGAGGCGGACATCCCGACGGTCGGGGCGCCGAAGAAGGACGGCTACGAGGGGGACGGGTACATCGTCGTCCGGCACCCGAGCACCGATGCGGTGAAGGAGATGGTGAAGACCATCCTCGAGACCGTGAAGATTCACTACTCGGGCTGAGCGAGAGAGCGCGTGATGGCGAGGCGCGTTCGTTGGATCGTCGGGGCGCGTGACGGGGACCGGCTCTCGGACGTGCTGCGACTCGCGGGGGCCGACGCCGAGGCCGTGCGCGACGGGCGCGTGCTCGTCGGGAGGCGGCGCGCGCGCTCGGCGGACGTGGCGGTGAAGCCCGGGGACGAGATCTCCATCACGGAGGAGGGGGCGGCCCTTCCCGCGCCGAGCCTCCTCGTCGACGCCGACGGCCTCGTCGGGGCGGACAAGCCGGCCGACACCGTCACGATCCCCGACCAGGGGGGCGCGTCGCCCTCGCTGATCGCGATGGTCGCGCTCGCGCTCCGCGTGCCGGCGAGGGGGCTCCACGCGACGTCGAGGCTGGATCGCGGCGTCAGCGGCGTCGTCCTCTTCGCCCGTACGAAGGCCGCCGCCGAGCGCCTCCGCGCCGCGCGCGAGCGAGGCGCGTACTCGCGGCGTTATGTCGCCATCACGAGCCACGCGGTGACGCCCGAGCACGGCGTCTGGGACGCTCCGATCGGACGCGCCGCCGACGCTCGCCACCGCGCGGTCCACGGACGGGAAGCCACGGACGCACTCTCGCGTTACGCGGTGGTCGGTCGCGCCGGCGCGTGGGCGCTCGTGGCGCTCGAGCCGATCACCGGACGCACGCACCAGCTCCGCGTGCACGCGGCGCACGCCGGCGCCCCCCTCGTCGGCGACCGCGTCTACGGCGGCCCCTCGCGCGTGACGCTGGCCTCGGGGCGCGTGCTCACGTTCGGACGCATCGCGCTCCACGCCGCGCGCGTGCGGGTGCCGCGGGACGACGGGGGCTGGCTCACGGTGAGCGCGCCCATACCCCCCGAGCTCGCGGAGTGGTGGCGCGCGGCGGGAGGGGACGAGGCGGCGTGGGACGCGGCGCTCGCCTTGGACGTGCCGTTCGTCGGCGCGGGTGAGCGCGAGCGACGGGCGCGCGAATGATCCCGGGAGAACCGCTCAGGGCGGAGCGAGCAGGTCGCGCAGTGCCTCCGCCAGCTCGACCATCTCGAACGGCTTGGAGAGCACCGTGAGTCGCCCGAGCCCCTCGCCGTCGCGGAGGCTGTCGTCGTCGAGGAAGCCCGTCGCGAGAAGGACGGGTAGATCCTGCCGGGTCAGCCGCGCCTCGCGCGCGAGCTCGACGCCAGACATGTGAGGCATGCTGAGGTCGGTCATCAGGACGTCGAAGGCACCCGATCCGTCGCGCAGCGCGGCGAGCGCCTCCGCACCGGACTCGCACGCGACCACCGAGTAGCCCATGCGCGTCAGGAGTCGGCCGGTCGCCGATCGCACCGCGGGCTCGTCGTCGACGAGGAGCACGCGCCGTCCCGCGGCGTCGGCCGATCGCGGCGCGCGCGCCCCCGCACCGGTCGATACGGGTGCGGCGACGGGCTTCGGCGCCCCCGGCTCGACCGGCGGGGGCGGGGGCACCTCTCGCAGAAGCACCTCGGGCGCGGCGTCGTCCGGGAGCTCGGCGCCGGCAAGGACGAAGAACACCTCGATCGTTGTCCCGACGCCGACGGTGCTCTGGAGCCGGATAGCCCCCCCCAAGCTCCCGACGATTCCGTGGACGGAGGAAAGGCCGAGGCCGGTCCCTTCGCCGGGCGCCTTCGTCGTGAAGAAGGGTTCGAACGCGCGCGCGAGGACCTCCTCCGTCATCCCGACTCCGCTGTCGGCGACCGTGAGCCGCAGGCCGAGCGCGGTGGCGTTCGCTGCGCTCGGGGGCAGCTCCTCTTTCGACGGTGCGTCGAGCCGCAGCGTCAGCCGCCCCCCGCGCTCGCGCATCGCGTGGGCGCCGTTGGTGCCGAGGTCCATGATGATCTGCTGCACCTCGACGGGATCGGCGACGATGGTGTCCGCGCGGCACGAGACTTCCCGCACGACGTCGACGCCCGCCGGAAGCGAGGGGCGGAGGAGCGCGACGCTCTCGGTCAGCACCGCCGAAACCCGCATGGGCTCGCGCAGTCGCTCCCCCTTGCGACCGAACACGAGGACGCGGCGAACGAGCTCACGCGCGCGTTCGCCAGCGCGCACCACCATCTTGAGGTCGGCCTGGGCAGGATGCGCTTCCCCGAGGTCCTTCTGAATGATCGACGCGTAGGAGAGGATCGGCTGCAGGACGTTGTTGAGGTCGTGGGCGATCCCTCCGGCGAGCGTGCCGAGGGCCTCGAGCTTCTCGGCCTGTCGGAGCCGTGCCTCGGCGAGCCGCCGGGCCTCCATCGCTTCGCGCAGCCCGCGGAGGATCGCCGCGATCGCGAGCGAGACGACGGCGGCGAGGAAGAGGAGGTTGACCGCAATGACGAGCCACACATGCCCGATCGCGATCGTGCGCTCGAGCGGCACGAGCGTGCCGGGGCCCAATGAGAGGCCGAGCGTCGCGAGCGTCACGACGGTGATCGCGAGGCCGATCACCGCGCCGCGGAAGCCGAGGAGGACCGCCGCGAGGACCGAGAACGAGAAGAGCCAGACCGGTCCGGCGCCGAAGGGGCCGAACACGACGATGAGGAAGACGCCGAGGCCGAGGAAGACCGCGAGGAGCGCGCCGGCGCGGACTCGGTAACGGAGGCGGTCTCCGGCGAGGGCGAGGGCGAGGACGACGGCGTACGCCGCGGAGTCGACCTCGACGACGGACCAGAAGGACGCCTGGGCGGCGAGCCAGACGCTGGGCACGTAGGCAATGCCGCCGAGGAGCGCGAGCCATTTCAGGGAGGCGGAGACGATCTTCTCCCGAGACGTCGCGAGCGTCTCTTCGGCCGCCTCTGGAAGGCCGGGGCGATCGCGCGGGTCTCGAATCATCCAACGCCGACATTAGCAGCTTCCACGATCGGTCTCATGGCTCCTCCAGGGTGATCGCGCCGAGCGCGCCGGAGCGGAGGTCATGGATGAGATGGTCGGCGGCCTTGTGGAGGTCGATCACGCCCCCCGCGCGGATCGCGCCCCGCCGGCGCCCGATTTCGAGGAGGAGCGCGGTGGGCGTCTCGGGGAGCGCGGCGAGGTGGTAGCGCGCGGCGACGAGCATGGGGTAGCGTGCAAGGAGGTACGCGGCGCCGAAGTGGGCGACGTCCTCGAAGTCGATGGCGGTGTCGGGGAGCGAGCCCAGAAGCGCGAGGCGGTAGGCCGCGTTCTGGTCCTCGAGCTTCGGCCAGAGGATGCCCGGGTTGTCGGAGAGGGCGATGCCGTTCTCGAGCGTGACCACTTGCACGGCCCTCGTGACCGCGGGTTCGTCGCCGACCTTCGCGACGCGCCGACCCGCGAGGATGTTGATGAGCGTCGACTTGCCGACGTTCGGTACACCGACGACCATCACGCGCGTGGCGCGCGCGGGTCGCGCTTTACTGGCTGTCGCGCCGAGGCGCTTCACGAGTTCGAGGACGCGCCCCTTCGTGTCGTCTGCGCGGCGGGTGGTCGAGGCCATCGCGAGGACGTTCCCCGGAGCCCCACGTTCCTCGAGGTGAAGCAGCCAGGCGCGAGTGAGCTCCTTGTCTGCGAGATCGCTCTTCGCGAGCACCTTGACGCACGGCTTGTCGCCCCTGAGCTCGGCGACGATGGGGTTCTCGCTCGCGCGGGGGGCGCGCGCATCGAGGACCTCGACGAGCACGTCTTGCTGGGGGATCGACGCAGCCAGCGCCTTCCTCGCCCGCGCCATGTGGCCCGGGTACCACTGGATCATGCGCCTCTCCACTTGGGGTCCGACAGCGTGGAGATGAGCATCGCCGCGAAGGCGCCGCCGAGGAAGCCGCCGACGTGCGCACCGTAGGCGATGTGCTCGCGTGCGTGACCGACGAACGCGCCGGTGTCGAGGACGAAGTTGCAGATGGCGAGGAACGCGAGGCGGGCGGGCGCGATCGGGCCCTCGAGCGGCCAGACGCGGACGTGGGGCACTTCCCAGCGGTAGACGAGGGTGAAGTATGCGCCCTCGAGCCCCGCGATGGCCCCGGACGCGCCGATCATGGGGGCGTCCGACGTGGGGTTCGCGTGGACGTAGACGACGACCGCGACGGCGCCGGCGAAGATGTAGATGGCGAGCAAGAGCGCGCGTCCCACGGTTGCGGAGAGCACGCTCGCGAACACCCAGAAGAAGAGCATGTTGCCGCCGATGTGCGCGACATCGGCGTGGAGGTAGTTGGCGGTGAGGAGCGGGAGCGCTGCGAGGAGGACGTCGCGGCGCAGGCCGACGTCTTGGAACGTTCGCCACGCGTCCCACATGTTGACGGGGACGGCGCCGTACGTGTCGTCGAAGACGAGGCGTCGCAGCGGCCCCTGCGACTCCTGGTGAATGAATACCGCCACGGTCACGACGATGATCGCGACGACCTCGAACCGGTTCCAGCGGGGCCGCGCCATCGAGCGATCCTGCCCTGCCTTCGTGCCGCGGTCACCGGCGATTCGCCGCTGGCCTACTCTGGCCGTGGTGCGCCCGTCAGCGAGCGCGCCGTCGCCTCGAGAGCGCGAGGCCCATCGCGACCGCAATGCCGCACAGCGGCGACAGACTTCCTCTGGCGCCGTGCGTGCGGGACACCGAGCACCCGAGGTTGCTCGCGGTCGAACCGACGGTCCCGCCGGTGCCGTGGACGATCGCGTATGGCGAGAACTGGTCGAACGACGCGGTCACGTCCTCGGTGACGGAGGCGTCGTAGCTGTAGAAGAAGAGGTCGGCGGGCCCGTCGCTGAAGATGCTCTGCTGCGCGGGCTGTCCGTTGATGAGCCAGATGAACGAACCGCCGTAGATGTCCGCGGAGTTGCTCTTCGAGACCATGTGCGCGTAGAGCGCGAGGGAGTCGCCCGTCTTGGCCCCGCTGATGCTCTGTGGGAGCATCGTGACGAGCTGGACGTCGCTCTGCCCGACGATGGTCACCGGCAGCTCGCCGACGACGTGGTGAGCCACCCCGAGCGAGAGGCTCCCCGTGCCGGTGGCGATCGCCGGAGACACCTGGAGGAAATCGCGGGCCGCCGCGAACGACGTGGAGACGGTGTTCACTGCAATCTCGGACGTGCCGGTGGGTGTGAGCGCGCCGCTCCCGTTGAGCTCGACGCCCTGCGCGTAGTAGCGGACGAGGAACGTCGCCTCCCCCCCCTTGACGACGTTCGCTTGGGTGACCTCGGCGGTGGAGTCGGAAGCGCCGGTCAAGAGCGGCCCCTCGGCGTAGAGCTTGACGGTGTCGGGGACGGCGACGACGACCCCGTGCGCGTCGAGCACCTTTCCGGTCTCGTCCTGCACCGTGAGCGTGGCTACGCCGGCCGAGCCCGCCGTGACGCTCGCCGTCCCTCCGCTGAGCGGCGAAGTGATCTGTATGACATTCGGATCAGAACTCGAAAGAGTCCACCCCTGCTCGGATTGCGAGGTGTCCGCGCTCACCGTGATCTGAAACTCTGCCCCCGCCACGTAGGGACCGTGAAGATCATCCACGTGCGGCCCAAAGATATCGAGGTCGAACGAGTCGGCCATGGTGACGGGCTTGCTTCCGCCACCGCTGCACGCGACCGTCCCACCGAGCGCGATCGACACGACCGAAGAGAAAGCAAATGTCCTGAGAAAGGTCATGACGGGGAATTGAGCAAGCGGCGTGCCGACGGATTCGGCGCGCACGTCGCGTCATGTAGCCGCGGCGAGCGGCAGGGACGAAGGTGCAGACGTGGGCGACGTGAGGTACGGTCGGCCGTGGTCCCCGCTCACGCCAGCGTTCCTCGCGGCGCTGCCCTGCTCGCGACGGTCGGCCTGGCGGCCCTCGCGCTCCTCGTGAGCACGTGCACGGCGACGACGCCGCCCGCTGCCGGCCCCTCGCTTCTAGCCGCGGCGACGGCGAACGACGCAAGCGTGCCAGAGTGGGCGCTCCCCGAGGTTCCCGTCGTGGGCCGCCGGATGACCATCCTCCTCGCGCCTCCGAGCGCCGCGCCCGATGCAGGAGCGATCCGCGCCATCGCGCCTGACCCGCCGCCCCTCGTCGAGCAGCGACAGTGGGTCTACGACCTCCGCTACGATCGCGGGGATCTACTGCTCGGTGGAGTCCATCGCGTCGGGCTCGACGCACCGCGCGCCACGCCGCGGGTGATGGGGAGGTTCGCGCTCGAGCTCTACTCCGGCCCGACGCTCATCGAGCGAGTTCGGTTCGACTTCCCGGGCCTCGGCGGTGCCTCGCGCGCCGACGAGCCCGACGGCGGCGTGCGCCAGCCGATCCACGGCCCGACCGTCTCTCTGACGGCCAAGCTCACGACGCGGATCGGCGTGATGCTGCCTGCGACCGCCCGCGGGACCCGGCTCGAGCTGTGGGATCGCGCGACCGACCGCCGATGGCCGCTGCCCTGGCCTGGCGTCGAGACGACCATCGCGACCGACGACGTCGCCGACGCGGCGCCGACCGATCGGTGACGCGCGCGGAGCCGACGCGGCGCGACCCGACACCGGCGCGTGAGTGTGCTACGCCCCGATGGACGCATGGCAGACGCTTCCAAACGCGACCACTACGAGGTCCTGGGGGTCGATCGGGGCGCGACTCCGGAGGACATCAAGGCCGCCTTCCGCAAGCTCGCCTCGCAGCATCACCCGGACAAGAACGCCGGGGATCCGCACGCAACGATCCGGTTCAAGGAGATCAACGCGAGCTACCAGGTCCTCTCGGATCCCCAGCGGCGCACGATGTACGACCGGCTCGGTCACAGCGCAGAGAACCCGGGCTCACCGTTCTCGAGCGGCGGTCCGTTTGCGGGGGGCGTCATCGACATGGCCGACCTCAACGTCGACGGCATCCTCGGCGACCTTCTCGGTGTGTTCGGCGTGGGTCGCGGCGAGCGCGGCGATCTGAAGGAGGATCTCGAGATCGGCTTCGAAGAGGCCGCGTTCGGGTGCGAGAAATCGTTCACCTACACGCGTGTCGTGACGTGCACCGACTGCCGGGCGACGGGTTCGGCTCCGGGCAGCGTGCCGCAGAAGTGCGGCGCTTGCGACGGTCGCGGGCGCGTGCGGTTCCAGCAGGGGATCCTGCCGATCGCCGTGGAGCGCACGTGCTCGAGGTGCAAGGGATCGGGTCGCATCGTCGTCGACCCTTGCCCGAGGTGCCGCGGAACGGCGCTCGTCCGCAGCTCGAACACGCTCGCCGTGACGCTACCTGCGGGGGTCGAGCACGGCGCGACCAAGCTGGTCCCAGGAGCCGGGAACCGCCCGCGCCCCGATCGCGCACCCGGGGATCTCGAGATCACCATCCGGGTGAAGGCTCACCCGTTCTTTCGGCGGCAGGGCGACGACGTCTACTGCCAGGTTCCGATCACGTTCGTGCAGGCCGCGCTCGGCGCAGAGGTCGTTGTCCCGACGCTCGAGGGGAAGGGGAAGCTGCGAGTCCCGCCTGGAACACAGCCCGCGTCGGTCTTGCGCATCCGCGGAAAGGGAATCCCGCACAAGGTCGGACTGGGGCGGGGCGATCAACAGGTCGAGGTCGCCGTCGAGGTGCCCACGGAGCTCACGGCGAGGCAACGAGAGCTCCTCGAGCAGCTCGCGAAGGAGCTCGGCGAAGAGGTGCAGCCGATCCAGAAGACGTTCGTGGAGAAGCTGCGCGACCTCTTCGGCTGAAGGCTACAGCACCAGCGTCCGGACGATCTCCCGGAAGTAGCGCCCGGTGGGCACGAGCCACTGGATGCTCTTGCGCTCATCGGGGCCGTGCGCGATGTGACCCGCCTTGCCTTCGGGCCGGCTGAACGTCCCCGGAGACACGCCATAGGCGCGAATGCCGAGCGTTCGCAGGTGGCGCGAGTCGGTCGCCCCCGCGCCCATTCCCGGGATGACCGGAGCGCCAGGGAACGTGGCTGCCGTGACCTTCCTCACCGCGTCGACGACTTCGCCAGCGAAGGGCGTCGGGGGCGCGTCCCCGATCGACGGGCCGTCGATCACCGCGACGGTCGCGTCGCCGATGGCTCTGACGAGCGCGGCGCGGACCAGGCCGCGCGTCTCGCCGGGGAGGATCCGGCAGTTGACCGTCGCCTCGGCCGTCGTGGGCAGGACGTTGTCCTGGGGGGCTCCCTTGAGCATCGTGGTGACGCACGTCGTGCGAATCTCCGCATTGTAACGCGTGTCCTTGGCGAGGATGGCGTCGTCGACGGCGGAGAGCTTCGGCGCGGATGCGACGGCGCGCTTCAGGGCCGGAACGAACGTCGGCTCGGCGGACGACAGCTCGGACTGAAAGCTCGCCTTGGTTTCCGGGAGAACGGTCGCGGGGAACCGATACTCGCCGACCTTCAGGAGCGCGCGGGCGAGCGTGACCACGGGGTCCCCCGACGTGGGCGGCTGCGACGAGTGACCGCCTTTGCCCTTCACGATCAGCTCGAACGTCTGGAACACCTTCTCGGAGACCCCCACGCTCACGGACAGCACCTTGGAGAGGTCGTCGGCGAGGAGCGCGCCGCCCCCCTCGTTCAGCGCGATCTCGGCGTCGAGGAGCTCCTTGTGGTTCTCCACGAGCCACCGCGCGCCTGCCCCGCCGCCCGTCTCCTCGCCTGCGGTGAGCGCGACGATGACGTCGCGCGAGAGGGGGGCGTGGCTCCGCGCTAGCTCGAGAGTCAGCGCGACGATCGCCGCCGCCATCGACTTGTCGTCGTTGACGCCGCGCCCCGTGAGGAACCCATCCTTCTCGGTGGCCTGGAATGGGGGGACGGTCCACGGCTGTCCCTCGGTGGGGACGACGTCGACGTGGGCGAGGAGTAGGAGCGGCTTCTTGGCACCGCTCCCCTTGAGCCGTGCGACGAGGTTTCCGCGGCCCGGAGCGGACTCGAGGATTTGCGCGGGGACGTCGGCGGCCTTGAACAGCGCGACGATGGGCTCGAGAAGCTTCGTCTCGCCGCCGTGGCTGGTGTCGACGCCGATCATCTGATCGATGAGCTGGCGGTACTCGACCTCGAACGGCGGCGGCGGGGCGGGCGGTGCAGCAGCAGCCGCCGGGGGCGGCGGTGGGACCGGCGAAGGCGCGGTCGCGATCGGCGGGGGAGGAGGGACTTCGGCCGCGGGCTCGCTCGCGGCGCAGGCGCCGAGGAAGAGCGAAACGGTCAATGCGCGGAGTCGGAGCATGGGGCGTGACGGTAGCTCAGAAGCCCCGTTGGCCCGCGCGACAATCGCGGTGGATCGGCAAGTTCTGCGTCCTCACGATGGTACGCGTTGCCGTTCGCCGGCCCAACGATCGTGCGCGACGGCCGGTGAGTGGGGTCGGCCTGATCCATGCACGGGCCAGGAGCATGCGAACCCCGCGTATCCTCTCGCTCTCGTTGTGCCTGTTTCTCGCGGCCCCGATCGCCGGCTCCGGCTGCGCCAGGGGTCAAGTGCAGCTGATGAATGCCGAGAGCCCCGCGACCGGGCCAGCGGGAGTGGCGGGG
>Ga0209415_10005606_pt1 | contig 22511 bp, 23 predicted proteins | sample PeaSoiSIISIP2007_FD_187696 | JGI IMG/M metagenome (GOLD analysis project Ga0209415, IMG submission 187696) | Peat soil microbial communities from Weissenstadt, Germany - SII-SIP-2007 (SPAdes) (version 2) | ecosystem: Environmental > Terrestrial > Soil > Wetlands > Peat | place: Germany... | reverse complement strand
ATGTCCGACACACTGTCGCTCGTCGTATTCGCCGTCTGCGTCTCGGTCTTCACGACCGGCTTTTCGCCATCCGGTCTGGCGCTGCTGCTGACCGAGATTGTCGGCTATGTCGTTCTGATGCTGTTCGGCGTCAGCCGCCTCGGCGCTTACGTGCTGAAGAAGGTTGAGGACCAGGAGGACGCCTTCTTCGTTCTCATGCTCTGCTTCATGGTGGTGGCAGGTGCGATGGCCGATGCCATTCAGTTGCCGAGCATCGTCGGCGCGTTTATGGCCGGCCTCGCGGTCAACGCCGCCGCGCGCGACAAACCGGCGAGCCAAAAGCTTGAGTTCCTCGCCAAGTCGCTGTTCATTCCGATCTTCTTTATCGCCACCGGATTCCTCATCAACCCGGCCGCATTCGTTCGGGACATTATCGGCAACTTCTGGCTTGTCGCAGGCATCATCGCCGCCCTTCTGGTCGGCAAGGGGATCGCCGCCTGGGCTGCGGGCCGCACCTTCGGTTACACGCGGGACGCGACGCTGACGGTCTGGTCGCTGACACTGCCGCAGGTGGCTGCCACGCTCGCCGCGACGTTGGTTGGCTACGACACGCTCGACGCCGGCGGCCATCGCCTGCTCGACGGTCACGTGCTCAACGCGGTCCTGGTGCTGATGCTCACCACGTCGATCCTCGGTCCGGTGCTGACCGAGGTGTTCGGCAACCGCCTGGCCGCGCGTGGGTCCGACGGCATCGATCACAAGTCAGTCTGACCGTGCGAATAGATCCCGCAGAAACCTGGAAGTACACGTGTTCGCTCTGAACCTTGCTGCGGCGCTCGTGATTGGCGGCGGGTTCGCTACGCTGCGCAAGATCACCATCCGCGCGGATGCCGGGTTGAGCTGGCTGTATCTGCGCAACGTGCGACCGGTTCGGGGTCGATGAACGTCGCGGACATAGGAGTTTGGAGATGCTTCGACTGTCTCGATGGGCCACACTGAATGCGGGCTTGCTCGCACTGTCGGTCCTCTCGGTTGGCGCCGCCGCGCAATCGGCGCAGCCAACCCAGCAGAACGACTCTTGCGATCTGATGAAAGGAAATGGACGATGCAAAGCCGCCGCCACCTCGTAATCGCTACATCCGCGGCCGCCGTTGCCGGCGTCGCGACTCTCGCCCTCGCCGACGATGCGAAGGTCGTGGACTACCTCGTCGTGCAAACGGCAAAGGGGATAACCTTCGATAAGGCTTCGAGCACGATAAGCCTGACCGGCATCAGCCCGATCACGTTGTTCTTCGCCGACCGGCCGGAACGCATCGCTGGCAATATGAAGACCACCGCGTTCATTCCGTTCTGGAGCCATGGCAAGGATAGCTTTGCCAAGGTTCCGCCGAACGCAGATGTCTCCATCATCGAGGGTGATTCCATGCGCCAGGTTATCGTCGAACTGCGCGATCCGGTCCTCGAAGGCGATGTTCTCCGCTACCAGGTCAAGACTCTGGAGGGCGATATGCCGGACAAGGGTGCCGACATCTCGGTGTTCATCGATATCATCGGCATGCCGCGAACGCCAATGTCGTTCGCTGGTGTGGGTCGACGGACCTATCGACGCGCCTGGTATCGGTAGCGACCAGGAGACTCGCCGATCCGCGCATTGTATTGCCGTCGGCGCTACTTCAGATCGTAGCGTCGCTTGCAGTGTTCGAGAACTGTGTCGCTGCATAGTCAACCTGCCGGAGGACAATATGAATCCAAGGAAAGTCGTCGCTTTTCTGGCAATAAGCGTTCTCGCGCTCGTGATCGCCTGTTCTTCTTCGGTCAAGGTCGGTCCGGAGGCCGTCGCCGGGCTGACGCCCGATGGAACAGTGGACATGAACGAGGTGCAGGTCGCGTATATCGGCAACGCGGGCGGCGGGAGCGGTACGCTGTTCTATCGCGGCCAATCGTACCCGTTCGGCATCGCTGGTCTCGGAGTCGGGGGCATTGGCGCCTCGACGGTCGATGCCGCAGGCGAGGTCTACAAGATGCAGAACCTGTCGCAGTTTGCCGGCTCATATGCCCAGGCCAGTTATGGCTTCGCCCTCGGCGCGACAAGCGGCGGCGATCTGTGGATGCAGAATCAGGCGGGCGTGGTCATGCACTTGAAAGCAAAGCGCACGGGCCTGATGCTTAGCTTCGGCGGGGATGCTATAGTTATAAACATGCAATGAACGATCTCCCGAAGCAGAATTCCTGGTTTTCGCACCGTGCCCGGCTATCTGCTTCCCACGCTATGCGGAGGTTCGAACCGAGATACTACTGGGGCGGACGCGCGTCGTGCTGATCAACTACGGCGAGCGGTTCCGGGCCGGCGAGCGGATCTCTTCGAGGCTGGCAGAATCTACGGTGAACGCCGTCATCAGCAAGCGCTTTGAAAAGCGCCAACAGATGCAGTGGACGCAACGAGGTGCGCACCTTCTGCTGCAGACATGAACTCGCGCTCTCGACGGTACGCTTGGGCCGCTCTTCGAGAAATGGTAACCCGGGCGGGCCAACGACAATTCCGCCAAACCAGCCCAACCCGCCGCGTGATTACCCCAGGGATCCTGATGCTCTCGCGAGGAAGGGGTCGCCACACGATTTGGCGATGATCTGGTGTGTCGCGCCGCAGGGCGCCTCTGATACACTATGGGTAATAGTGTAGCAGGATCTGTCGGCAACGACGCTGTGCCGCCGCCGAAAATCGACATTTTCCCGCGCCGCGCAACCGATGGTGCGGTTCCGACTCGGCGCTATCTGATACACTTCGCGGTGAATCCTGCGCACTTTGCCGGAAAGCGCCCCGATGGCCGAGCCGTTCCAGTTGCCGCTGTTCCCTGACCAGGCCAGCCTCACCCGCATCCGCCCGGCGCGCAGCGAAAGCCGGTTCTACCGCCTGGCAGTCTGGCCCGACCTGTTCGGTCACGCCCTGCTCGCCCGCCAGTGGGGCCGGATCGGCACCACCGCCCGGCTGCGCCTCGATCCCCACCCGGACCCCGGCGCCGCCATCAACGCCCTCGCCCGGCTCGCCCGGGCCAAGCGCCGCCGCGGTTACCGGGACAGCCCGGCATGACCGCCCCCGTCCGGTCGGTCCGCGGTGCGGTGGCGACGAAACACACCGAGCAGCGCACGCAGTCGGCGCCGGCGGGGACGGCCAAGCCAGCACGGCCAACCCAGCGCCAGCCGCCCGCGCCACAGTCCGGCAAGACGCGCGGACGGGCGGCGCTGCCAAGCCCCCTGCCCTCCCCCGCCACCGGGGTTCGGCTCTACACCCCGGACGGCGCCCGGAAATACGTCACCGCCGGCGAGCGGGCGGCGTTTCTCCGCGAGGCCGAGCACGCCGACCGCCTGGTCCGCACCCTTTGCATGACCCTGGCCTATGCCGGCTGCCGCCTGTCCGAGGCGCTGGCGCTGACCGCAGACCGGATCGATCTCGCCGCCGGCGCGCTGGTGATCGAGAGCCTCAAAAAACGCCGCACCGGGATCTACCGCGCCGTGCCTGTGCCCCCGGCTCTGCTCGACGCGCTCGACCTGGTGCACGGCATCCGTGAGCTGCAATCCCGCCGTGGCAAGGGTCGCGGCGAGCGGCTCTGGCCGTGGTCGCGCATGACCGGCTGGCGCGCGGTGCATGCGATGATGCAAGCCGCCGGGCTCGACGGGCCACAGGCCTCGCCCAAGGGGCTGCGGCACGGATTTGGGGTGGCGGCAGTGTCCGCCCGCATCCCCCTCAACCTGGTGCAGAAATGGCTCGGCCACGCCCAGCTTACCACCACCGCCATCTATGCCGATGCCACCGGCGCCGAGGAAAAGGATATTGCCCGCAGGATGTGGGAATGACGACGAACTTGCCGTGTATCGGGTCAGATCAAGGCCCGTCGTTGCCGCAGGAAGGCAACTGTTTCCGGCAATTCCTGGGCGATCAGTGTGTCGAGGTATTCTTCCACCGATTTTGGCGGGTGCCGCAGGCTGGCACGATGCTCCGCTACGGCGGTGAGGACGGTCGCCTCATCGAGGTCAAGCAAGTTGCGCACGAAAATGTCTGGGTGCCGGGTCTCGATACGAAAAGGGACAAGCTGTTCGGCGGGGAAGTCGTGCAGGTTTTTGGTCACGATCAGATCGGCATGCGCGGTGATTGCGGCAGCGAGCACATGGCGATCATCGGGATCGGGAAGGTCAAGAGCCTCGATGAGCGGCTCGTAGCCGGTGACCAGGCAGTCCCGAACGTGCGCATTCATCATCGCGCGCGTGCGTTCGAGGTTCGCTTTCAATTCGGGACGCTCGCGAAGAACTGCCCTGATCCATTCATCGTGAATGCGATCCGTCCACCTGGCCCGAAACAAATCGGTAAGGGCCAGCCACATGAGCAGATCTCGCAATGGAGCGGGATACAGCACACAAGCATCGTACAGGGCGGTGAAGGTTGCCAACGTTCGACCGTGCACTCAGTAGCCCATTCCGAGTTCCTGGGCCTGCTTGGCCAATTCATTGAGGACTCGGCGGCGCGCCTGATCTTCCTGCTGTTTGTAGGCGATGAGATCGTTGTAGAGAATCCGGCGGTGCGTGCCGACCTTGCGGAAGGGCAGTTTTCCTTCTTCGAGCAGGCCGACCAGGAACGGGCGGGAGACGTTCAGGAGGTCTGCCGCCTGTTGGGTGGTCAGCTCGGGATGCACGGGGGTGATCGTCACGGCGTTGCCGGCCGCCATCTGTCCCAAGATGTCGAGCAACAGGCGTACCGCAGTTGCCGGCAGGACAAAAGTTGCTTCTTCACCCTGCCCTTCCTCGCGGGCCTCGACCCGCACCGCCTTGTTGTGATTGGCCAGGTGCGCGAGCGCCCGGCTCGACTCACGCGCCAAGAGGGTTTCGGCCTCATTTGGCTGGATGGCCTCGGGGAGGCTCAGGGCAGCGGACATTGCAGAGTTTCCTTTCGAGGGGAACTATAGCCATCAACCGAAATATCCGCAACATACGAATCATTCGAAACACGCATCATACGCGTATTGCATTCAACGCCTAAACGTGCATGTGTGTATGCACATATGAGGACATACGCGCAAACTCCATGAAAACCCTCGCGATTATCAGCCAGAAAGGGGGAGTCGGGAAAACGACCCTGGCAACCGCGCTAGCGGTGGCGGCCGAAGCGGACGGCCGCTCAGCCGCAGTCTTTGATCTTGACCCCCAAGCGTCGGCTGCCTTCTGGAAGGATACGCGAGAGGCAGAGGCGCCGGCGGTGATTGCTGTGCCCCCTGCCCGGCTCCAGCATGTCTTAAAGGCCGCAGCCAGCTCGGGATGCGCTCTTGCCATCATCGACGCGCCTCCGTTTGCTAAGGATATTGCTTACGAGGCTGCGCAGCATGCGGACTTCATCCTCATTCCGACACGTCCGGCGGTGCTCGATGTGATGGCGATGACCAAGACCCTCGAACTGGTCCGGCACTATGCCAAGCCCTCAAGTGTCGTACTGACCTTCTGCCCGATCCAAGGCCGCGAGGTGGCTGACACCGAGGGAGCAGTGAATCAGCTCGGTGCGGTGCTCGCTCCTGTGCGCGTTCATAACCGGGTGGCCTACTCACGCGCTCAGCAGACCGGCCTGACTGCTCAGGAATTCGAACCAGACGGAAAGGCCGCCGACGAAATCAAACAGCTATACTCGTTTGTGTGTATGCACCTATACGCGGATGAACCTGGAAAGAGCCATGCCAACTCCACGAAACTCCCTGCAAGCGGTTCTTGAGCAGCAGGCCCGCGGCCGGGCGGAGGTGGTCCCGACCACGCCCAGCCAAACGGAGGCCGACCTTCGCGCTCTTGGTTCGCCGAAGTTTCACCGGCCCTCACGCGAGGGACGGCGGCTGATAGCCGGCCATTTCGATCCGAAGGTAGCCAAGCAACTCAAGCTGTTGGCAGCTGAAGAGGAAACCACTGTTCAGGCGCTCCTCGAGGAGGCCCTCGATCTTCTGTTTCTGAAGAAAGGGAAGGGAGCAATCGCGCGTGTATAGGGGGTTGTGTGCATACACGTATGCACAATGTCGCTACCGACCTTTGGCCGAGTCGCCGCGCAAAGAGCACGCAGGCGACATTTTTACAGGAGATTTTTTGCTCGGAAAGCTAGGCTATTTCAGCGAGTAAGCGCGACTCGGGCACGAGAAACAGTGGACAACCTAATTTTTTGGTCAGACACTTAATTTTACGCGTAAAGCAGAGCCGAGTCGCCAATGTTGCCCAGACCGCGCAGCCGAATTGCCGAGCATGTTGAGGCTTACCGCCGCCGCCTTGCAGTGGCCGGCGATCAAGAGGTGCTCTTCAAGCTGCCACGGCATACGGTGGCGATGCTTGATGCGCTCAAGGAACGCCAAGGGCTACGCAGCCGCAGCCAGGCGCTCTTGCAACTAATCGAGAAGGGGACCGCCGCCCAGCAGATAACCTGAAATGCGAAAGCCCGCCTTGCCGGGCGGGCTTTAGCGAAACTTCGTGGTGGGCCTGACGGCTACGAACACCCACAGGGACGACGACGGATGTCCCCAACGTAGCCATCAGTCTCTTCGCTATCAAGCGGAAATTGCCGTTTCCGCTAAGTGGAGAGGATTGCCCGTCGCGATCCACCCGAACGGAGGATAGCGATGACGATGGAAAGCGCCCGAGAGGCGCCGGGGGAAAAGTGTGCCGGCTCCCCCACCGGCTTCCGACGACTGACGCCGAGCCTGCTCAGGGCGGACCGCGCGGCGGAGGGCTTCGACGGTCTGCCGGACGGCGTGACGGTGCCCGGACAGTTGCTGGCCGCGTTCAAGGCGGCGGCGCCACGGCTTGGCCTGTCGCCGCGGCTGGTGCACGCGGTGGACTGGCTGTTCCGCTTCACCCGGCCGCAGGACTGGGAGAGGGGAGGGCGGCCGATCGTGTGGCCCTCGGCATCGCTGCAGCAGGAGGCGCTCGGCCTGTCGCCGACGCGGGCGAAGGCGCTCAACCGGGCGCTGATCGAGACGGGGCTGATCACCATGAAGGACAGCCCGAACGGCAAGCGCTACGGCGTGCGTGACCGGGCGGGGCGGATCACCGAGGCGTACGGCTTCGACCTCTCGCCGATCGCCGCGCGGCACGCGGAGTTCGTCCGGTTGGCGGAGGAGGCCCAGGCGGAGCGGGCGGAGATGGGTCGGCTGCGCCGGCGGGTGACGATCGCGCGGAAGGGCATCACCCAGATCCTCGAAACAGCGGGCGAATACGGGGCGCTGGGCGAGGACTGGGCCAGTCTGGCCCGCGAGACCCGCATCCTTGCCAACGCCCTCAAGCGGGTGGAGCGCCCGGCGGAAATGGCGCTGGGTGTGGAGAGCCTGGAGCGGCGGCAGCGCGAGGCGCGGGAGCGCCTGGAAAACCTGCTGGCGGTGCCAATGGCGGGGCCTGTTGAGGCTATGGATTCGGACCCCTCGGGGTCCGAAATCGGCCCCCACCAATATACCTACAATCCAAGTCTGAATCCGCAGACGGATACGGTAATTGCCAACAAGGGATGTAGCTCCCCGGGGGGCGGTGGCGTGACCGATCAGGCGCCGCCGGAGCTGCATGCGAACCCGCAGGAAACCAAGCCTGCAACACCGGCGCGGATCGAGGGGATGGTGCTGCGGCTCTCGACGAGCGAGCTGGTGCGGTTGGCACCGCGGCTGCGGCCCTACCTGACAACTCCGGAACCGACCTGGCCGGCCATCGTGGATGCTGCCGACTGGCTGCGCGGCGAACTCGGGGTGTCGAAATCCCTGTGGGGCGAGGCCTGTCTGGCGATGGGTCGGGAGGAGGCGGCGATCGCGGTGGCGATCGTCTCGGCCAAGCCCGCAGGGCATTTCCGGTCGTCGCCGGGCGGGTATTTCCATGGGATGGTGGCCAAGGCGAAGGCGGGCGAGCTGAATCTGGCGCGGACGATCTGGGGGTTGCGCACGCGTGACCGTCGGGTCGGGGAGGGGCATTCAGCGCAGCGAATGAACTGAGGGGTGCGCGGACGGTCGCGCCGCAGTCGCGGGAGCCGTGTCATGGAAACGCAGACTGGTCTCCTACAGACCAGGGATCCCCTTGGTGGGCCAAACCCACTCACCTAGGTGTCAACCTGTGCGGTCGCACAGGTGGCCGCCGTGGCAGCGTCACAGGCTTCCAGCCGGCGATCGCCCGGGCGCAGTCCCGTGCGTGTGCGTTGTCGGCGATGCCCGGGAAACGCCGGCGCAGCTCGACCGCAGCGGCGAACTCCCCGTCCTGATCGAAGGCGGCACGGATCGCCGCGGCATCCTCCTCGGTGACGACGAACATCGCCGGAGCATGGGTGCGCTGGCCGCGCCCGACAAGCCGCGGCTCGACCTGCACTTCGAACGTAGTGAGGAGTGCCTTGGTCTGCACCCCTGCCGAACCGCTCTCAAAATGATTCTGCCGAGTCTTTCGCGATCCCTTCGCGCGCCTTCTACGGGTCTTTCGTGGGTCTTCGGTGGGCCATTGGCAAGGCTAAGAGGGGCTATCAACGGGGTTAATGGGTGGCCGCCTGCGTAGTGAATGGGTGGACGAACACGGGCTGACCCGCTCGCATGATGGCGGCGATCGTCACGCGGCCTGGACGCGGGCTTCGAGTTTGCCGATCTGCTGCGCCATGAGGTCGAGGGCTGGCAGGACCATGTCGCGCGACGTCTGTGGCACGCCGGCGTCCTGGAGTGCCGCCTTGAAGCGTGTCAGATCGGCCCGCCATTGGGCATGAAGCCTGCCGAGCGGCAGACGCCACTCTGCTGGCGCCGCCGTGCCGGCGGCATCGAGCACGGACTGGTAGTCGCGTTCCAGTTTGGCGGCGGTGCCGAGCAGCGATGACAGCTGCTCTTTGAGGGCGTCGGGCAATGCCGGAAGACCGTCATAGGGCCTGGCTGGCTGCTGCCGCTCGGCTTCGGCGGCCTGTTCCATCAGCTTGGCGTAGGTGTGGAAGCCGGGATATTCGCGACAGAGGGCGGCGAGCTGATCGTCCGTGGTGGTGTTCCAGATGGTGCCGAGATCGACGACATATCCTGTCATGCGCGCGATGATCGCCGAATGCGGCACCCCTTCCTCGGCCAGTTGGCGCATACGGAGGTCCATCGCCGCCGCGCGTTTGCGGTAGTCGGTCATGGAATCCGCTTGCCGTGGCGCCTCTTTCCGTCCGGGCACGGGGATCGCGCCCGACTGAATGCCGGAGGCAAGCGATTCGAGGATCTTCGCATATCGGTAGAAGCCGGGGAACTTCCGGGCCAGTTGGTCGATGTCACCGGGCTGGGCGGTGTCCAACAATTGGTGGAATGCTGGCATGTGGCCGGCCATCGCCGCCATGATGGTCATGTTATCTTTGCCGGCGCGGATGAGCTTCTGCATCCTGGTGTCGATCTTTCCGGCGACCCAAAGCTGCTGATTACTCAAGGCCATGCGGTGTCTCCTCTCGGCGGTCGAAGCGGTTGGGACCATGCCGAGAGTGCCCCAGCTTCAATGATTGCCCGCTCGTACCAGCGCGGCAGATACGGATCGTATGACGCGTGTGTTTTGGCGAGGCGTGGGTGGTGCACGACCCACTCGCGTAACGCATGCCAGGCGGGGGAGGTGAAGAAGTAGTGGTGGCGGATGCGGTCGGACGGATCGACCTCGCCATCGGCCAGAACCACCAGCCCGAACTCGCTGGACAGCTTGCGGATGGCGGCATGGTCGAAGTTTGGCAGGAAGATGCGTTCCTCGACGTAGTATTTCACGACCCACCAGCCGGGCGGTGGCGGGCGACGTGATCCGATGGCTGTGGGCTGGAACTGGCGCAGACCTGAGACACCGAGCGCAACACTGCGGTTCATCTGGCAAGACAGGGCGGGGCCACTCCCCGTCATGACTCCCTCGAACATCATGTCGGCGATCCTGGCCTGATGGAAAACCCGGTTGCGCATCTGCTGCTTCCCCATGATGACCCCATTGAGCCTGCCAGGGGTCCGGTGGGCCGCACAAGCGTGCGCTTTCACGTGGCCGGGCCTTCCAGTACGGGTGATGCTGCTGCCGGCGCCGCAGCTTCCCGGTCGGCATCGAAGGCACGCAGTCCGCGGCGTCGCCAGCGTGCGGCGAGGTGACTGGGATCGGTTTCGTCCGCGCCGCGGAGCCGGTCGGCCATCTCGATGAGGGCGCCGAGCAGGGTGGCGCGATCGTCGTCCACCAGCTCGACCAAGCCGGCTTTTTGGACGAGGCCGCCGAGTTCGATGAGGTGTCGGGTGCGTTCACGGCGTGCTCTGGCCCAATCGCGCATGTCGGTGCGGACCTTCTGAGCGTCGAGCCTATGGCGTTGAATTGCCGCTCGCCGGAGCAGACGGTTCGTGGCCTGGAGTTCCCGGAGGAGGGTCACCAGCCCCGTTCCTCTTTCCCCGGGCGCCCTGCTTTGCGTCGCCGCGAAAGAACGCGGCCCCGCGTTCGGTCCACCTCGCGACCGCTTCGGGATTTTCCCCCGCCTGCTCGACGGCTGCCAGCAACACACCGGCCAGGGCCTCCATCGACAGAGAATCGCCCCCGGTTGCCAGTACCAGCTCGCCGAGCTGGGTCTTCTGCCGGTCTTTCAGTGACTTAGCCTTATCCTGGAGTGCCTTGATCTGGGCGTCGAGATCGGCGGGCTTGCGCATAGGTTGGCTCCGGTCGCAGGGTAGGAGGCACAGGATAACGGAACCCGCCGCCCCGCGTCACTCACGGCGGAGTGAAACGGAGCCCTTTTTAGAGTGCGCGCTTATAGGTTGCTGTGCAACCTGGCGCAGGGTAGCGTGACATCGTCCGATTGAACGGAGCCGTCCGCGCGTGGCGATCTACCATCTTTCAGTGAAGGTGATCGGGCGCTCGGCGGGACGTAATGCCGTGGCGGCGGCGGCCTACCGTGCGGCTGAGGAATTGCACGACGAACGGCTGGGCCGGGCGCACGACTTCACCAACAAGGCTGGGGTGATCCACTCGGAAATCCTGTTGCCCGAGGGTGCGCCAGCGCGCCTCGCCGACCGCGCGACCTTGTGGAACGAGGTCGAGGCCACGGAAAAGCGCAAGGACTCGCAGTTGGCGCGGGAAGTCGAGATCGCCTTGCCCCGTGAACTGACCAAGCCGCAGGCGATCGAATTGGCACGGGACTTCGTGCGCGAGCAGTTCGTGGCGCACGGGATGGTGGCGGACCTGAACGTGCATTGGGGCCGCACGGGAAAGGGGGAGGAGCAGCCGCACGCGCATGTCATGCTGACGATGCGCGAGGTGGGACCGGACGGGTTCGGCAAGAAGGTGGTGGACTGGAACCGCACCGAGGTTCTGGTCGGCTGGCGGGAGCGTTGGGCGGAACTGGCGAACGAACGCCTGGCCGAGCTTGGGCATGACATCAGGGTGGATCACCGGTCGCATGCGGCGCAAGGCATCGAACTGGAGCCGCAGAACAAGATCGGTCCGGCCGGGGCGCGGCGCGAAGCGCGGGGCGAGGATGCCGAGCGTGCGGCGGAGCATGAAGCGCTGGCGCGGCGGAACGGCGAGCGGATCATCGATGATCCGTCGCTGGTGCTGACGGCACTGACGCGGCAGCAATCGACGTTCACGCGGCGCGACCTGGCGCGGCTGGTGGACCGGCACACGGCGGACGTGGACCAGTTCACCGCGGCGATGGCAAAGGTGGAAGCGTCGCCGGAGGTGGTGCGGCTCGGCACGGACGGGCGCGGACAGGAGCGGTTCACCACGCGCGAGATGCTGGCGACCGAGCAGCGCATGGAACAGGCGGCGGGCACGCTGGCCGCGCGGCAGGCGCACCGGGTGAATCTCCGCCGGCGGCTGGCGGAGACGACCGCGCTGGGGCGAGAGCAGGTGCTGGCGTACCGGCACGTGACGCAGATGCAGGATCTGAGCGTGGTGGTGGGCTACGCCGGGACCGGCAAGAGCACCATGCTGGACGAGGCGCGCGCTGCCTGGGAAGCGGACGGCTACCAGGTTCGCGGCGCGGCGCTGTCGGGGATTGCCGCCGAGCAACTGGAGGCCGGCGCCGGGATCGCCAGCCGGACCGTGCACAGCCTGCTGTTCCAGTGGGACCAGGGCCGGGAGGCGTTGACCGACTGCGACGTGCTGGTGGTGGACGAGGCCGGGATGATCGGCTCGCGGCAGATGGAGCGGCTGCTGTCGGCGGCGCAGTCGGCCAGGGCGAAAGTCGTGCTGGTGGGCGACCCGGAGCAGTTGCAGGCGATCGAGGCGGGGGCGGCGTTCCGGGCGATCGCCGAGCGGGTCGGGGCGATGGAAATCACCGAGGTGCGGCGGCAGCGCGAGGCTTGGCAGCAGCAGGCGACGCGAGACCTGGCCACGGGTCGGACGGAGGCGGCGCTGGCGCGATACGACCGGGCCGGGATGGTGCAGGGGCACGCCACCCTGAACCAGGCCAAGGACGCGATGATCGCCGGGTGGGATGCGGCGCGGCGGGAAAACCCGCAGGCGCGGCAGATCATGCTGGCATACCGGCGCGACGACGTGCGCGACCTGAACGAGCGCGCGCGGGCGGTGCGCCAGGCCGCCGGCGAATTGGGGGAAACCTACCGGGTGGCGACGGAGCGCGGGGCGCGGGAGTTTGCCGCGGGGGATCGGGTGTATTTCCTGCGGAATGAGCGCGGTCTGGGGGTGAAGAACGGCACGCTCGGCACCGTCGAGCGCATCGGAGGCAGCGCCTCTGGCAAGGGGCACGTGCCCGGCCAGGGCGACCGGCTGGTGGTGCGGCTGGACGACGGCCGGTCGGTCGGGTTCGACGTGAAGGACTACGCGCATATCGACCACGGCTACGCGGCGACGGTGCACAAGAGCCAGGGGGTGACGGTAGACCGGACGCATGTGCTGGCGACCAGCCACATGGACCGGCATGTGGCCTATGTCGGGCTGACCCGGCACCGCGAGCGGGTGGACCTGCATTGGAGCGCGGACCAGGTAGGCAGCCGGGAGCGGCTGACCCGGGTGCTCGGCCGCGAGCGGCTGAAGGACACCAGCCTGGATTACGGCTTCGCGGGAACGGAGGCCGAACCGGAGATTCGGGCGGAGTCGCGCGACTCGGTGCGGGCCTATGCCGAGCGCCGCGGGCTGGTGCCCGAGAGCGAGATCGTGCTGCGCGAGCGCCCAGCAGAGACGCAGCGCGTGGAGCCCACCCAGCCGCGGCGTGGAATGTTCGCCGGCTTGAAGCTGGAGGCTGGCCCGGCCACGGCAGCCTCGGCCGTCCCGCCGGCACTGACGGAGCCGGAACGGGAGGCGGACCGGCTGGTGTCGTCGGTGGGGGTCTATGCACGGGCCTGGTCGGATGCCGCGCGGATGCGTCAGGCCGGGATGCCGGTGCTGCCACATCAGGCCGCGGCGCTCGCGCAGGCCGATCGCGTGCTTGACGCGCAGCTCCCCGGCTTCGGCCAGGATCTCGATGCCGCACTGACCCGGGCGCCGCGGCTGGCGCAGGGTGCCGGGTCGGACGCCGGGCTGGCGGTGCTGATCGAGGCCGGGCGGGTCGGCCGCGCCGAGCGGGAAAAGCTGGAGGAACGGGCGCGGGAAGCGGTCCTGGCATGGTCCGAGCTGGAGCAGACGTACGAGCGCGCGGCGGAAAAATACGACCACCTGGCGCAGCGGACAATCGGCCTGCAGATGGCGCAATTCGTCAAGGAATTGAAGCGGGATGCCCAACTCGACAGCGTGCTGCGCCAGCATGGTCAGCAGCTTGGCATCGTCGACGGGTCGCTGCTGGCGCGGGTGGTGCAGAGCCAGGCCATCGAGCAAGATCTGACGGACGAGCTTGAGCTGCGGCCCAGCCACGGTCTCGGCATGGGTATGTGAGCCGGGGCGATGGACGACGCGGACGACACCGGTGGGGCAGAGCGGGCGTTCGACGCGCTCCGGGCCGAGGTGGCGGCGCTGCGCCAGGCCATCGAAGGCCAAGCCCCACCGGACTACGCGCTGACCCTTGGGGCGATCGTCAAGGAGCTGCAGGGGGTTGGCGCGCGGCTCGACGCGATTGAAGCCGCGCCGTCGTTGCGGGCGACGCCGGCGAGCGTGGTCGAGGAGATGCGGCTGGCGGCCGGACGCTTGGCGGAGAGCCAAGTCAGGCAGGCGCAGGAGGCACGGGAGGGTTTCGAGCGGGGGCGGGAGACGCTGGCGCACGTGGCGTACCTGACACAGCGGGCGCAACGCGACCGGCGCGTGCTCTGGACGATCGGCGGCGGGGCCGGCCTGATTGGGGCCGTGCTTGGCACTATGCTGTTCATGGAGATCAACCGACACGCGCCGGATGACTGGGGGTGGTCGGCCGGTTGGGCGGTCTGGCTGATGCAGGCGGACACGCTGCAAGCCGGGTATCAGCTGATTGACCGGAACAACCCCGGCCTTGCCGCAGCACTGAATGACGACATCCGGCTGGGCAATGTCTATGCCGACGCGTTGCACAAATGCGAGGCGGAAGCAGCACGGACAGGAAAGGCGGAAAGGTGCACCGTCGACGTGCAGCCGGCGCGGCAGCCAAATGGGCCACAAACGGGACGGTAGGCCGCCTCGACATGCCGCGCACAGTGAGCGGGGCGCAGGTCATGAACTGCGCCCCCGCCGAATGCCCACATTCGACCAAAGCAACGGTAGCCGGTTCGTTCAGCCGGAGCAGCCAAGATTGATCGACCAACAGCGAACATCCTGTACTCCAGACGATTTGCGGGAGATGTGGGCTCGGTCGCAGCTCGTCCTCCAGCCCAGCTTGCAGAAATTGCATAGTCACGCGGCACCTGATGCTGTCAGCCACCAGCAGGACCTTCAGTGCTGCACCGGGATGTCATCAAGCGCAATTGCTGTTTTCAGCGAACCGCAGGCTTTCGAGTCTGCTTTGCAGCAGGGCTGCGGGGTTGAGCTGCTTGTCACCGGCTGCGGCCAGTTCCGGGCGCAGCTTATCAGTATCGTGCTGCCTAGACTTTGCCTGTTTCAGGCCGAGGAATGGCTGTCGCGGATCGCTGTTGTTTCGGCCGCCCAGGGGTCGATGCTCGTCATGTTACCGACCGCGCCGAAGCAGTCGCACAAAAGTAGTGGAGTGAGCTTGCTTGCCGATGAGATTATGACCGTTAGCGGGGGTGAACGGCTGCACACCTGGGCGGTCGGTTCCTGCGACTGGGGGATCATCAGCGTTTCGGCCAAGGAGCTCGCCGAATATGGGCAGGCTCTGGTCGGTCGGTATTTCGTGCTTCCGCCGGGTGTTTGCCGCGTGCGGCCAAGCCGCGCCGGGCTTCAGTCACTCCTCGCGCTGTTCAACGCCACCATGCGACTGACCGAAGTACATCCTGGCAGACCTGTTGAAACCGAAGCTGCGGCGCACGGCCTGGAACAGGAGGCGATCCGCGTCCTGGTCGACTGCTTCTCGACGGGGGTGCTGCAAGGCAATGAAGAGGCGTATCGGTACTCTGCGACTATGGCCAATCTCGACCGGTTCCTCCAAACCTGTCGGCACGGAATCCCTCGCATACCGGATGTTTGTGCCGCGCTCGGTATTTCGGCGAAGTTCCTCCAAGCGTGTTGTCAGCGGCAGGTCGGTGTGGGCCCGGGTCGATATTTTCACCTACGCGCGATGCGGCAGGCCCACAAGGCGCTGATCGACGCGCAACCGCGGCCGGCCAGCGTCGTAAAACTGGCAAAGTGTTACGGCTTCAACCACCCTGGCCGATCCGCTGCCGCGCACAGACGGCAGTTCGCCGAGCTTCAGTCGGTAACATTGCGACGAAACATGGGGCAATGCTGCAAATCGGGCAGGGTGCCGGCCAGGCAACGCCTGCGAGGCGCCTCGGATGATTGATCCAGATCAATCCGATCCGCGAAGAACGGCGCTATTCGCGTGCAACGGCAACGCGGCGGCGGGCACGGAAGGGATCCGGAGATGTCATCGAGCTTTGTCCTGAAGACGACCGACGTCGATGAGTTTCGAGCTGCGGTCCGACCGGTGAATCGGGATATGATTGTCACTGGCTGCGGGCAATTCTCGGCGGCCGTGACGCGTATCGATGCGCACCACCTGTGGCTGCAACGTACCCGGGAATATTTACCGCGCGCCTGGGAACTGGCGATTCCTCCCACGCGTACCGCCATCCTGTTCAGTACTGAGCCGGGAGCCGCAATGGGCTGGCGAGGCGTCGACATCGCCGCGAACGAAGTGCTTCCGGCACATGCGGGTATAGTTGGCTGGCACACGGTATCAGCAGCGGCAAACTGGGGAAGCATGTCGCTGCCGACCGATCGCCTGGCCGAAGCGAGCATCGCCTTGTTGGAACGCGACGTGATCCCATCGCGTGATGCGGCCGCACTCACCGTACCACCCTTGGCACTAGAACGGCTCCGACGGTTGCATGCAGCAGCGGGACATTTGGCCGAAGCCGCTCCCGAAATCATTGATAATCCTGACGCTGCACGCGGCCTGGAACACTCGCTTACGGAGGCAATGCTTGCATGCCTCGATGCAACTTGTGTCCGCGAGGACGTCGCGGCCCGACGTCGCCACGCGATCATCGTCAGGCGTTTTGTTGCTTTTTTGGAAAGGCGAGTCGGCCAGGCGGTTTTTCTGCCTGAGATCTGCAAAATCCTCGGCGTCAGTTTGCGAACATTGCATCTTTGCTGCGTGGAGCAATTGGGGGTAAGTCCGAAACGGTACTTGTTGCTGCGGCGTCTTCAATTCGCCCGGCAGGCGCTACGAACTGCTGATCCCGCGACGGGCAGCGTGACGGAAGTCGCGACCCGGTACGGGTTCTGGGAGCTGGGACGCTTCGCCGTTTATTACCGGAGAACGTTCGGTGAATCACCGTCCGCGACATTGACCAGGCCCCCGGCGACGTAGGGCTTCCCAACACCGCCTTGCAGAAACTGCATAGTCGGCTCCGCGGCCGGCATGATGAGATCGACCGTGGCCCGCGCGTTGAAATGCGGTCAACCCCCCGAGCCACGGCGTACGGGGGCAGCATGGATTGGCAGCAAGCAGGAGTTCCTCGCATGAAGCGCCGCGAACTATTCGGAACGACGGGAAAGGTCGCTCTGGCGACGGCGGTCGGCGGCACCCTGAATCGCGGCGCCACGGCGCAGACGCCCGCCACGGGCGCCGCTGCCACGCCCATGCGCAAACCGGCGGGCACGAATGTCGGATCGCCCGAAGGCACTACCACCATCAGCGGCAACCAGTTGCCGCCGCCCGATCCGCCATTCGGCGGAGTGATCAAAGAGAAGGCCTCCGAGTCGACGCCCTGGTGGCCGCCTCGCGTCGTGCCGCCAAAGGGAGCACCCAACGTACTGCTCATTATGACGGACGATGTCGGCTTTAGCGCGCCCGGGACGTTTGGCGGCGTCGTCCCCACCCCGGCTCTGGATCGCATTGCAGATACCGGCCTGCGCTATACCAACTTCCACTCCACCTCGCTGTGTTCGCCGACCCGGGCGGCCTTGATCACCGGCCGCAACCACCATGTCGCCGGCTTCGGGGTCGTGGACGAAATCGGCACCGGGTATCCGGGCTACGATTCGATCATTTTGAAGGCGAACGGCACCATCGGCACCATCATGAAGGAGAACGGATACGCGACCTCGTGGTTCGGTAAGGACCACAACACGCCGTCATTTCAGGCGACTCAGGTCGGTCCGTTCGACCAGTGGCCGATCGGCATGGGTTTCGAGTATTTCTACGGCTTCGTGGGCGGCGACGCCAGCCAATGGCAACCGAACCTCTATCGCAATACAACCGCGATCTATCCCTTCCAGGACAATCCCACCTGGAACCTCACGACTGCCATGGCCGACGAGGCCATCCAGTATATGAAGCAGCTGAAGGAGCTTGCGCCGGATAAGCCGTTCTTTGTCTATTACGTACCGGGAGGCACCCACGCACCGCATAATCCGACGCCGGAGTGGATCGATAAGATCAGCAAGATGCATCTGTTCGACGACGGCTGGAACAAGCTGCGCGAGACGATCTTCGCCAATCAGAAGCGGCTTGGCATCATGCCTGAAAATGCCAAACTGACAGAGTGGCCGAAGGAATTGCCGCAGTGGGATACTCTCAGTTTCGAGGAAAAGACGCTCTTCATCAAGCAGGCAAATGTCTATGGGGCTTATCTGGCCTACACCGACCATCAGGTCGGCCGCGTCATCCAGGCTGTCGAGGATCTCGGCGAACTCGACAACACGCTGATCATCTATATCAGCGGCGACAACGGCGCGAGCGCGGAAGGCATGCTCAACGGTACGCCGAACGAGGTCACGACGTTCAATGGTGTTGCCGTGCCGGTCAAGGACCAGTTTCTCTGGTACGAGTTCTGGGGATCGGACCGGACCTACCCGCATTTCGCGGCGCCGTGGGCGTGGGCGTTCGATACCCCGTTCAAATGGGTGAAGCAGGTGGCGTCGCACTTCGGCGGAACCGCTCAGGGGATGGCCATGTCCTGGCCCGGGCACATCAACGATGCGGGCGGTATCCGCCGGCAGTTCCACCACATCATCGACATCGTGCCGACGATCCTTGAAGCGACCGGCATTCCGCAACCCGACACGATCAACGGCATCGCCCAACGCCCGATGGATGGCGTCAGCATGACCTATACGTGGGACAAGGCGAACGCCGATGCCCCGACCCAGCGCACGACGCAATATTTTGAGATGCTGGGCAACCGAGCCGTCTATCACGAGGGGTGGGTGGCGTGCACCACGCCAGCGACCCTCCCATGGGAACTGAGCACGACCACCCCGCCGGATGTGATCACCGGCTACAACTGGGAACTCTATCACGTCCACGATGATCCCACCGAGGCCGATGACCTGGCTGCGAAGTTGCCGGCGAAGCTCAAAGAGATGCAAGACCTGTTCTATGTCGAAGCGGCGAAGTACCAGGTCCTGCCGCTCGATAACTCGACACTCGCGCGCTGGAACGCGCCGCGCCCGAGCCTGACAGCGGGACGCAAGGCGTTTACCTATACCGGCGAACTGGTGGGCGTGCCTGCGAGTGGGGCTCCAAGTATTCTCAATAAGTCCTACAAGATCACCGCCGAGGTCGAGATACCCGACGGCGGGGCAGAAGGCATGATCGTTACCCAGGGCGGCCGATTCGGCGGCTATGGCCTGTTCCTGAGCAAAGGCATGGTCGGCCTCGACCGGGGCCGTGTGGTGTTCCTGTACAACCTGCTCGACCTCAAACGTACGACGTGGGAAGGGCCGGCGCTGGGGGCGGGCAAACATACGATCGTGTTCGATTTCAAGTCGGATGGTCCCGGTTTGGGCAAGGGCGGCACCGGTGTTCTGTATGTGGGTGGTCAGGAAGTCGCTAGAAATTCTCTGGATCACACTACGCCGATCACGTTCCCGGAGGACGAAACCTTCGACATCGGGCAGGACACGCGCACGCCGCTGGCACTCCTGGAGTATCGTTACGACGTACCGTTCAAATTCACCGGCAAGATCGACAAGCTGACCTTTGAGCTCGGAACGTGACGACAATGCGCGAGCACAATGATTCGAGGGACCTGCCATCATGCCGTGGCCGTCATCCAACAGAGTTGAGTCCAATGTCCCAGAGGATCGGGTTGCCGTCATTGATCTGGATCGATGAACCACAGTGTTTCATGAGTCCAAGTCGATGCCGGACCGGCCTGGGCATCTGGAGCAAGTTCCATCGACCAACAGTATAGGAACAGGGGACGATCGACATGCCCACAGTACGGAAAACGAGCGCGCTATTTGCGTCTCTGCTACTAGCTGAGCTCCTCGGCGCATGCGTGTCCACGCAGAAATACGACAACCTGGAAGCGGAGTACGCGCAGCTCAATCAGAATCTGTCGGCCCAGATTGCGCAGGGCAAGGTGCACATCACCCGGTTGCAGAATGCCATCAAGGTCGCGGTGAACAGTGAGCTGCTGTTCCCGTCGGGCGGTTGGCAGATGCCGCCTGAGGCGGCGCAGACGATCGCCGAAATGGCGCCCGTCCTTGCCCCCATGCAAACGACCCATGTCATCGTGACCGGCTACACCGACAGCACGCCGATCGGTCCCGAGCTGATGCAGCAGGGAGTTACCACCAACCAACAGCTCTCGCTGATGCGCGCACAGACCGTGATGCAGTATATGATTTCCCACGGCGTCAATCCCGCCTTGGTCTCAGCGCAGGGCCGCGGGGAGTCCGATCCGGTGGCGTCGAATGCCACGCCTGAGGGCCGCGCGCAGAACCGGCGGGTCGAGATCACGCTGGCGGCGGCTGGCCAATAACCTGTCCTGCATCGGTATCGCGGTGATCATGTCAAGACTCCACGCGGGGAAACCGCTACACTCTCGTACCGTATCCGACTCTGCACCGGTCCACGGCCACAATGAGGTCAGATCAATGATTATTCTTTCCCTAGGGTAAGCAGGCTAGCCCGCCATACCAGAAATCTTGGCAACGGGGTTCACAGCGATGGCGAACGTTCAGCAGATGACTAATGCACCGCCGGTCGATGCCCTACCCGTCAGGGGCGGACAACGGCCGAAAGCACAAAGCCGCGTCGATCTTGGAAACCGCTGGGAGTGATGGCTATGTGGTCGGGACTGTTTTCCGCGAAAGCGCGGCTGATCGGGACTGGGTTTGCTTTTGCGCTCATGTTGCTAGTGGGCACGGCCGCACCCTCGATGGCGGACGAGGGCTTCAGCCAAGATTTGGGGATCGTCCGAGCATGCGCCGGTGACGTCTGGAAGCTCTGCTCGGACGTCCTGCCTGATGTTGGACGCATGAAAAGCTGTTTACAGGAAAAGATGGGGCAGCTTCCCAAAAGTTGCCTCGATAAGCTCCTCGACAAAATGGCCGGCGCGCAATTCAAGATTTGCAAGAATCAGACTTACGCGCTTTGTGCCGCGGCGCGCTGCAATGTGTTCGACGGTGTCGCTTACTGCCAATGCGATGAAAAGCACGGCGACAGCATCAGCCTGCCGTTTCCGATGGGCAAGGACCAGGACGTCTGTTCGATCAACGCCGCGGGCGCAGCCAACAAATACATGATCAGCACCTACAGCCTGCCTGAGTCGATCGTCGCACCGAAGGGAGATCAGGCAGTCTACACCTGCAAGGGCGAGGAGGGCGGCGCGTACGCCCAGTGCGACGGCGGAATGTGCTTCAGAAGCACCGAGGAGACGACGTTCCCGGGCTTCGACAAACCGGTGCCGAAAGGACAGATCATCTGTTCCTGCCCGATCACCAAGTCCACTGGCGACAACGTCCAAAGCTACCAGATCCTCGGGCCTTACCCATGCGACAACGCCTTCTTCAAATATTGCAAAGGCGCTACCGCGACCGACAAAACGGGTTCGACGATTTATGTCGGTGCCCCTGTAGGCACGGCTGATGGTCTCTCCGCCCTGCTCAACGGAAAGGCGCCTCCACCCTTCAACGAGTGCTCGCCGCCGGGGGCAAACTGACGTGAAGCGGTACGATACGATCTCGATCTTGGTCGCAGCCGCAGTCGAAGCAGGCACGGGGCTCATCCTGGTCAGTTTCCCGTCCCTGTTCGTTCGTTTGCTCCTCGGGGTCGAGCTCTCCGAGCCCGGACAGATCGTTGGCCGGCTAGCCGGATTCACCCTCATAGCTCTGGTGTTGGCCTGCTGGCCCTACGGCGCGAGCGGAGGCGCAGCCGCTTCATCGCTTCGAGCGCTGCTGGTCCTCAGCGTGCTCGTCGCGGTCTATCTTGTTTATCTGGGAATCGGCGGCGGCTTTACCGGGCCGCTGCTCTGGCCCGCGGTCGTCCTTCATTCGGTTGTGGCGATTTTCCTTGCTCGCGGGTGGGTCAACAATTCACCGGGCGGGGGAGACATATAAGACGAATCTTGTACCGGCCGAGCGGATTCGCGGCGCTGCTCAAGATCGTGATTCGTTCGTATGCGTGGCTCATCCGGCTGTATCCACTCTGAATGTTTGAACGGTGTGGCGTTCGTCACGCCGCAGACAGGAGATGACTGATGCTGCCGCATGCCCTGGAGTTCATCCGACACTACATCCTGAGCCTTTCGGCCCTGGAGCGGTTCGCGCTCACGCTGTTGATGCTCGCCACGATTCCACGGCTGTGCCGTCGCGCGCACGTTCCCGAGCCCGTGGGACTGTTACTTGGCGGAGTCATCGTCGGGCCGTACGTTCTCGGATTCTTCGGCACGGAGCACCCGGTGACGAGCTTCATGGCGGAGTTGGGCAAGCTGCTGCTGATGTTCTTCGCCGGCCTGGACATCGACCTTGCGCTGTTCCGCCGCGCCCGCAACCGCTCTCTGGGATTCGGCCTCACCACCACGATACTCCCGCTGCTGCTTGGCACCGCCGTCGGGTTCGCCTCCGGCTACACGGCCGTTACCGCCATCGTGATCGGCTCGCTGCTGGCATCGCATACCCTGCTCGGCCTCCCCGTCATCAGGCGGCTCGGGCTGCAACACCTGGAGCCGGTTACGATTGCGGTCGGCGCAACGGTCATGTCCGACACACTGTCGCTCGTCGTATTCGCCGTCTGCGTCTCGGTCTTCACGACCGGCTTT
>Ga0209415_10005605_pt1 | contig 22515 bp, 19 predicted proteins | sample PeaSoiSIISIP2007_FD_187696 | JGI IMG/M metagenome (GOLD analysis project Ga0209415, IMG submission 187696) | Peat soil microbial communities from Weissenstadt, Germany - SII-SIP-2007 (SPAdes) (version 2) | ecosystem: Environmental > Terrestrial > Soil > Wetlands > Peat | place: Germany... | reverse complement strand
CGGCGGGCGAGCGGTCCGCTCGTCGGCAACCAGGGCGAGTCGGATCTGCCGAATGACATCGGCCATCTCCCGCTGCCGGTCGCCGTACGCGCGCAGGACCCTTGTCAGATCGAGGATCAGGGCGTGATCGGGGCGCTCATCCACGGGCCATCGTCGTCCATTGTACGGGAAAAATCCCTGGTCGCAGGCCGTATTCTGAAGTATCGCTGATACACTTGCTCCGTGCGTCGCGCGGCCATTGGCGACTCCGAGGCGCGGCTCCGCCTGGAGGCGAGTGTGTCCGGGCTGGCCGACAAAGTGCCTTTCGTCTCGGCTCGGGCCATCCTGTCCCAGGGTCAGAGGAGGGCTCTCCTCGGCACCCTCGTCGTCGTGATCGGCGGCGTGGTCGTATGGCCAACGCAGACCGTCATCGCTCTGGTGGCGGTGATCACCGTCGCCTACGTGCTCGTGTCCGGCTACCGAATCGTCTTGTTCGTGAGGTCGGCGCGTCCAGGAGTCGTGGTCGTGGTCAGCGACGAGCAGGCGCGGGCGACGGTCGATGGCGATCTTCCTCTGTACACCGTCCTGGTGCCGGCATTCCGGGAGACCGAGGTGATCGGTACCCTGCTCGAGAGACTCGGCCGGATCGAGTACCCGCCGGATCGACTGGACATAAAGCTGCTAGTGGAGGCGGACGACGAGGCCACGATTGCCGCCGTCCACGATAGAGATCCGGGTGACCAGTTCGAGCTCGTCCTCATTCCTCCCGCCGAACCACGTACGAAACCCAAGGCGCTGAACTACGGATTGACACTCGCGCGGGGTGAACTCGTCGCCGTGTATGACGTCGAAGACGATCCTGATCCGCTGCAACTTCGCCGAGCTGCCTTCGCCCTGAGTCGGCTAGGACCGGAGGTCGGTTGCCTGCAGGCCAAGCTCTCCTACAACAATCCGAATCAGAATCTCATCACGCAGTGGTTCACGATCGAGTACGCCATGTGGTTCTCATTCCTGCTCCCGGGCCTCGCCTCTCTGGGTGCGCCCATTCCCCTTGGAGGCACCTCGAACCACTTCCGCCGGTCGGTCCTTCGGTCGATGGGTGCGTGGGATCCGTTCAACGTGACCGAGGACGCCGACCTCGGCATACGGATGTACCGCGAGGGCTACAAGGTGGGCGTCCTCGAATCGGTCACCTTCGAGGAAGCCAATAGTGACTTCGTCAACTGGATCAAACAGCGGTCGCGATGGTACAAGGGCTATCTCCAGACGTTCTTCGTGCACCTGCGAGCGCCCGTGAGGTTGTGCCGCGAGACCGGTCTGCCTGGTGTTGCTCAACTGTTCCTGTTCATCGGGGGCACACCCCTCCTCGCTCTGCTGAACCCGATCTTCTGGCTCACGACGATGATCTGGTTCTTGGCCCACCCCGCCTTCATCCAGTCACTTTTCCCCGCACCTTTGTATTACGGGAGTCTGGCGTGCTGGGCACTGGGCAACTTCCTCCTGTTCTACTTCACCCTGGCCAGTTGCCGTCTGAGTCGACGACCGGAACTTCTCTGGGCCGCGCTTCTCGTTCCGCTCTACTGGGTCATGATGTCCATGGCCGCGGCGAAGGCGTTCTTCCAATTGATCGGTGCGCCCACGTTCTGGGAGAAGACGGTGCACGGACTGCACCGAGATCCAGATGGCGCCATCGCTGCCGACATGGTGTCCGAGTCACGGTCTTGACCTGCCGGGACCGAACCGACCGCTGACACTCGTCGCCAGACGGGTTCGGTCGCCCCACGGAGGCTGAAGGTAGTGGGGCCCGTCGAGAAATAGAGGCCGTCGGGGTCAAGTCCTCGACGCCGCCATCCGATGTCGTTTTCAATGGTCGTCCGGCCATCTCTCCCCGCGTCGCACCGAAAGAGGGCCACGGGTGCGCCCTGAAGGACAGTCGACCCAGCGAGCTCCCGACCTCCACCCACCGGTACGGCTCGGCCTGCGAGGGGTGACCGCTCTTCTCGGCGGCATCGCCATCATCGTGGTCGTCGTCTATCCGGTGGTGGGTCTGCCTCTTCACGGCAGCGACACCTCGGCGACGACCGGACGCCACAGCGCTGTCACAGCGGCCGGTGCCGGCCTGTCGCACGCCGGTGATCGTCAGCGTGCCCTGGCTGGCGGAGCGGCGTCGGGGGCGTCGAGGTCCGAGGCCAGCGTTCCGACCACGACAGCGGCTGCCCCGTCGTCGCCACCGTCGACGACCGTGCCGAGAGCGAGCGTGGCCACCCCCACGACGCCGAAACCGTCGGGCGCCGACGGCCAGGTCCCGGCCGGGGATATCGGCGTCGAAGGCGGCGCCCTCACGTTGAACGGTCAGACGTACCGGTTCACCGGGTTGAACGCGTACGAGATCGCCACCGATTGGGGCACCAACGCCGGGTGCGGTGGCGAGGTGACCGACGATCAACTCAACGGTTTGTTCGCCTCGATGCGGCCGGACTCTCTGGTCAGATTCTGGGCGTTCCAGGGGACCATGGCGACGGACGTGAACACGCACGAGATCGACTGGGCGCCTCTCGACCGTGTCTTCGCCGCCGCCGCCGCCAACGGGCAGCGTCTCATCGTGACCCTCACCGATCAGGGCGGGACGTGCGACGGCGATCACTGGCAGGACCCGTCCTGGTACGACGGCGGGTTCGAGCAGGTATTCGACGACGCCGCAACCACCGACGGGCGCGCTCTCACCCCTCTGTCCTACTGGGACTACCTGCAGGCCGTCGTGAACCGGTACAAGACCTCACCTGCCCTCGGGATGTGGGAGCCGATCTCCGAGGCCGAAGCGTCCACGTGTCCCCAGCAGTATGAGCCACTCGACTGCAGCGGGCATCAGACATGCCCCGACGAGGCGGTTGCCGCCCAGGCACTGCGGCACTTTTTCGATGTGGCCGGCGCCGAGATCCATGCCTTGGACCCCGGCCATCTGGTGGAGAGCGGACTGCTCGGCGGCGGCCAGTGCGGCACCTCGGGCGCTGACTACCAGTACGTCTCGGCCAGCCCCGGGATCGATGTCCTGTCCTACCACGACTACTACGGTGCCTCCGAGGCCGTTGGCGGGGATCAGTGGAACGGGCTTGCCGTTCGATTCGCGCAAGCTCACGCCCTGGGGAAACCCATCATCGGCGGGGAGCTGGGCATCGTCGCCGGCTCGGGCGGCGGCTGCCTCAGCGACTCGGAGCGCAGCGCCGATGCCGACGCTCGTCTGCGGGCCCAGGTACCCGCTGGGAGCAGCGGCGCGCTCCTTTGGAACTGGGTCCCGACCTTGACCCAGACATGCAGCTATGACATCGGTCCCGGCGATCCGGTGCTGTCCGTGCTCGCCGCCTTCTCTCGGTAGCAGTTGTTCGCTGTAGGGGTTGTTCGCTGTAGCGGTCGTGCGCGGTCGGAGTCGATCGTGACGCGATCTGCACCCCGGACGACCGATGGGTCCGGCGGGTTGCGTAGACTGTCGTGGTGGGCCGGACTCGCATCCACGGCGTCAGGGGATGGTGTCACACCGAGCGGTACATGACCGGTCTCGGTGACGATGGCCCCGTGGCGGACCGAGCGGTTCCCGGTGAGCCCGAACGCCGCTCGTGACCCTGATCGCCGACGCCCCAGTGTCGTCACAACCACCGGAGCCGGACCCGTCACTCGGGAGCCTGGCAGCGCCTGAGCGCGTCCGCCGGGGGTCTGCGATCAGGCGGCTGGTCCGACGGCTCGTCAGTGAGGGCGGGGTCGTCATGGTCCTCAGCGTCGCCCTGTACGTGTCGGTTGCATTGATTCTCGATTTCAGGACCCTGTCGTTCAACGGCGACGCCGTCGCCCGCATGGCCAACGGCTTCTACGTCCTCTACTCGAGGGACCCGCACCTGGCCGCCATCGGATTCGTATGGAATCCTCTTCAGTCACTCCTCGACATCGTGCCGCTGCTGTTCAAGGACCTGTGGCCGGCGCTGGCCTCGCATGACATGGCCGGCAGCCTGGTGTCGGTCGTGGCCATGGTCGGTGCCGTGCACCAGATCCGGGCCGCTCTGCAGGAGTGGGGAGTGCGTCGGGGTCCCCGACTGGTCATGACGGTGCTGTTCGCCGTCAACCCGATGATCCTCCTCTACAGCGGCAACGGGATGAGCGAAGCGCTCTATCTTTTCACCCTGGTGGCCACCACGCGCTACCTCTCGCGATGGCTGCGCCACGACGACCTTCGGTCACTGGTGTACGCGGCTGTTGCACTCGGTCTCTGTTACCTGGCTCGGAACGAGGCTGTCCTGCCCGCCTTCCTGGCCGCCTTGCTGGTGCTGAAGGCGAGCTACAGCCGCGGGACCGGCGACATACGGGCAAGGACGATGGGCGCGCTGACGGACGGCATCATCTTCGTCATGCCGTTCGTGACGGCCTTCGTCGGGTGGGCGGTCTCCAGTTACGTGATCACCGGCCAGTTCTTCGCCCAGTTCAGCTCGCAATACGGGACGTCGGCCCAGATCGCCGCCGGGGGTGGTTCAGGCCAGAGGTTCCCGCTCGGAACCGAACTCCGGTTGGAGGGGCACGCCCTCGAGTATCTGGCGCCGCTGCTCGTGATCATCGCCGTGGCGGCTGTCGTCGTGGCGCGGCGTCGCCGTGATCCGCTGGTGCTCGTGCCGATCGCCGTCGTGGGCGGCGGACTGGTGTTCGACCTGGCCGGGTATCTTACGAGCAGCATCATCTGGTCGTTCAGATACGTGATCGCCACCGTTCCACTCGAAGTGCTTCTGGTCGGGGTGCTCCTGGCCGCCACTCGAGAGCAGATGACCGAGATGGCGCAGGCCTCGGCAGGTTCCGGGTCGTCTGCCGACGTGCCGCAGAGGATGCGTGAGCCGACCCGGCGGTGGCGCCCGTGGATGGTCAGCGCCGCCGGGATCGCCGCCGCCGTCGTGGCCCTCGGGCCATCGGTACCCGCCACGGCTGCGGGGATGTTCAATCCCACCGTGGGCATCGAGGAGCTTCAGGAACTCGGCTACGTCTTTCACCACCCCCTGACGGAGGCGGACCGCAACGACAAACAGCACTTCGCCACGATCCAGTCCATCAGTCGCTATCTGGCCCGTCTTCGTCTGCCCGAAGGTGATGTCCTGGTGGACGATTCCTCCGGGTGTGTTCCCGAGATCATCACGACCGTCCCTGATCCGAGGATCTTCATGATTCCGAACGACCGCGACTTCGAGCGGTCACTCGCCGATCCACTCACGTTCGACGTTCACTACGTCATGGTGCCGCCGTCGACGGGTCTGAACGTGAACACCGCAACCAACAAGCTCTATCCCACCCTGTACGACACAGGGGCCGGCTTCGCGGACGAGGTGCACCAATTCCCGGCACGAGGCCTGTGCCCGGCATTCCGGCTCTACCGGGTGGTGGGACACCCCCCGACCTGAGCGAGGGGACAGGGTCAGTTCAACCGGTCACCGGTCAGGCGGCCATGGCCGTGATCTTGTCCGACCTGCCGGGTGACGATGACCGCCTGTGGGTTCGGAACACCCATGCCTGCAGGAGGACGAACCGGACGACGGCGGCGGCGAGGGTGCCCATGATGATCGCCGCCGCCTCAGCCGCCGGTGACGTGGCACCCACCAGCTGTCCTATACCGAGGCCCAGACTGGTGAAGGCAACCCCGGTGGCGAAACCGACCACGCCGGCGATGACCGCCTGGCGTCTGCGGGCGGTGGTCTTCGGCACGAAGGTGAAGCGGATATGAGCGGCCGTGTTTCCGATCGTGCACAGCGCAAGGGCCAGGGCGTTCGCCCCGTACACGCCCACCGAGTGACGAAGGAGAAGGTAGAGGACGAGGTAGGCGAGTGTGCTCACCACTCCCACACCGGTATATCGGCCCAACTCGCCGGAGTGGTGTGGCTCGGTCGGGAGAGGTCTGGGCTCAGCGGAACCTCCGGTGACGCCGGGGGTGTGCCGGCGAACGAGGCGCCACACGCCCAACAGGTCGTCCCGCACCGTGCGGGCGATGTGGACCCGTGAGTCGGGATCGTCAATCCAGTCGACGGGGACCTCATGGATGCGCAGGCCGTGCCGTTCCGCCTGGATCAGCAATTCGGTGTCGAAGAACCACTCCTGGTCGTCGACGAAGGGAAGGAGGAGACCCGCGGTGTCGCGTCGAATGGCCTTGAAGCCGCACTGCGCGTCGGAGAACCGGTTCCGGAGCACGGCCCGCAGGATGAGGTTGTAGGAGCGCGAGATCACTTCGCGTTTCGGACTGCGCACGACGTGTGCCCCCTCGGCCAACCTGCTGCCGATGGCCAGATGGCTGTGGCCCGAGAGCAGGGGGGCCACCAGAGGAAGCAGGGCATCGAGATCGGTGGACAGGTCCACGTCCATGTAGGCGACGATGTCGGCCTCACTGGCCAACCATGCCGTCCGCAGCGCCCTCCCGCGGCCCTTCTGGTCGAGGTGGATCGCTTCCACGCCGTGGAGGGTGCGGGCCAAGCCCGTTGCGACGTCCCATGTGCCGTCGCTGCTGGCGTTGTCGGCGATGGTGATCACGGTGGCGAAGGGAAACGAGTGGTCCAGATAGGTCCGGAGCCGGCGGACGCTGGCTTCGAGCTCGCGCTCCTCGTTGTAGACGGGGATGACGATCTCCACGACGCACCGTCCGGCGTCGACCCGGCTCTCCCGCCGGAGAAGCGTGTCTGTCACTGTTCGACACCTGAAGTAGTCATATCACCGCTCTGAGCGTCGTACGAGGGCTGGCCCTGGGGATGGCCACGTCGGACCCCGGCTGGGGACGCATTGGTCACGGAAATCGGTGGACCCACCACAAATCGAACAATACTGGATGTAAGTACTAAAAACAATGGATGCACTGGAAATAAAGGGGATATCGTTCCGGGATGGGGAGGCGGGGGGCCCGGCGGGGTGGGTGGTTGCTGCCATCGGCGGCCGCCACCTGGCTCGTGGTGGCGATGTCCTGGATCACGACGCCGCCGGCCGACGCCGCCTACCCGGGAGCCAACGGAGACATCGCCTTCGTCTCCACCCGGAACAACAACGAGGCCATCTACCAAGTGAATCCGAACTATGTCGGTCCCCCGGGCGCCGGCCTGGGCACCCTGACAGGCGATCTGGCAGCGACCACGGGACTCACGGCGGGGGCCACCGACGCCGAACCGTTCTACTCAGCCGACGGCGCGCTGGTGTTCTTCTCGAGCGACCGCTCCCGGGGGCACTGGGCCGTCTACGACATCGCCCAGTCGCCACCTCTCGCCCCATCGGCGACGAAGGACGCCGCGTCCGAACTGTCCCAGGTTCCAGGGCGCGAGAAGAACGACGACTACGCTCCGTCGGTCGGCCCCGACGGAGACACCGTTGTCTTCAACCGCGACAACACCGCCCTGTACACCGTCGACGCCGCGAAGGGTCCGTCGTCGGTGTGCCTTCTGGACAGGCCGGCGGAGGGTCTGGCCGCCGCATCGCATGACACCGGCAGCGGCAGTCGTGCCGAATTCGACCCTGTCGACGCCTCCAAGTTGATCTACGTCAGCGCCAACGGCCACCTCCACCTCCTGAGCGGCATCCCCACCCCTTCAGGGACGAACCCGTGCGGGGTCCGGTCCCTCTCCGACACCGATCTGTCGGCCGAGGCGACGTATCCCCATCGTCGTGACTACACGCGTGCCGTCGACGCCGACCCTGACTGGAGTCCCGACGGCACGAGGGTCGTCTACGACTCGACGCGCGGGGGAGGGCACACGTTGTGGATCTTGACCCTGGGGGCTCATCCGTCGGCTTCCCCCGTATGGCAGGGTCTCGACGCCCGGGGCCAGAAGGACGATACGCAACCGGTGTTCTCCCCCGACGGACGCTTCCTCGCGTACACCCAGCCGGCGAGCGGGAGCCAGGTGGTCGACTACGAGATCGACCAGATCGGCCGACCCCTCTCCCGGGAGACCGATCTGACCGAGTCGCCGGGGATGCCCATCAATGGTCAACCCGACTGGCAATCGACGCTCCCGGCCCAGACGCCCGAATCCCCGCTGGCGTCGCTCCTGCCCGTAGCCGGATTCCTGACCGTGGGCGCACTCATGACACGGCAGCGACGTCGGCGCGCCCGGCGCTCGGGAGAAGCCCTACCGGTCGGGATATGACACAGGCGGATCGCTCGACGGCAACGGTGTCGACACGACGGTCGTGGGGGGCGGATCAGGCCGGAACGCTGACATGGGCACCGACGTGTCGGTCGCCGAGGCCGCCGCCAGCGACGGCGCCGCCGGCCCACCGAGCTGCGGTTGGAGGACGTCCCGGAGGAATTCCAATTCCTTGATCAATTCGCGGTTGACGCGGGTGAATCCGTCGATCGTGGCGTGGACCTGCTCGGCCGCCGCGGCCGGAAGTCCCATACGTTGCGCCTCTTCGATGATGGACTCCGCCTCGATCCTGGCGTCGGTCAGGATCCTCTCGGCGTCCATGCGGGCGGCGGCCACCAACCGGCGGGCCTCGTCTTCGGCGTCGGCGACGGCCGAGTCGGCGAATTCGGCGGCACGGACGAAGAGGCGGCCCAGTTCGGCCTCGGTGATATGGGCGCTCGTCACCTCCGCCACTCGCCGGTTGGCCACCTCGAGCTGGTCCTTGAGCTCGTCGAGGGCCACGGCCACGTGGGTGACGGCGACGGCTACGGCACGAACGGTGTCGCCCTTGTCGCCCTCATCGGGGTGTGCGGCGTCGGGCAGGAACTGCATGGCCACCTTCGTTGAGACGACGGGGGAGTGTGTTGGGGCTGTTGTCTGTGGCCCGGAGCCGAGGTGCCGGCTCGTTCCGGCGACGATGATACCCGGCGTCCCCGGCTGACTCCACGGTGACGTTGAAAGCGCGTGACCGGGAACCCCGGTCCCTCTCCGGGACTCCGGCCCGACGTTCATGGCCGACCGGGTGGGGCTATCGATAGGATGGGTCTGTCACGAGCTGACCTGAGGGGAAGGGTCGGCTGGCCCCGGCTCGCGGCGAGAGGACCTCACCCTTTCGACGCGCCAGGAGAAAGCCAATGACACTGACCACGCAACGCCCCCTCGCTCCCTTGCCCAAGGCCCACCTCCATGTCCATCTGGAGGGTGCCATGCGCCCGAGCACGCTCTACGAATTGTGCGAGGCGCAGGGTTCCCCGGTGCCCACCATCGCCGCCACCTTCGGGACCTTCGCCGATTTCCAGGATCTGTATGTCACCGCTCGTGGCGTCATCCGATCGGTCGACGACCTCGTCCGCCTGGTCGAAGAAGTGGTGGAGGACGCCGCCGCCGACGGCGCGGTGTGGATCGAGCCGGCGGTCAACCTGCGCGAGCATCGGGCCCTCGGTCCGGTTGACCTCGTTCTCGAGACGCTGGTGGCCGCGGGACGCCAGGCCTCCGCGGCCACCGGTGTCGGTGTCGGATGGCTCGTCACGGTCGATCGGACGCAGCCGCCGGACATGGCCATGGAACAGGCGGAGGTGGCCGCGCGTTACGCCGGCAGCGGCGTCGTGTCGATCGGGTTGGCCAACGACGAAGCGGCGGGGGCGCCCGAGCCCTTCGCTCCCGCCTTCGCACTTGCCCGGGAGGCCGGGGTCATCAGTGCTCCCCACGCCGGGGAGCACGGTGGTCCTGATTCGGTCAAGGGTGCGCTCGACGCGCTGGGTGCCGACAGGATCCAGCACGGCGTCCGATCGGTGGAGGACCCCGAGCTCGTGCGCCGGCTGGCTGCCGACCAGATCTGCCTCGACGTGTGCCCGACGTCCAACGTGTCGCTGTCGGTCGTGCCCGCCCTGCGGGACCACCCGCTCCCGGCGCTTCTTCAGGCGGGCGTGCCCTGCAGCATCAATGCCGACGACCCGTTGCTCTTCGGGGTGGGGCTCCTCGACGAGTACGTCGTGTGTCGAGAACGCCTCGGGCTCGACGACGCCCTCTTGGCCTCGTGTGCCCAGGCCTCCATCGAGCACAGTGGTGCTCCGGTCGAGGTGAAGCGTCGCGCCCGTCGGGCGATCGACGAATGGCTGCGCTCGTAGTGCGGCGGGCCCGTCACAGACGGGACAGGAGCCTTTCGACAGTGACTCCCATGGCCGCCCGCGTGGCCGCCGGGTCCCCGGCGTTCGCCACCAGCATGGCCGCTTCGTTCAGGGCGGCCAGGAGCAGGTGGGCGAGCGGTTGTACCGGTTGCGTCTCGATCAGACCCGCCTCCATGACGTGATCGAGGGCTTCGGTGACGAGCCCGAGTCCGTGCACGGCGTCGATCTCACGCCAGGTCTGCCAGCCGAGCACGGCGGGAGCGTCGAACAGCACGATGCGTCCCACGGAGCGGTCCATGGCGGCGTCGAGGAAGGCCAGGCAGCCCAGGCGCAGCTGTTCCATCGGATCGCGGCCCTCCATGGCGGCCCGGCCGATCAGGTCGGCGACGTCGCTCTGGACGTCCTGGACGACGGCCAGGAAGAGCCCCTGCTTGGTCCCGAAGTGGTGCGAGAGTGCGCCCCGGGTGACGCCGGCGCGCTCCACGATCTCCTCCTGGCCGGCTCCGGCGAAGCCCCGCTCGGCGAAGAGAACCCGGCCCGCATCGAGGAGGGCCCGGCGCGTCGAGGCCGAGCGCTCGGCCTGCGACCGGCGCTGGCGATCGGCGGGCCGTCTCCCGCCACGCCGGTCCTTGGCCGGGTCGTTCTTCGGAGGGGGATCGCCCCCCGGATGGTGGTTGACAGGCATGACCTTTCCAAGTTAAATGCGGGTAACCCGCATGTAAAGCTCCCAGGAAGGAGAAGGAATCATGACACTGTCTCGCACGGAGGTCATGGTGGGACTGGTCGAAGAACTCGGAGCATTCGGAGAGCTGATCGAACCGCTCGATGCGGATGCCTGGGCCACACCCACGCGCTGCGAGGGATGGACGGTCGCCGATGTTGCCGCCCACGTCATCGGTTCCATGGCCGACGTCGTGAGCGGGCGGCTCGAGGGCCTCGGGTCCCCTGAGGTCACGGCGCGGGAGGTGGCGGAGCGCCACGGTCGCAGTCCGGGCGATCTCGCCTCCGAACTCGTCGGGGTGACGAAGCTGGCGTCGGAGTTGGGTGAGGCGTTCGACGACGCCACCTGGGCCGCCCCGGCGCCGGGGGGATACGACGGCTCCCTGGGTGAGGGCGTCGAGGCCCTGTGGTACGACACGTATGTCCACGCCGAGGACATCCGTGCCGCTCTCGGTCGTCGGCCCGTCGGTGGGGCCGGCGTGCGTCCGACGATCCACCACCTGGCCACGTTGCTCGAGAAGAGGGGCTGGGGACCGGCGACACTGAGCTTCGACGGCCTCGAGACGCTCGAAATCGGTAGCGGTGGGAAGGTGCTCACAGGTGATCCTCTGCCCTTCATACTGGCCGCGACCGGTCGCGGCGACCCCGCCGTTCTCGGGCTCGACGCATCGGTCAACGTCTACGGGTAACTCGTGACGCGGTGCACGAGCTCGCCGCACCTGTCTTCGCCGGACAAGATCCGGTGAGAGGCCGGGAATGGGCCACGCCCCGTGGTTGATCCCCGGCGGGGCTCAACACCCTGAGTGCCGCTGCTACAGGCTTTCGTCGTTCCGGTCGATAGCTGTCTTCATGTCTGACGAATCTCCCGATGGCCGGCCCGAGAACCTGGAAGGATGGGGTGCGATGAGTGACGCACTCCACCGGCAGGTGGCAGAAGCCTTTGCATCTCTCTCGGAGGAGGACATCTTGGCGCTCCGGGCGCTCGACGGCTTCGAGGCCGACAGGATCGAAGCCCGGCGCCGGTACGAGGAGTTCGTCGATTTCCCGATCGCGCCGGGTCACCTGTCTGCCGGATAGGACGAGGGCGGAACGCTCGCCACTCACCAGGAAGTCCATCGTGAGGGCACGATCCGAGGAGAGGGTTCTCGGGTTGGGACGCGGCCGTTGGGCAGTGCCGACAGGCCGTCAGCCCGTCAACAATCGAAGACCGACCAACAGATCTCGTTGCGCAACCGCTGATCGTCCAAGACGAGTTCGCGAATCACATCCGGGAGCTGTTCGCGCTGCCAACGGCACTCAAGCCTGCCGGCGCTCTCACCCTCCCGTCCGGAGGCGGCCGCACGCACGGCCTTGATGGCGTAGGCCGCAGCACCGAGCTCGTGTGCGGCGACATGCGCCACCACTGCCGCCTGGCCGGCGGCATATGCGGCGTGCCGAGCGGCTCCGCTCAACTCTCTTGCCGCAGCCATGGCATGGCCACCCGCCGCTCGGGACTGAGACATCCTGATCTCGCCGTGCGCCCATGCCCGAATCTGCTCGATCGCCTGGCGGGGCCGCGGGTCCGAGGGCCGCACCGACTCGAAGAGGTGCAGAACGTGCTCCGCGCACACCGCAGCCCACAAAGCCAGGAGCCGATGGTCGGAGTCCGTAAGCGTCCCCCCACGGCGGATGGTGATGAAGCGGGGGTCGCGCTCTTTGGGGAGAATCACGCTGGTGGAGCCCCGTGGCGTGGCGGGCTTGGTTGGCGTTCTGCGGTGCGGTCGGGCGGCAGGGGAGTGAGCTCGACGACGTGAACAACATCAGCCTACCCGTCGTGCCATGGCTCACCCGACGGATGATGCGCACGATCGGATGCCGTCGACCGGGTGGGGCCGGACCCCGGGCGTCTCACAATTCGGGCCCTGACGGTCCCGTCCGACGGACCCGGGTACTACCGTAGAGGGTGCATTCTCGGACCGGGACGACGCCCGGGAGGAGGGGTCCATGACCGACGTCCACGACACCCAAGACGCTCCACGTTGGAGGGGAATCAACCACCTGGCGCTGATCACGGCCGACATGGACGCCACGGTGCGCTTCTATCACGGTGTGCTCGGTGCCCGGCTCGTCGCCACCTTGGGGACCCCTCAGTTCCGGCACTACTTCTTCGAGTTCGGACCGGAGAATACGGTGGCCTTCTTCGAGTACACCGGCGTCCCCGTCGAGAGCTTCGCCAAGCCCGCCGGTGTGCCCGACCCCCGGGCCCCGCAGTTCGACCACCTGTCGTTCAACCTGCCGGACGAGAACGCCCTCCTCGCCCTCCGGGATCGTCTCAAGTCGGCCGGGTGCGAGATCACCGATGTGGTCGACCACGGCTTCATCCGGTCGGTGTACTTCACCGACCCGAACGGCATCGCCCTCGAGGCGTCGTGCTGGACGCTTGATGCGACCGGGCGCCCGGCGGACTACGGCGACGAGCAGCTGTTCTCCGATCCCGACCCCGTACCTGCGGTGCGCGAGCTGCGCGCCACGGGGGACGTGGCGTCGACCCCCCGGACGCGCCTCGCCTGACCGGACGGTCCGTCTACGGGCGTCCGCCGGGGAAGAGGAGAGTCAGGTTCCTCACCGAACGCAGGCCGTCGGAGTATCGCGGGGCGAAACCGGTGGGAAGGTCGTAGTGGGGTATGCGGCGGTGCCACTCGCGTAGGGCCACCCGCAGTTCCTGGCGGGCGAGGTGGGATCCGAGGCAACGGTGGATCCCACCTCCGAAGGCGATGTGGCGGTTCGGATTGCGGGTGAATTGGACCTCGTCGGCATTGTCGAATTCGTTCTGGTCGGTATTGGCCGATCCGAGGCAGGCGAGGACGATGTCGCCCTTGTTGACGGGGCACCCTTCGATCTCCCCGTCGGAGCGGGCCACACGGATGATCGACATCACCGGCGTTTCCCAGCGCAGGAGCTCCTCCACCGCCGCCGGGATGACTGACGGATCGTCGATGATCTGCTGCCGGTGATCGGGATGCTCGGCCAGGAATTTGAAGCTGCACGTGAGCGTGTCCGTGATGGTGTCGAGACCGGCCAGGATCATGAGGAAGCTGATGTCGATCACCTCCTCGTCGCTCAGGCGCTCACCCTCGACGTCGGTCGTGAGCAACGTGGAGAGCAGGTCGTCCCGAGGGGGCTCGCGACGTCGCTCGGCGATGACCTCCTCGAAGTAGCTGTACACGGCGCGGGCGTTGGCCTGGCGCTGGGCCAGGTGCTCCGCCGCCGTGTCGCCGTCGGGACGTTGGGTGCGCTCGTTGAACGCCAGCAGCCGGGGTAGCTCGGAGAAGGGCAGACCGAACAGCCGGAGGAAGATGGTCGAGGGGAGCGGGATGGCGAACTCGTTGGTGAAGTCGCAGCGGTCCCTGTGCTCGAACGCGTCGATGAGCTCGTTCACCTGGGAGCTGATCTGAGGCTCGAGGGCGGCCATCTGCTTCGGAGCGAAGAGCGGATCGAGAAGCTTGCGGTACTTGCGGTGATCGGGTGGGTCGATCTGGAGCGGGATGAGCGGGCGCTGCGTACCGAGAGGCGCCCCCTCCATGCCCGAGGAGTAGACCTCAGCGTTGCGCAGGGCGGTGTCGAGTGCGGCCCGTGTGGTTGTCTGCACCGCGCCGGGGACGCGCAGCAGGGGTCGGCGGGCGCGCATCTTGGCGTAGTGCGGTTGCGGGTACTCGAGGAAGCCCTGATCGTTTCCCCCGAACACCATCAGGTCGGAGTCGACGTCCGGCGTTCCCGTATCCGGTGCGGTCGTCATGGTCTCGCCATTTTACGACGGTTGGCGTTCCCTGCGTTCGAGGTGCTGGAGCTCCACCATGAGGGGAAGGACGAACCCGATGTACGCACTGGTCAGGACGTAGTCGTGCGTCGGGCCGTGGGTGATCCGATGCGAGGTGTCGATGATCAGGACCCGGTCGTCGTGGGCCTGATAGGCCCGGGCCCGTTCCACCAGGTCCTCGAGCTCGGTCACCGAGGCCACCTCGAGCCCGAAGTGGTCGAGGGCGGGCGCCACCAGGAAGGGATCGGTGGGCAGGAGGTAGACGAACTGGGCGGGCGCACCGGTGTAGAGGATGAGGGGGTTGCCCTTCTCCCCGGTGTTGTCACCCTCGGACCAACCGAACACGGCGCCGTAGAAGTCGAGCACGGTCGTTCGTCCCTCCTCGTCGAGGACGGACGGGTCGACGCTGATGGCCACATGGTTCAGCCGTGGGCGGAACACCCGATCGGTCACGAGGTCACCTCCGGTCGTACCAGGACCTTCCCGGCGATCTCCCCGTGGGCCAGTCGTGCCATGGCCTCACCGACACCGCTCAAGGGCACGTCGTCCGGTTCGACGAGGAGGTCCGTGGGCAGCGCACCGCTGGCCAGGAGTTCGAGAGCCGGACCGAATCCGTCGGCGTCGTAGTTGTAGGCACCCAGCACGGTCAGTTCGAGGACGATCATGCGGTTGTGGTTGATGCGGGGCAGGTCTCGCCCCGTGCCGACGAAGACGAGGGTGCCGGCAAAGTCCAACTGGTCGAGAGCGGACTCCGCGGCGCTGGCGTGGCCCGAGCATTCGAATGCGATCGCGAAGGGTTCGTCCACAGGTCGACCGAGGGCCGGTGCCGGAAGCCGGTCGGGCGAGATGACGGCGGCCGCACCGACGGCCGCCGCCCGGGCCCGGCGCACCTCTTGGGGTTCGGACACGGTGATGTCGGTCACGCCGCGCGCCAAGAGGACGGCCACGGTGAGCAGACCCACGGGCCCGGCGCCGGTGACCAGGACGCGGTCGGTGGACGCCACCTGGGACAGGTTGACGGTGTGCACGGCGATGGCCGTGGGTTCGGTGAGGGCGGCCACCCGGGTCGACAGGGAGTCGGGGAGACGCAGGAGCTGGTCGGCCCGCACCACGAGGTAGCGGCAGAAGGCGCCACCAAACGAGAGGTAGTCGGGGGCGGCGCGGGTGAGACAGACCGAGGGCCGGCCTCGTCGACAGGGCCGGCATGTTCCGCAACCGGGGGTGGGGTTGGACACCACCCGGGCACCGGGCTCCCAGCCCGACACGGCCGCACCGCAGGACACCACCGTGCCCGCCCATTCGTGGCCCAAGACGGTTCCCGGGCGCGCGTAGCCCTCGAGCACGAGGTGGAGATCGCTGCCGCAGATCCCGCACTGAGCCACCTCGACCAGCACCTCGTGGGGGCCGGGGACGGGGACGGGCCGGTCCTGGACGGCGATCCGACCGTCGCCGATGTAGACGGCCGCCGGCATCAGCTCGGGGGGCATGGGGAGATCGTAGAGCGCCGCCGCGGGCGGACATCGGGCGACGGAATCGGGTGGCGGAAGGTCACGGCGGTGGCTCGGTGAGCGCCGCGATGCGCTCGAGCGTCTTTTCCATGTTGGACTCCGTCTTCTTCGGGAGACCACCGAGCCTGAGCATGAGGCGTTGGTGGTCCTCGGAGATGTCCCAGCTCTCGCGCACGCGGGTCCCACCCTCGACCGGCTCGAGCTCGTAGCGCCAGACACGACCGGCGGCGATGCGCCCGAGGAACCCGGGCGGTCGGGCCTGCCAGGCGATGCGGCGGTTTTCCTCGAACTCGACGACGGTGTTGACCATCGAGTAGCCGATCCCCATCTTCATGGACATGCCGAAGGTGGATCCGAGCGATAGTCGTTCGGGCGCATCGTCCTTGGCCCGCTTCACCGTTCCCGAGCCGTCGATGGCAGGATGCCGCGACGCATCGGCCAGGAGGCCGAAGATGGCGGCCGGGTCAGCAGCGATGACCCTCTCCGTCGTCACCACGTCGCCGTTCATCGGCCCCTCCTCGATCGCCGGGGTCTCATTCTGACCGAGAGGCCGCCGGAGCGCTCGAACAACCTCGCTATCGTGGCGTCGGACCCGTCGGCGCCACAGGGTGCAGGTCGGTCACGTTGACGAGAGTGTGGTGCACCGCCGTCTCGATCCCGGTGGCCGGACGCTCTGGCCGGACGCTGTGGGGCCGGACGATGGGGCCGGACGATGGCCGTGAGACCCCCGAGGCCCGGTCGGGGCGCCACAGACCCCCGACTACCATCGGGGGGAGCGACGACGCCGACCACCTACGCGACTGATCGTGCCGTGGTCGCCTGTCCCTGTAGGAGTGAGGCGTGACCACGACGTCCATCGGTCGACCGGCGAGCGGCGAGGCGAGCGATCGCCGCCGGTGGCTGGCGCTGGTGGTGCTGTGCGTCGGTCAGCTCATGATCGTGCTCGATGCCACCGTGGTGAACGTGGCCCTCCCGACGATCCAACGGGACCTGCACTTCTCCCAGTCGTCGTTGGCCTGGGTCATCAACGCCTACCTGATCACCTTCGGCGGACTGCTCCTCCTGGCCGGACGCCTCGGGGACCTCATCGGGCCCAAGCGGATCTTCGTCACCGGCCTGGCCGTCTTCGTCGCCGCCTCGGCGTTCTGCGGCTTCTCCCAGAGCCAGGTGGAGCTGATCGTCGCCCGCTTCGTCCAGGGCGCGGGTGCCGCCATCGTCGCCGCCACCATCCTCGGCATTCTGGTCACCCTTTTTCCTGAGCCGAGGGAGAAGGCCAAGGCGATGGGGGTCTACGCCTTCGTGGCCTCCGCCGGCGGATCGATCGGGCTCCTGGCCGGCGGGGTGCTGACGCAGGCGCTGAGCTGGCACTGGATCTTCTTCATCAACCTGCCCATCGGGTGCGCGGCGCTCGTCCTCGGAGTGGCCCTCATCCCCGCGCACGAAGGGACGGGGACACACGACGGTGTCGACGTCCTCGGGGCGGTGATGGTGACCGTCGCCGTCATGCTGCTCGTCTACGCCATCGTGAAGGCCAGCGACTACGGGTGGGGGTCGCCCCGCACCATCGTCGTGGGCCTCGTGGCCCTGGCCCTCTTGGGGGGGTTCGTCCGGCTCGAGGCGCATCTCGACCATCCCCTCGTGCCGCTGCGGATGTTCCGGTCGCGCAATCTCACCGGTGCCACCCTCGTCCGGGTGCTGTTCCCCATCGGCATGTTCGGGCAGTTCTTTCTGGGGGCGCTCTACCTCCAACACGTGCTCGGGTTCAGCGCCATCACCACCGGCCTCGCCTTCATGCCCATGAACCTGGCCGTGGGCGTGTTCTCACTCACCATCGCGGCCAGGATCATGACGCTCCTCGGAGCCAAGGCGACGCTTCTGCCCGGTCTGGCGCTCATCGCCGTCGGGTTGGCCCTGTTCTCCCGGGTGCCGGTGCACGGGCACTACCTCACCGACGTCTTTCCCGGGATGCTCCTGTTCGGGATCGGGGCCGGGCTCGCCTTCACCCCCAGCATCGCCCTGGCCATGGCCGACGCCGCCCCGGCCGACACCGGCCTGGCGTCGGGCCTGGCCAACGTGTCGATGCAGATGGGGGCGGCCATCGGGATCGCCGTGCTGGCCAGCATCTCGACGTCGCGCACCCGGGCCCTGTCCGCCGGGGGATCGGGGCGGGACGCGGCGCTGGCGGGCGGCTACCACGTGGGCTACGTGATCGCCTCGGGGTGCATCGTGGCCGCCTTCGTCGTCGCCGCCGTGGTGCTCAAGGATCGCAACGTGGGCAAGGCGCAGACGGCCGAGCAGCGTACGACTCTGCACATGGGAGAGGGCGAGACCGGCCTCTGAATAGCCCGTCGGTTGAGTGTCCCGACGCTCAGACGACCTGCTCCAGCCCGGGGAGGCGGCAGAGATGGGGAGGCTGCGGACGTCCGAACAGATAGCCCTGTGCGTAGTCGCATCCCACCCGGGACAAGAAGGCGAACTGTGCCTCGGTCTCGACCCCTTCAGCCACCACCCGCAGTCCCAAGGTACGCGCCAGTTGGGTCACGGCGTTCACGATGGCTTCGTCATGGTCCGACTGGCCCAGGCCCGAGACGAAGGAGCGGTCGATCTTGATCGTGCTGATGGGGAGGTCCCGGACGTAGCGCAGCGAGGAGTATCCCGTCCCGAAGTCGTCGATCGCCAGTTGTATGCCGAGGTCGTGGAGCTCGACAAGGCGGCGGCGGGCCTCGTCCTCGTCCGTGGGGAGCAGCGTCTCGGTGACTTCGAGGACGAGCCGTAGGGCATGGGGATCGATGCTGGCGTCGCGCAGGGACATGGCGATGGTCTCGGCCAGGTCCGGCTCCGTCAGCTGACGCCCCGAAAGGTTCACGCTGACGGCCAGGTGCTCGTCGGGACCCAGGTGGGCGTTCCAGCGCTGGACCTGCCGGCACGCTTCGGACAGGACCCACGCTCCGATGGGGACGATCAGGCCTGTCTGTTCGGCGGCGTCGAGGAATTCGGCCGGGGCGAGCAGGCCCCGGGTGGGGTGTTGCCAGCGCAGGAGGGCTTCCACGCCCACCCACCGGCGGCTCGCCGTCTCCACGATCGGCTGGTAGAAGACGACGAGCTCGTCGCGCTCGAGGGCGCGCGCCAGAGCGGTCTCGGTGTGGACGCGCTGACGGGCCACGGCGCGCGTCGCCTGGTCGAAGAGCTGCACGCGCCCCTGCCCGCTACGGGCCTTGGCCAGGTACATGGCGTAGTCGGCGTCACCGAGGAGCTCTTCGGGGCTGGGCCCGTCGTCATCGACGAAGGCCACGCCGATGCTCACACCGATGTGGAAGCGTTCGCCGTTGATCACGAAGGGCTCGTCGATGGCCCTCATGGCCCGCTCGGCCAGAGCCATCACCGCGTCCTGGCTGGCCATGCCCTCGCACAGGATCACGAATTCGTCGCCCCCGAAGCGCGACAGGGTGTCCGACGCCCGTACGACACTGCGGAGCCGGTCCGCCACGCACCCGAGGAGCTCATCGCCCGCCCCGTGGCCCAGACTGTCGTTCACGAGCTTGAACCGGTCGAGATCGAGGAACATCACGACGGGGGGCGGGCCGTCGTGTCGCAGGCCCCGGGCGATGGCGTTGCGGAGTCTGTCGACCAGGAGCAGCCGGTTGGGCAGACCGGTGAGGGGGTCGTGCAACGCCTGGTGGGCGAGCTTCTCCTCCGCCTCCTTGCGCTCGGTGATGTCCCGGACGTTGACGACGTATCCCCCCACGGCCGAGCGGTCGCGCATGTCGGTGACCACCGCCTCCGCATGCCGCCAGCTCCCGTCACGATGCCCGATGCGGAACTGGAGTGGCTCGATGACGGCCTTGGCGGTCAGAAGGGTCACCAGCTCCGGTTCGACGCGGGCCCGGTCATCGGAATGGACGAGCTCCGAGGCGCGGTGGCCGATGAGCGATTCGGGCTCCCGACCGAGGAGCGATCGTGTGGCCGGACTGGCGTAGAGGATCACACCGGCGGGGCCGAGCACGAGGGTCGTGTCGGAGGAGTTCTGGACGAGCGACCGGAACCGCTCCTCACTCGTGCGCAGGGAGGATTCCGCCTCCTCCTTCTGCGCGCTCGTCGCCCCGGCCATGCGGATGACGAAGACGAGGACGAAGGCCCCCATGAGGCCGAGCGTCTCGGCCTTGGCCAGGTCGAGGAACGACGGCACCCAGCCCTGCCAGATGCCGATCTGCGCGATGGTGATACCGAGGACGCTCCAGAAGGTGGCGATCCGCCAGGTACGCGACCCACTCCGGGCGATGTTCTCGAGGGCCACGAAGGCATAGGCGCCGATCACCACGGGGCCCCACCCGGTCATGTAGATCACGGTGGTGACCGAGGCGGTGTGGAAGCCCACCCGCATGTGGAGCCAGAACCGGTTCGGGTTGCGACGGTAGAACGACTCGATGAAGATGCTCACCGCCGGCATCGCCGCGAACAGGACGATGTACAGGACCACCGGGAGATGGGCCACCAGCCCCAGGCGACGCAAGACGAGAATGACGACGAACGCCGCCGGCCCGATGGCGTAGCTCAACAGGAGGGGTCCGAACCCCTGGGCTTTGGGCGTCGATTCCCGGCCCCCTCCGTCCGGCGTCGAGAGGCCCTCCGGCGAGGGTCGATCGACGGCCGGATGGCCGTCGGACAGCTGCAGGGGATCGGCACCGGCCGGGGGTCCACGCCGACCCGACGAGGGGTGGACCGCAACGCCGGGCACCGTCTCGGCGTCCGGCGCCGAGGGGGCGTCGGCGACGGCGGGCGCGTCCGGCAACGCCGGCGTGTTCGAGTCTCGACGACCTGCCGTGAGCATCCGAGAGCCCCCCTCGACTCCGTCCCGGGCGTGTGTTCCCAAGTCATCGACGGAATTTTCCGGGGCCTTGAGCGGCCCCGGCCCACCCACCGGCGCCGGACTCCGATCTGGTCCGCCGCGAGCCCCTGAGGGTCGATGACCTGGGTCTTTACCGACCGGGGGTGAGGGCGGCGGCGCGCTGGGCCAGGCTCGGATCGCGCAGGTTCCGGCACACGTCGGCGAAGGCAGGGGTGGGGCCCCGCCAGGCCAGCTCGTCCACGGCGCCGAGGAGGGACCGATCGACGCGCAAGGTGGCCAGGTCACGGAAGAGCATGGCCGTCTCGCGCTCCTCGGCCAGGCGGGCGGCCAAGGTGGCCGCTCCCCGAACCGTCCGGCTCACCCCCGGATCCCAGTCGGCGGCCCGGTCCGGGATGTCGGGGATGTGCCCGTAGTGGGCGAGGACCACCGAGGCCGTCCGCTTGCCCCAGCCGGCGATCCCCGGGAACCCGTCGGCGGTGTCACCCACGAGGGCCAGCCAGTCGGGAATGGAGGCGGGGTCGACACCGAACTTGGCCCGCACGCCGTCGTCGTCGGTGACGGCGCCGCTCCGGCGGTCGAGCTGGACCACGCGGCGACCGACGACGCACTGGGCCAGGTCCTTGTCCGGGGTGCACACGAGGACCTGCTCGACGGCGCCGTCGTCGGCGGCCACGGCTGCCGCCGACGCCAGGGCGTCGTCCGCCTCGAGTTCGACCATGGGCCAGACCCGCACCCCGAGCGCGCCCAGGGCCTCCTCGAGCGGGATGAACTGGGCCCGCAGTTCGGGTGCGATCCCCTCACCGGTCTTGTAGCCGGGCCACATGCCGTTGCGGTAGGACTCGATGACGTGATCGGTGGCCACGCCGATGTGGGTGACACCGTCGCCGAGCATCGCCACCACGGAGGAGACGACACCCCGGACGGCCCCGATCTCGGCGCCGTCGTCCCCCGCACGCGCCGGCTGGCCGAAGAAGTGGCGGAACAGCTCGTAGGTCCCGTCCACCAGGTACACCCTGATTCCCATGGCGCTCCTGACCTGTGCCTATGGATGCGGTCCACCGGGGGCACCCTGGAATGACCCTCGGTGTGCCCGCGCTAGACCGGGTCGACGCGGATGTCGTCGACCGTCATGGCGCCGAGAGTAACGCCGCCGACGGCGACACATCACCCCGGCTCCTCAGGTGCCGTGCGAGACCAGTGAGAGGGTCGACCTCCATTACGTGAGCGTGAGCCAGGTGCGGCCGTCGATGAGCTCCCGGACGGCGTCGAGGTGGCCGGCGTGACAGGCCGTCTCGGCGATGACATGGAGGATGACGGCGCGCAGGTCCGCCAGTCGCCACTCACCGAAGAAATCCGGCCAGGCTCGTGGTTCGGCGTCGAGAGCGGTAGCGGCGATGATGGCGTTGGCGCGGTCGATCTCCTGCCGGTAGCCGTCGAAGACCGACTGAGGTCGGGTCCGTGGTGCCACCACCCATCCGTCGTCAGAATCGGGATCGAGGAGGTCGGCGGCGACGACCCGGCGGAACCAGAATCGTTCCACGTCCACGGCGAGGTGCTGGACGAGACCCAGGCTGGTCCACCCGCTCGGCAGCACGGGCCGATGGAGTGCGTCGCTCGGAAGTCCCTCGAGGATCCC
>Ga0209415_10005604_pt1 | contig 22517 bp, 18 predicted proteins | sample PeaSoiSIISIP2007_FD_187696 | JGI IMG/M metagenome (GOLD analysis project Ga0209415, IMG submission 187696) | Peat soil microbial communities from Weissenstadt, Germany - SII-SIP-2007 (SPAdes) (version 2) | ecosystem: Environmental > Terrestrial > Soil > Wetlands > Peat | place: Germany... | reverse complement strand
TGTCTGCTTGCGCTTGATCCTTCAGGAATCATGACTACACGTCATCAATCAACACTTGACCGGTCGTTCCATATCAGCACGCTGCCATGATGCGGGCCGGCAAGACAACCTACGCGCTGCGGCTCAGCGAATCGTCTGGGAGCCATCAGGTTCTCGTTTCGACGAGTGGATGGCTGCGCTGTTCTGGATGGATAGCCCGCAGCCACCCGACCCCGCGTGGTCAATGGCGCGCGTCGAACATTGTCTCACGCAGATTTGGGCGGTGGTGTTACGGATCGCGGCGGGGAATGTTCCGTGCGTACTGGACACCACCAATGACTGGCACGTTATTCGCGGCAGCCCGCGGGAATTACATCAAGAGTTGACTTTCATCAGGATCGCGCCGTATCGTTTTGCTGTCGCCGAGTTACCGACCAATTGCAGGGCGACTGACAAATTCTGCTAAAGCGTCCGGTCTCGGAGAGGAACCCCTCGAGCGCCGGCACACGCCGGATTGTCGAGGGGTTTTTGCATTTCTGGAGACCGAGATGGCGAATGCAGACGATGGTCCTCGTGCTCGCGCGCGGGTGCCAGAAACCTGAGCGTGAAAGCTGAAACCATGATGAGACCAGCAGCGCCGATAAGAACGTCGCGCACCAGGAGCACACTCATCCATTGTCAACGGAGGTCGGCTTATGTCCGATGTCGCAGATCGCATTCGCGGTAAATGGCATCAGCCGTACATTGAGGGTGATCATGGACTGCTTGAGACGCCCCGAAGCGGTCAGTCGCGTGATTAGCGTGGACGCATGCTGTCGATGCCATTCTGCGAAAAGAAAAACAGCGCAAAAATAAAGGTGCTGCCATGAAACCGTACCGCTACTGCGCGGCTCGCAAAAAGTGGGTTTTCTCCAACGGGGTCGTCGGTACCTACCGCCACTTTTACTACTTCTCGACGCCTTTAAAACGCTGGTTGGCCTTTCAGCGTTTGTTGCAGCGCTTCGGGATTACGCTCCCGAAGCCCGTGGAGCACCGGATTCTCGGGATATTGGACGCAGTCATTGAACACAGCGGGCTGCGGCGGTGATCTGCCCGACGTGCCGGGAGCCGATTCCGTGGCACAGGGATGATTACCCTGCGAGGGGCACCGAGCGCTTCGCCGTTTGAGCGCTCAAAGGTGCCGCTGCCCAAATGGCTGATGGCCGCGTATCTGCTGTGTTCCAGCAGGAAGGGCATCAGCACTCAGCAGCTTCATAGGACGCTCGGCGTGACGTATAGGACGGCCTGGCGCATGGCGCACCGAATCTCAGAGGCGATGCTGCACCAGAATCCTCACCGGGTGCTGACGGCGCTGTGGTTGCAGTCGATCCTTTTGGGGGAACAGAAACGGCGGAACCACCTGCTCTCAGCGGCCCTCAGGGCCGTGCCGGCGTAAGGCGAGTAAAGTCCCAAGTTCTGCCTTTCGCTCATCGGGCGCCCGCCAGGTGGTGGGACTTGGAGGGGTAGGCCACGATGCCGACAACAATTGCTGAAGCGTTCGGTGCGGCGGGCTCCACCCTAAGGGTGTCGTCAAGTGGAGCGGCCAAGTGCCAATATCCGCGTCAGGTGTGTATGTCGTATCCTTGACGCGGTCCCTCAGTACCTACAGCGGCAAGCTGAGCGCCGCGCCGTTGGCGATGGCCGAGTTCAAGGTCTGGCTTGAGAGATGCCCCAAACTCACTCTCGACGGCGTGCGGCCGACGGCGCAGGGCTTGATGAAGCGCATTCGGTGCTTCTGGATTCCCGACGAGGTAATACTCTACATCGGCCGCGCGAAGTCACTGTCCCAGCGCCTTGACCAGTACTATCAAACGTCAATCGGAGCGCGCCGCCCGCACTCTGGCGGCTACTTCGTCAAGCTGCTCTCCAACTCCAATCATCTCTGGGTGCACTACGCGCCGTGCTCTAATCCCGACATTGCCGAGGATAGAATGGTGCGTCAATTTTGCGGGAACGTGTCAGACACCTCGAAGGGCGCTCTCCACGATCCCAATCATCCCTTCCCATTCGCGAACCTCGAATGGCCCCACGGCGTAAGGAAGGCCCATGGTTTGCTCAGATCGCGCAACTCAGAAGCATGACAGGCATTGCCGGAATGGGTGCGGCCGGTCGGCGCGGGCGCAGGGCACGGAAAGTTACTTTGGTTGAGGGACTGCGGAATTGAATTCGAGTTGCAGGCGTTCCATGCTTTGCTGGCCGACACGGATAAGGCCGGTACGCGGGCTGTCGAACTCGGCGACGAGGGCCATGACGATGGCCACGGTCAGGGGCAATACGAGCATCTCCACCAGCTGCCTGTGGCGCATGCTGTAACCCGTGACCAGGCAGGCCAGCACCGAAATCAGAATAACCATGAGCCAAATCGCGGCGGGGATGCGGTTTTCTTCCGCAGCCAGTCGTTCCTCGGTCAAATCTCCTATCTGATTCAGAGCTTGCACAAATATGGGAGTGACAGAGTTCGGGTTCTGTTCAACGAGCGCGACAGCCTGCTGCTGCATTTCGTGCAGGAGTTGCTTGGACCGGGCCAGGCAGGCGCGCAATGTCGGCTCGTCCAGGTCCTCTTTGGCGAAATCGATGCGAGAATTCAAATACTCGCGCAACTCACCGAGAATTTTTCCGCGGAAGGGCTCGGGAAGCATCTCGGCGCGAAGGTGAACGGTGGCAATAGCGCTGGCTTCGTTGATGATGAGTTCCTTGCGGTGATCGTAATGAGGCTGCGCCATGGGAAGCGTAAAGCCGAGCAGCAGACTCAGGAGGACATTGAGGCCGTTACTGGCGGATTCAATTTGGGAGTGGTTCTGCTCATCGCCGCGCCGGAAGTGGGAGCCGAGATTCACGCACAACAACAGACCCAAGAGAAGGACGGAGAAGAAATGCCAGGGATGATCGATCAACCAGAGCAAGGCGTACCTGCTTCACACGGAAAAATCTTGATTCGTCGGACTCACTGCTAATCGTGAAGAAAGATATCACAGCGGCCGCAATCTGGGATAAGTCCTTATAAACGCGCTAATCGTCACGTTGACCAGATCTGGGTTTCTCGACTGATAGCCAACACCTAGAAGCGGTGCACTGGCCCGATGGATCTGTGTGCCCTCATTGCGGCAGCGCTGAGAAGCCGTATCAGCTTCAAGGTAAGGCGCATCGGCCGGATCTGTGGAAGTGTGGGGATTGCCGCAAGCAGTTCACAGTGACGGTGGGAACGCCGTTCGAGCACTCAAAGGTGCCGTTGTCCAAATGGCTGATGGCCGCTTATCTGCTGTGTTCCAGCAGGAAGGGGATTAGCGCTCGGCAGCTTCAAAGGACGCTTGGCGTGACGTATAAGACGGCCTGGCGCATGGCGCATCGAATCTCAGAGGCGATGCTGCGCCAGAATCCTCACCGGGTGCTGACGGCGCTGTGGTTGCAGTGGATTCTCTTGGGAGAACAGAAACGGCGGAACGAGGAGAAGGCCGTGGTGGCCGAACAGAGGCACAGAACAGCGGCATATGATCGCCCGAATCCACATGCCCAGCATGACCCGTTTCTGGCGTGACCCAGACCGATCTGGGCGATGGCGCCGGCCGCTGAAGGGCCTGAATCGCCGACTACGGCGCTGCCTCGAACCGCTGCAACCGGCCCACAACCTGCCATCGCACGTGATCACCTCATGGCCCGTTAGCCGACGTTCACACCCAACGGGCGCATCGCCGGTTCCGCTCAGTTTCCAAGGCCGCACTGTCGCCATCACGGTAATGCCTTGAGCGCGAGTGCAGATTTCTGGCCGCGAGACCATTGGGTTGAGATCGGGACGACAGCGTTATGTCATATCCGAGAAGTCGCATTGCCAGGTCGGTGCGCTGCCGGGTATAAGTCAAATCAAGAAGCAAGATAACTTAGGGGTCACAAGAGTCATCTGACCCAGACGGATTGGTAGAGATCAAAAACGACGATTGCGGTGGGGGCGCATCCGTGGAATCAAAAGCGGAATATGATCTGCGCATTGGGCGCGAGTGCCGCACGAATGCGGAACTCTATAGTTGGCGTAACCCGGCACCGCTGCCGCGAGATTGGCGGCCGCCGAAGGACGAGCGCGTGTTCAACAACGAGGTTTTCGATGCCGCTACGGCACAGTGCCCGCAGAGCATCGACGGACACTGCATCTGCTGGAAAGAAGGTGCCAACGACTGTCACTTCTGCGGAGCGCGAGCACCGAGCGCTTCATGACGCACTGGGAACCAACGGGGACCGCGTTGGAGCGGCGCACTGGCCTCCCCGTTTGCGGCCGCTGGTGAAAGGCGGGAGTGGGTCACGAAGCGACCATCGGCGAGTCGGTCGCGGTTGACGGTTGCTGACCGGCCGAGACATTCGGCGAAAGGCACGGTGAGGGCGCGTAGAGCGGCACCTGCAGAACCCCGTCAATCCCTCCAGAAGCTCTTGAACCGTGCCGGGCTCAGCTCGGTGTATCGGACGGTGTGCTGGATGTTTCGGTGCCCGAGCCACAGCTGCAGCGCCCGGGTGTCGTGCCCGTCGTTGGCCAGCTTGAATCCGCAGGCGTGCCTGAGCATGTGCGGGTGAACGGGGAAGGGCAGCTTCGCTTCCTCGCCGGTGCGTGTGACCATCTTACGCACGCCGTCAGCGCTCATCGGGCCACCGCGCTCGGATATGAACACGAACCCGCCATGGTCGGGCCACTCGCGGGCGAGTTGCCGCAGTGCCCGCAGCTCGTCGCCCTGCATCGGGTGGGTGGAGGGCGTTCCGTTCTTGGCGCGGCGGACGTGCAGGTGGCCGGCCTTGAGGTCGACCTGATCCCACTTGAGGGTCACCAGCTCCGAGACCCGCAGGCCATGCCGGTAGGCCAGCAGGATCAGGCAGGCATCGCGCTGCCCGTACCGGGACCGCTTCCCGGCCACCGTCATCAACTTCGCCACCTCAGAGGGCGTCAGGTACTCACGGGTGCGCAGCAGGGCGTTGGGCCGGCGCTTGGGCATGGATCGCCGGACCGGCCTGCGGCGCTTGAGCTGGACGATCTGGGCTGGCATCGGGTCTCCTGGGATGAACTGTCCGGTTTTCGGTGATCGGGCCGGGCGGGTAGGGCGACGGTAAGTGCCTGATCCGCTCAGGCCCGGCTGGGTTAACTGACCGTACAATAGCTCATCTCAGGACAGTATCGAGGGCCATGTGACCATAACCTGAGGGCGCACACGCCCGCCGAGGTGGAACCGTCGTCGGACATGCAGCCCGCTTCGCTGCGGCTCTAGGCGGCTCTTGGTAGCGCACTTTCATGGGGTGCAAGGGGTTGGAGGTTCAAATCCTCTCGCTCCGACCAGCTACAATCGAACTGATGATTGACGCTCTGTACCACTCTGTACCCCTTTTTGTATCCACTTTGCAGGAGAACGCATGGCAATCATCACTCTAATACTTGGCATCCTCTTGGGTTGGTTTGGGAACTGGTTTTATTACCGGCGATCAAGGGATGATTCGGCGCGCGCCCGTGAGCTGCAGCTTCAGCACCTGCGGACACTTATCGTCGGGATGGAGAATGCTGGCCACATTGAAGCGGTGCGCGATGCTCAAGGCAACGTCACTGGAGGGCACGTCATTCGACCCATAGTTCAGACCGGCGCTGCGGCCGTGCAAGGCCAGCCTGCAATTGTGGAAGTTCATACGGGGCCTTCGACCGGCTCAGGGAACGGGAGTTGTGACACCCACAGACCCTAAGCTGTGAGGGGCGCCGACGTTCTGAGGGCCACCCCTTGCCCACTGGGCGCCCCGGGTAGACGCTAGGGCATCTGTTAACCGCCGAAGTCATCAACTGCATCCGGGAGTCGGTAAATGCCGAGCTGCCGCCGTCACACCCGCCTGGGTCAACTGTCCGAACAATACCCGATCTACGGACAGTATTTAAGGCAATATGACGATAACTTTCCGCGGCCGCTCTAGCTCATGTTGCACTTGGCGGAGTTTTAGTCTGTAAAGTTGGCGGGCAAACACCCGGCTTGCAAGGTGCGGAGTTCGCCGCGGGCGCGCCTCGTCCGGTACTTAGAAACGCCAAACGGAATCGCGGTCTGAACCCACCACTCGTCCTGCTTGGTTGTGGCGGACGCCGCTTGCACGAGTTTGAGTGGTAGCCGAATGCACCTGTCCGCGGACGGCGTATACCCGACCACCTCAAATACGCGCGGGTCACGTTGGGGCGCTAGCAAGAAGCGCAGATTTCCAAGAGCTTCCGTGAGTCTCGCGGCGACAAGGTCCGCGTCGAGTTGTGTGGACAGCTGGCGACGCGCGATGGCGTGCCGCTGTTGGGCTGCGCTAATCAGTACCCGCCGCGCCGCGGTCGTAACGCCGAGCGCGGAGATGATGGCTTCTGATAGCTCCCCCAAGAATCGATCGGCAAGCTCCAGAAGCGCCGCGTTGCGACTATGGAGGCCCGCGTGGACGGCGGCGTACGCGGCTCTTTGCGAAGCGACGTGGTCCATGTGCGCGGTGGCGACAGCGGCAGCGGTGCCGACAGGCATTACCGGCTGGTGCGGGCTGTGCATAGACGTGCCAAAACGGGAGCCGACAAGGATCAAGAGGCTACAACGATGCCGCGGAATGCTCCACACAGTATGCGATGCGCGTCGGTGCTATATGACGGCCCGGAAGAAGGTTGCCGACCGATCCCGAAATGGGCCGGCAACGGCCTGTCCCGGCGAGCGTAGAATGGCGCTGCATGGGTAAGCTGCTCGATCGGCTCGGTACGAGCCGAAGAGGCCAAGAAGTTCAGGTAGTGGCTGGGCCTAGTCGGCGCGCAGACTCTGAGCATCAAGCCAGTTCATTCCTTGGAGAGCGGCAAGGCGAAACTGGACCAGGGGAGACCCGGCGAATGCCGGCCTGTATAACAGGCATGATAGAGAAAGATTCATAACTGCTCTGCGTACGCCACTGGTGCACTGCGCCTAACTGAGGCGTAGAGCCGCGAGGATTGCGCTTGAGGTGGGTTCGGACACGATGATTGGCTCGCCTCCCATAAGCCCAGGCCAGGTCCTAACTGGTGCGCTCTTTAGCGAGCCCATGCGGATCGAAACGGTGCAGGCCAACGGCCCTGCAAGCTGGGTAATTGGTCTGGCCGGGATTCAGTCCGAGCGGTTTCGCAGGGTCACGCTCACGGCAGCCGATCTCGAGCGCCTTACCATCCTCTCTGCGCAACACTCCTTTGATGGCGATGGCCGCTTGTTGCGGCTTGGGCTTCAGGCATACGCCCTCGGCATCGCATACGAGTTCGACCCGTACTTCGGTCTCTCGATCTCCCGTGTCGATCCTTTGCCGCATCAGCTCGAGGCGGTCTACGACCATCTTCTTAAGCTGGCGCGTGTGCGCTTTCTGCTTGCCGACGATGCCGGCGCGGGCAAGACCATCATGTCGGGTCTGCTCATCCGCGAACTCGAACTGCGCGGCCTCGCCGAGCGCATCCTAATCGTCTGCCCGGCAAATCTTGCCTTCCAGTGGCAACGCGAGTTGAAAGAGAAGTTCGACGAAAAGTTCCTGGTGATGAAGGGTCAGGATCTTCGTGAGCAGTTCGGAGTTAATCAGTGGATGGATCGTCCTCGTGTGATCACGTCGCTCGATCTCGCAAAGCGCGCCGAGATCCTACCCGGCCTAAGGCAGGTGCACTGGGACCTGGTCATTGTCGACGAGGCGCATCGCATGTCCGCCTCCGACGAATCGCACAAGAGCCTGCGCTACAAGCTGGGCGAGCTACTTCGTGACACCTCAGACCACATGCTAATGCTGACGGCGACTCCCCACAGGGGCGATCCAGTTAACTTCAGCCTGTTCCTGCAGCTACTCGACGCCGACTGTTACGCGGACGTGAAGTCGATCCGGGAGGCTATGGACCGCAAGAGGGCGCCTTTCTATCTGCGCCGCACTAAGGAGGCGATGGTCTACTTTCCTGAGCGGCGGGCGGACGGGACTTGGGGCGCGAAGCCCATTTTCACCAAGCGAATCCCGCACACTGTCGACTTCCAGATCGACGGAGCGGAGTTCGATCTCTATCGCGATGTGACACGGTTCGTGAAGCGCGAAAGCGCTCGCGCGGCGGCGCAGGATGAGGACCCACGCGCTCGCGCGGTTGGCTTCTTGATGTCTCTGTATCAGCGTCGGCTCGCGTCGAGTACCTACGCCATGCGGCGTTCACTTGAGAATCGTGCGCGGCGTCTCGAGGAGGGTCTCAAGCGAGCCCAGGATCTCGCCCGCCAGGCCCCGCCGGATCTCCCCGATCCCGAGGAGCTTGAGGAAATGGAGGAGAGCGAGCGTGATCGGCTCGAGGCGCTCCTTGAAGCGACCACGCTCGCAGGGAGCGCAGATGCCGTACGAAATGAAGTCCAGGAGCTGCGACGCCTCGCCGACGAGGCTCAGGCTGTTGAGAATGCAGGCACGGAGGCGAAGCTCTCGGCACTCAAAGCGCTGCTCCAGAAGGAGGGGTTTTTTGATCACGGGGACCAGCGGCTGCTCCTCTTCACCGAGTTCAAAGACACGTTGGACTACCTCATGGGCCGCCTCAGGTCGTGGGGCTTTCGCGTCGGCTGCATCCACGGTGGCATGAAGTCGGGCTCGCGCGATGAGCTGGCCACCAGACTTCACGCGGAGCAGCAGTTCCGTGAAGGCGAGATTCAGGTATTGGTAGCCACGGAAGCCGCAGGCGAGGGAATTAACCTGCAGGTCTGCAACATCCTCTTCAATTACGACATACCGTGGAACCCAAACCGCCTTGAGCAGCGTATGGGCCGCATCCACCGCTATGGCCAGCGCAAGGACTGCCTGATCTTCAACTTCGTGGCGACCAACACCATCGAAGGCCGCGTCTTGCAGCGACTGCACGAAAAGCTCCAGGAGATTCGCGATGCGCTAGATGACGACGCCGTTTTCAACGTTGTCGGCGAGATCTTGCCTGCCGCGCATGTCGAGCGCGTGCTGCGCGACTACTACGCCGGAAGGCTCGGCGACGCTGACCTCGAGGAGCGAATGCTACGAGATGTCGACGAGGCACAGTTCCGTGCCATCTGCCAGAACGCCCTCGAGGGGCTCGCGAGCAAGAAGCTCAACCTGGAGATGCTGATCGAGCGGCGCGCGCGGGCGCAGGAGCGGCGCGTCGTCCCGGAGACTATCGCGCGTTTCCTCTGTGAGGCGGCCGAATTCGTGCCACTCACCCTAAAGACCATCCCGAGCGTGCCGCACGCCTTTGAGCCGGCGCGCACGCCCTCGATCCTCCGTCGTTACGAGAAGGACCCGGACTGGAGGCTTCCCGCTCTCGCGGATCGCTATCCGCGATGTTCTACCGACCGCGACGCCGCTGAAATCGAGAAGTTGGAGTGGGTTACGCCCGGCCATCCACTTTTCGAGGCGATCCGCCGGCACACCCTTACACGGGCGCTCGACGTGTTTAGCACAGGCGCCACTTTTCATTCCCTCCAACACGAGAGCCCGGCGCGCATCGACTTCTACCGGGCGCGTGTAGTGGATGGACTCGGGCAGGTTGTCCACGAGAGGCTCTTTGCTGTAGAGATTCCGCAGGACGGCGAACCCCGGCTACAGGAGCCAGGCGTGCTGGGCAACTTCGCGCCAGCGGAGCCACCCGCCGAGATGCCGGCAGTCGCTACCCTGCCCGAAGTGACGACCTGGTTTCATGAGCATGCGCTAGCACCGTTTCTCGAGGAAACACGCAAGGATCGTCTGTCCGAGGTTGACCGCGTCAGCGCCCACGTCGAGCTATCCCTCACGGAACTCCTCCAGCGCGCGGATGAGGAGATCGGTCGCGCGGCGTCCGATGCGGAGCAGAAGCTCCCAGGCGCCGAGGGGCGACTTGCACAGGCGGAATCGCGGCACGCGGAACTGCTTGCCCGCCGCGACCGCCGCAGGATCGACCTTGATCGCCAGAGAGCGCTCACACTCCAGGCAGTCGAGCGGCTCGGGAGCGTCCTTGTACTGCCGCACCCCGAGCGTGAGGCGCCGGAGGTGCGCCGCCTGAAGCCGAACGTAGAGACCGAAGCTATCGCGATGCGCGTCGTCATGGAGCATGAGCGGGCGCAGGGCCGTCAGGTCTACGATGTTTCCGAGAAGAACCTAGGGTACGACGTTACGAGCCTCGATCTCGCTTCGGGGGAACTGCGCCTGATCGAAGTGAAGGGCCTCGGCTCGGCGACCGGAACGGTGTTGCTGACTCCCAACGAACGCCGCGTCGCTGAAGACCGGCGCGACTGCTTCTGGCTCTACGTTGCCACGAACTGCGACACGGCCCCGGTACTGCAGGAGCCGATCCGCGACCCGGCCCGTCTCGACTGGAACGAAGTGACCAAGGTTGCCCACTACTACCTATCGGTGGACGCGATGAAGAGACCGATGCAGGTGCTCGAGGACTCGCCGCCTTATGAAGGCCGGTCTTGATCCCCAAGGACTGCAAGCGCCTCGCCGAGGTGGACTTCCCGATCGCCGAGGTCAGCAAGCACGCGGCGCGTGAGAAGTCTATCCGGCACGGTCATCCGAGCACGCTCCACCTGTGGTGGGCCCGACGCCCGCTCGCATCGAGCCGAGCGGTGCTGCTTGGGCTCCTGTGGCCGGACCCATGCGATCCGCTCTGCCCGGCAGATTTCAAGGCAGAAGCGCAGCGACGCCTGCGAGAGGTGCCCGGTTGCAACCCGGGAAAGTCGGATGAGGACCTGCGTCACGCGCTCCTGAGATTCGTCGCCGACTTCGCAAACTGGGACAACGCCGCGCAGCGCACCTATGTCGAGGTAAGCCGCGCTCTGGTGAAATCTGCATACGCACCTGTAGATGGCGACTCCTACGAGCCGCCACTCGTAGTGGATCCATTCGCAGGCGGCGGGTCGATCCCCCTTGAGGCACTGCGCGTGGGCTGTGACGCCTTCGCGAGCGATCTCAACCCAGTGGCCTGCCTGATCCTCAAGGTAATGCTCGAAGACATTCCACGCCGCGGTCCAACACTGGCCGAGGAGCTCCGTCGAGTCGGTGCGCAGATCAAGCAGCAGGCGGAGTTGGAGCTGGCCGAGCTGTATCCGAAGGATTCCGACGGCGCAACGCCGATCGCCTATCTCTGGGCTCGGACGGTGCACTGCGAAGCACCTGCGTGCGGGTGTGAAATCCCTCTCGCGCGCTCGTTCTGGCTGAGCACCCGATCTGGGTCGAAGGCCGCGCTGCGCTACGTTATCGAGCGGCATACGGGCAGCCCGCCGCGCATATCTTTTGAGATCTTTTTGCCCACCGACCTGGACCGCATACCGCCTGGCACCGTCATTAGTGCAAAAGCAACGTGCCCGGCATGCGGTGTCGTGATGCCAAAGGAGAGACTGCGCGCCCAACTGTGCGCTCAAGATGGCGGAAACGCGCCCCAATTCGGCGCCGGCGGCGAGAGAACGGGAGGGGCTCTCATGCTAGCAAAGGTGCTTCGTCACCGAGGCGGACTGCTGTTTCGGCTGCCGTCGCAGAATGACTATGATTCAGTTCGGTCTGCGATATCGAGACTTAACACGCTGGACCCGATGGCTGAGGAGCCAATCGTTCAGAAGCGAGTCGCAAAGAACTCGCCGTTCCGCGTCCACCTGTACGGCATGCGACGGTTTGGAGACCTGTTTAATCCGCGCCAAAAACTAGCGCTCGACTTTGTAGCGCGCCAGATCGCTGTCTCTATGGATAGCCGCTTGCATGGCTTGCTGGCTTGCGTGCTAAGCAGATGTGCCGACTACTGGAGCAGTAACGCCGTGTGGGCCAAAGAAGGGCAATTCGTAGCCCACACATTCGGTCGTCAAGCGTTGTCGATAGTCTGGGACTACGTCGAGGTCGCACCTTTTGGTGAGGGCTCCGGCGACTTGTCTGGAGCCGTCGATTGGGTTGCGAGAGTTGTGGAGGCGTTGGGTTGCCTTTCGTCGCCCGGTCAAGTGCAGCAAGCCGACGCAACCGAATCACCACTGCCTGCGGGCTCGGCTAGTGTCTGGTTCACTGACCCCCCTTATTACGACGCCGTATCATATGCGGATCTATCAGACTTCTTCTTCGTATGGTTGAAGAGGGCGCTCACGGCACACATAAGTCTTCACGATCCCTATGACGCAGCCAATCCTTTGACCCCAAAAGCGCGCGAGGCGATCCAGGATGAATTTAAGAGCGTTGACGGTATCCCAAAAGACCGCGCGTTCTACGAGCGAACCATGGCTCGTTGCTTTGTTGAAGGTCGTCGCGTTCTCAAAGACGATGGCATTGGGTCGGTGGTCTTTGCACACAAGACGACCGAAGGCTGGGAGGCTCTGCTATCAGGAATGATCACAGGAGGTTGGACTATCACGGCTTCGTGGCCGCTAGCAACCGAACGACCGGGTCGCCTTAGATCACAGAAGTCTGCCGCCCTTGCTACCAGTGTCCACCTCATTTGTCGTCCTCGCCCGGACAACGCCCCAGTCGGCGACTGGGCCGAGGTGCTTCGCGAGCTTCCCGCGCGTGTCGCCGACTGGATGGAGCGCCTCCAGAGCGAAGGCGTGCGCGGAGCCGATCTCGTCTTCGCCTGCATTGGCCCGGCGCTCGAGATCTTCAGTCGCTACACGAAGGTCGAAACCGCTGAGGGGCACGAGGTTAAGCTGGACGAGTACCTGGCCAAGGTCTGGGAGGTGGTCGGCCGCAGCGCGCTAGCGCAGGTGCTCGGCACCGCCGAGGCGAAGGCCCGCAACGGCGCGGCGGGCGCCGTGGAGGAAGACGCGCGGCTCACGGCGCTCTTTCTCTGGACGCTCCAGTCCACTGCCGGCGACGGCGCAGACGACGCGGGCGGCGAGGAGGAAGACGAGGACGTTGCGGACGACGACGAGAACGAGGAAAGCGGTTCCGGCGGCAAGGCTAAAGGCTTCACGCTTGTCTTCGACGTGGTGCGCCGCTTCGCGCAGCCGCTCGGCATCGAGCTGCCGAAGTGGGAAGGCCGCGTGATCGAGACGAAGAAGGGCGTGGTGCGCCTGCTACCTGTCGCTGAGCGCGCGAAGAAACTCTTCGGCGAGGACGGCGCGTCCGCCGTCGCCACCCGCCTCGAGCAGACGACCGCGCTCGGGACCAATCCCCTCCAGGGCATGCTCTTCCCTGAGATGGAAGCAACGCCAAAGGTCCGCAGCGCGCGGGGTCGCGGCCGGCGCGCCGGTGTCGACGTGTCCGACGAGAGCCTCGCCGCGGCGCGCGAAGCCACGACGCTAGACCGCGTGCACGCGGCCATGCTGCTCCAGGCGAGTGGGCGCACCAACGCGCTGCGCGCGCTCCTCAAGGCCGAGCAGGAGCGCGGCCCCGATTTCCTGCGGCTCGCCAACGCCCTGTCAGCGCTCTACCCAAAGGGGAGCGAGGAGAAGCGCCTGCTAGACGCGATGCTGCTAGCGGTACCGAGGTGAGGCGATGCTTTACTTCGCCTACGGGTCGAACATGGACTGGGCGCAGATGGGAGAGCGCTGTCCCTCTTCGCGTTTCGTCGGTATCGCCGTGCTACCCGATCACCGGCTGGCGTTTACGCGTAAGTCGGTCAACCGGAGCTGCGGCGTCGCGGATGCTGTGCGCGACACCGGGCGCAAGCTCTGGGGTGTCGTGTACGAGATCTCCGACCTCTACATCGGCGGTCTCGATCAGGCCGAAGGTTATCGCCCGGGGCGCGAGACGAACTCGTACTGGCGGCGCGAGTGCATGATCTTCCTCGATGGCGACGAGGCGCAGCCGCTCACCGTCTCAACCTACTTCGGGGACGCGCAGCGGAATCCGCCGCTGCCGAACCGGGTTTACAGGGATCTGATTCTCCGTGGTGCGAGGCAGTGGCACTTGCCCGATGCATATATCGAAGAGCTGCAGAATATTAGGGTGGACGGATGAGCAGCGCGGCGCCCGCGGTCTGGCAGGTTTCTGGCGGGCCGGCAGCGCGCTCGTATGCCGATGTCTTTCTGAAGTACGGCGTCGCACTGATCGGTCCAGGCGACGCTGGGCCTTGGAAGCAGGATCGCGACGATAGCGACTTCAATGGGGGCTTCGTACGCCGCTTCGCAGAAGACGTTATGCCAGGGGACATCGTGCTATTGCGGACGGGGATCGCGACGATTGCGGCAGTTGGACTCGTTGGCGGCGAGTACCTCTACCTGAATGCCTTCGACGACGTGAATGGCTGGGACCTGCAGCACGCGCGGCGCGTGCGATGGTGTCGTCTGCCTGCGGAGCACACGTTCGATAGCGCAGCGTTCGGCGGCAATCCGCCACGCTGTTCACATGTCTGGAACGAAGAGGTCGTGGACTTTGCGGTGCGCTTCCTGAACTCGCCACCTACCAACTGGCAGACGGCGGCGCTGCCGGAGCTGCCGGCTGAGGAGGCGGCGCTCGGGCGGGTGCCGGAGGCGCTGGCGGGGCTTGTCGCAGAGGCTGCCGATCTCCTGCCACTCATACAAGACGAGCAGGCATTTGGCGAGCTGCCTAGCGAGGACGAGCTGATCGTCCATTTTGTCGTGCCGTTCCTGCGCGCGCTCGGCTGGGCGCCCGAGCGCATCGCGGTGAAGTGGCGTTACATCGATGTGGCGGTGTTTCGGACGCTGCCACGCGCTCCAGGCAACTGCCAGTTCGTGATCGAGGCCAAGCGGCTGGGTGCCGGCGTTGAAGGTGCACTCGAGCAGGCGCGCGGATATGTCGAAACTCTTGGCGTGCCGTGTGATGTGATAGTCACTGACGGTATTCGCTACCGGATGTACGACGCCAAGCGTGCATTCAAGCCCATGGCCTACGCCAACCTCACTCGTCTGAAACAGTCGGCGGCCGACTTATTTGCCCGGATGCAGAGACCCTAGGAGAACGCTGATGGAACCCTGGTATAAGGTGGCGACGCCGCGCAAGGAGGTCCGTGAAGGCCGCTCGTTCAACCCGGACGAGTTCGCCATCGCGCTGGAGCAGGTGGTTGCCGGGACGGCTCCTGAGGATTATCGCAAGCCGGACCAGTTCTTTGCCCGCACCTGCTTCACACGCGCGCTGCGCGAGATTGCGGCCATGGTGCTGCGGCGACTGTCCGGCCGCACCGAAAACACGGCGCCGGTGCTCACCCTCATTACGCAGTTCGGCGGCGGCAAGACGCACACGCTGACGACGCTCTACCACTTAGCTAAGAACGGGGATGCGGTGGCCGGATGCAATGGCGTTGCCGACTTGGTGCGCGAGGCGGGAATCACTTCCGTACCGCAGGCGAAGGTCGCCGTATTCGTAGGCAATGCTTGGGATCCGCAGTCGGGGCGGGAGACGCCGTGGATCGACATCGCCCGTCAGCTTGCTGGGGACGCGGGCGTGGCCGCGCTGGGCTCTGCCGCAAAGACCACAGCGCCAGGAACAGAATCCATTGCGCGTGTGTTTCAGGCCGCGGGTGCGCCGGTGCTCCTGCTCTTCGACGAGGTGTTGAACTACTTGAACCGGCATCGCGGCGGCGCCGATTCCTTCCACGCTTTCATTCAGAACCTCACTGTAGCCACGACCGCTACCACGCATAGCGCGTGTGTCATCTCGCTCCCACGTAGCCAAGTGGAGATGACGGACTGGGACCAGGAGTGGCAGGACAGGATTTCAAAAGTAGTCCGCCGCGTCGCCAAGGACCTCATCGCGAATGACGAGACCGAGATCAGCGAGGTCGTACGGCGCCGACTCTTCCAGGACCTCGGAAGCGAAAAGATTCGGAAGAACGTCTCCAAGGCTTTCGGCGACTGGTGTTTCGAGCGGCGCGCTCAGCTTCCGCCCGAGTGGACCGCGGTCGACTCCGCTGCGACTGAGGCTAAGGCGCGCGAGTTCCTGCAACGCCGCTTCGAGGCGTGCTACCCGTTCCACCCCGCGACGCTCTCGGTCTTCCAGCGCAAATGGCAATCATTGCCGCAGTACCAGCAAACGCGCGGGACGCTGGCGATGCTGGCGCAGTGGATTTCGCTCGCCGCACAAGATGCATTTCACAAAGCCCGCACTGAGCCGCTGATCACGCTCGGCTCGGCACCGCTGTCCGAATCCGGCTTCCGCAGCGTCGTGCTCGGGCAGCTCGGTGAGTCGCGGCTGGTCGCGGCGATCGACACCGATATTGCTGGGGAGCAGTCACACTGCAGGGCGCTCGACGCTGATACCAAGGGATCGCTGCGCGACATTCACCGTCGCGTGGGAACGGCCATCCTGTTCGAGTCGTCCGGTGGGCAGACGGACAAGGTGGCACATCTACCCGAGCTGCGCTTTGCCATTGGCGAGCCCGAACTCGACACAACGTCCATCGACAATGCGGCGTTCGCGCTGGAGGACCGCTCGTACTTTGTGCGCAAGGCGGGTTCGGACGGTTTCCGCATCGGCTATCAGCCGACAATGAAGAAAGTGGTGAGCGACCGGCGCGCGTCGCTCGATGAGGATACCGAGATCAAGCCCGCGATGCGCAAGCTCGTCGAGGAGGAGTTCCGTCGCGGCGCAAGCATCCCGGTCGTCCCCTTCCCTCGCGACGGCGCAGAGATCCCTGATACGCCGAGGCTCACGCTTGTGGTTGCAGATCCTGAATCGGAATGGGCGGCAGGCGGAGCGTTGCGGACGCAGCTCGCGGAGTGGACGAAGAACCGCGGGAAGTCGCCGCGGCTCTACCCCGGCGCACTGGTATGGTGCCTCAAGAAGCCCGGACGGGATCTCCGCGCGAAGGTCGAGATCGGACTTGCATGGAAGCGCGTCGCCCGCGAAGTGGCTGAGGGGACCCTCGGCGGAGAGTTCGATCGCAATGACCGCGCGGACCTTCAGTCCAAGGTGAAGGACGCAGAGGAGGCCGCGAAGGATGAGGTGTGGGGAGACTACCGCTTCGCCGTTGTCGCCGATGGCCAGCAGACTGACGGCCTCAAGGTCATCGACCTTGGAGCGGGTCATTCGTCGAGCGGCGAGACGCTATGCGGACGGGTGCTCGCCGCGCTCAAGTCGGAAGCGCTGCTAAACGAATCCGTCGGCGCAGGCTACATCGAGCGCAATTGGCCGCCCGCGCTGAAGGCAGAAGGCGCATGGTCGCTGGCGAGCCTGCGGCAGAGCTTTCTGAATGGATCGCTCACGCGGCTCGTGGACCCGGATGCAATTCTCAAGGGTAAGGTCGCGGAATTCGTGAGCCGCGGTGACTTCGGGTTGGCATCGGGCCGGAAGAGTGACGGAGCCTACGAGCGGATGTGGTTCGAGGAACCCGTGGCGACTGATGAGGTCGCGTTCGAGGCGGATGTGTTCCTTCTTAGGAAGGCTACTGCGGTAGCACTCAAGGCAGGGAAACCAGCAATCCCCGGTGCAGGTCCCGAACCGACGCCCGAGCCTACCCCGACCCCGGCACCCCAGCCCGGTCCCACGCCCGGTAGCCCAACGCCCGAGCCTGCGGCATCAACGCGAACGCTGCGCGTCGCGGGAACCGTGCCGCCCGAAGTCTGGAATCGCCTCGGCACGAAGATTCTCCCCAAGCTGCGCTCCGGTTCCGAAGTTAAGATCGGACTGGAGTTCTCGGTCACCGTGCCAGCCAACGCGGCCAACGGCCTCGCCAGCGAGTTACGGCAGATCTTGCAGGAGCTGGGGCTTGGTAACAGCGTTAAGGTCGAGTAGCAGCGCCAAGTTTCGCTGAGCCTGGGTATGCGGTAAGTGAGCTAGAGGGACCTCTGAATGCTGAACCGCCAAAGCGGTGCCCTGGCCCCGATTATGGCTCGGTGGAGTTCCCTTGTTCTGCGCGGGAGTCGGTTCGACGTCTGCAGCGATTCGTCGCAAAATGCGATCGAGGTTGCAGACCTCGGGCATGTGGTCCGCTATTCGGACAGCCACCGTGAGTATGCCAGCACGTCAATCATCGGCACCGTCCCGCTGAACTGAAGTTGTGAGATGAGCTTGAACAGGAAGGCAGTCGCGGGCTTGCCGCCGGGGAAGGTTTGATAGTCATTTGTCACGGCATCGATGCTGAAATAGCCATGCGCTGCGATGCAACCCAGGTCCAGGCGGTCGTCCGGGCCACCTTCATGTAGCGCGTCGATGATCGGCTGTCCGAATACCGGGCTCCAGTCGCTCTCGAAGGTCAGGATTCCGCCGAGGATCGGCGTTAGCACCTTTGGCTTGTAGACGCCCCCGGCGTGCGGAATCGGAAGGCTCGTGCGATGCAGCCGCCTGACGCTTGCGACCTTCTGCTGCGCGTACTTGACCTGAGCGGCATTGATTGTTTGTTTGGCCTCGAACACCGCGTAGACGCTTTCCGCCGGAATGATCATCTGATCCTCGTAGTTCAAGATGAACGGCGAGTATTGGCGGTCGAAGACCACCACATCGATCTGATGGCTGAAAACACCGTTGCTATCGACAACGTGAGCCTTGGTCGCCTGGTAGCGCTGCGGCAGATACCTCTGCAGCAGCTCGAGCCATACCCGTTCGCTTGCATCCCCTTTCGTTCCGGGATGACCGAACGTCTTGCGGACGGTCTCCAGGCGCTGGTGGATGTCGTCGTGCAGTCCCGCGAGGAGCTGCGGGAGGGACCACTGGGTCATGATCCAGCCTCCTGGAATGGCGGCGTCGGCGCCATGGCCCGCGCCATCTCTACTGCCCGGGCGGGGCTGACCGGGCGCTCCGGATAGGCGTCCAGTACGATTGACGGGAGCAGCCGCTGCGACAGGTCGGAAAACGTGAATCCGTAAGGCCGGCCCTTCTGCGCGCCCGTCGCCGAGACCAGAGCGTCGACTTGTGCGTTCGAGAAGCCAAGTCGCCGCAGCGGCTCGGCCAGAACGGCCTGGCGTTGCGTGTCGTTGGGCCGCTCGAATATCAGAATGTCGGCGGCCCGGCGTTTCACCGCGGGGTCGAGCGCGGTCAGTCGGTTCGTGCACATGATGACGGCGGCCGGTAGTCGCCCATTGCCCAGTCGGTCTACGCCACGGATAAAGGCATTCACGCCCGCCCTGTCTTCGTGATGCATCTGCGCGGCCTCGCGGGACTGAGCGAGCGCATCGGCTTCATCGACGAGCAGCAAGACGGCGCCGCGGGCCTTCCCCGAGGCTCCTTTCAGCTTGCTGGCCTCGCTCACCGTGTACTCGAACGCGGCAGACAGAAGCTGGGTCATTTCGCCCACGCGGCCCTGGCCGCGCGTGGAAAGGCTCAGCGGCAGCAGAGTGATATCGATCTTCTCCTGCCGGGCGACGGCATCGCCGATGGTTTCGGCGAGTTCCGACTTGCCGGCGCCAACATCGCCCGCCAGCACCACCAGCGGAGGGCGACGCAACACAGCCTTGAGCACCTCAGTGGCTTCGGGGTGGTGCGTCTTAGACCAGGCCTCCAGACCAGCCGGGTTGACCAGCAACGCGAGAATCTTCGTGAGCCGCGCCTTGTGATCAACCAAGCCGACGAGTCGATTCAGGCGCTCCTGGGCGTCAACATCGGGATAGCTGCTGCGGTGCTCAAACAGCTCTTCGAGTGTCGGCTTGCCGCTCATCCGAAGCTCTTGACGGTCGCGCGGTTAAGTGCCCTCCCGCCGGAAGAGTAGGTCGAGTCCTGGCTGAGGTAGCCGTTTACAGTGGGTTCCGAGCCGTTGCCGCGGGTGATGGGCAGCTTCCTGAGAAACGCCTGTTTGTCCGCATCGGTCAGGTGTCTCCAGGTGCCACTATAGGTCAGGAAGCTGCCGAAGCTGGCGCCGTCGACGTTGGCGCCGGGCCGTATACGCCCGGGATCGTCGTCATTCGCAGCCGAGCCCGCGAGGTCCCGCGCCGTATATTGCAGTGTGGGCTCGATCCACATACCGCCGCGCTGGAACCCGTATGTCACAGTCCCGAGCAAGTTTTCCTTGAGGAATGCCGTGATCTCGGCCTCATAGTTGGCAATGTCGGCATCATTCGGCCGGCCGTACAGCCGCTGGAGGCGCTTGAGGTCGGTGGCTACCTTCGCCGCCATGTGTCGCGCGTGCGTCACGGTGAAGGAGCTGCTCTCGGTAACGGCGAAGCTGTAACTCATATTGGTCTCACACCTGGAATGCTGAGCCGAAGACCTTCTGCCAGTAACGGGCGGTCTCCTGTTTAGTCGGCGCGTTGAGCGCAGCATCGATGGCGTCCCCGGCATCGAGCGCTGCGTTGACGATGGCGTCCGCCTGCGCCGCCGTATAGAGCTTGCAGACGTTGTTCTTGGCGTTTACCGGGTCGATGATCTTCACTGTCTCCGAGAATGTGAGGACGCACGATGTTTCGTAGTAGTCAGCGAAGACGATTAGCTCGCGAAGGTTGCTACGTGCCACATAAGTGAAGAAGTGCTGGAGCGCTTCGGGGTAATCAGAGAGATCATGCCCGCTGTCGGCCAGGTGCGCGAGAATCAGCTCGATCATGAAGGATTTGAAGCGGAAGCCCTGCTGCTCGCGCTTCATGCGCGCCGCCCAGAACTTGATCAGCCGCGCGACCTGCGCGAAGTTGGTCTCATGGGCGTCCTTGCGTCGGCGGATGAATTCGAGATGACGCGGAATGCAAGTGGCGAGCAGCGAGCCGTCATCCTGGCTGACGAGCTTGCCGTACCAGTTTGGATCGCCATTGTAGAGAATCGGTACGACATCGACGTCGAGGCCGGTGCCCTTGAACGACACCGTGACGCTGTATGTGTTGGGCTTCACCTGCTCCGGGCTGAAGTTCGGGAAGGCCTTCCGCAGGCGCTCGGCCAGATAGCTCAGCAACTTCGGCACGTCGCCAGGCGCGCCGGCGCCGCTGATGTAGCAGGCAACATCGATGTCGTTCAGGGTGCGCAGCGCGGTGCCCTTGGCGAGGCTACCTGACAGCAGCATCTTTTTCAGCGTGAAGTCAGGATGCTCACGCAAGTAACCTTCCAATCGCTCGCGCAGCCGTCGAACCTGGGCGCGGTACTCGTCGGCCTTGTCCTTCGGCAGGTTCACCCGTTCCTGCGCGAAAGTGGCGATGTGGCTGTGGTCAATGTGCTGTCTCGACATACTTTCGGTCTCCCGCTTGCCATGTCGATCAAGACATGGCATAGATGGCGATGACGATATCTACCTCAACCTGATATAGGCGTCAATTAAAATATGTCGAATTCGACAAGTACCAAGGCAGCATTGCCATCCGAGGTCTTTAAGGCGCGCCTGAAAGCCGCCCGTGAATTGCGCGAAATGAGGCAGAACGAGCTGGCAAAGCGGGCCAGATTGCCACCCAGTTCGATTGCCCACTTTGAGGCCGGCTCGCGCAAGCCGTCATTCGATACGCTTCGGCGCCTCGCGACCGCCCTGGAGGTCACAACGGACTACCTGCTCGGCCGCGTAGCGGAACCCGGGCTCGCCGAGGCCGGAGATCCGCTTTACCGCGACATGGGTAAGCTCACAGGCCGGGATCGCGAGATAGCCAAGGAGTTTCTTGAAATGCTGGCAAAAAAGGCGGAGGCGAAACGAAAATGAACAGGCCCGCCAGTCACGCATACCGCCTCAAGATGACCAAGCAGAAAGCAGAGGCGTTTCTCCGTGACGAGGGGATTACGAGCTTGCCTGTCGATCCCATGAAGATCGCTGCCAGCCGGGACATCGAGGTCAAGCCGATGCCGGAATCATCCGGCGGCGTCTCCGGCATGCTGCTGCGCCACGGGGATGAGTTTGGAATCCTCTATGCGATGCACGTCAAGAGCGAAGGCTTCCAGAATTTCAGCGTGGCACATGAATTAGGCCATTACCTGCTCGATGGGCATCTCGATCACATCCTGCCGGCCGACGGGGCGCACACGTCGCATGCCGGCTTCATCTCAGACGACGCATATGAACTCGAGGCTGACCAGTTTGCGGCAGGACTGCTGATGCCGGGCACGCTGTTCCGGGGCGCCCTCGGGCAGCAGGACGCGGGACTGGAAGTTGTCGAATCGCTCGCCGGCCTATGCCGCACGTCCTTGACGGCGACCGCGATCCGCTATGCTGAGTTGACGACCGACGCGGTTGCGGTCGTGATCAGCACCCGCGGCGTCGTGGATTTCAGTTTCATGTCCGAAACGATCAAGTCCTTGCCGCAGCTGATATGGCTGCGCAAGGGGACGCCGGTCCCCAGGGGCACGGTGACTGCGCAGCTCAACGCGGATGCCGCCCGTGTCGCCGCCGGCGACCGTGTCGAGGCGGAAATCGACATCATGGACTGGTTGGGCGGCACCAGATCGACTACAGCGATCGAGCAGTGCGTCGGTCTTGGCAATTACGGCAAGACGCTCACCGTGCTTACCTGCCCGTTGGTAGAGGATGAAACGTACCGGGAGGGGGATCCCGATGATGAGGAGGAGATGGAGGAACGATGGACCCCCAGGTTTCGGTGACAGCTGGATTTTAGTGTGCCGGTTTTTGTGCGGAAACAGGCGCTGTGAGCGGCCGCGAGCGGCTGGAGCAGGCCTGTACTTTCAACGACTTAGCGAAATAGCACGTCGACGAAAAGCGGTCATTTCGCACTCATAATGCCGAGGTCGTGGGTTCGAGTCCCACCCTAGCCACCATCAAATCAAGCGGTTAAGTAAGAGTTTTT
>Ga0209415_10005603_pt1 | contig 22519 bp, 16 predicted proteins | sample PeaSoiSIISIP2007_FD_187696 | JGI IMG/M metagenome (GOLD analysis project Ga0209415, IMG submission 187696) | Peat soil microbial communities from Weissenstadt, Germany - SII-SIP-2007 (SPAdes) (version 2) | ecosystem: Environmental > Terrestrial > Soil > Wetlands > Peat | place: Germany... | reverse complement strand
GGTCGGGGCCAAGATCGAGGGCGAACTTGTTGTCGCCACCCTGGTGAAAGGAACGGTGATTCCCCGGGATGCGGTGTTTTCCGGTGAAGTAATCGAATCGCAGGCCAAGACGTCCAGCGCACCCTCCCGACTGTCGATTCGCCTTGACCTTGCGCAGTGGAAGACTGGATCTGTCCCGATTCGCGCGTACCTGACGCAATGGATCTACCCGGTGACGCTGGACGCCGGGCCAGATCTGCACGGCCCCGAACAATCTGCCAAACGGACATGGAACGGCATGGGTCAGTATCCCGATGCACGTGCACCGGATTACAAACCTTTCCCCGCAGCCGCTGACACGCAGGGAGGCCCCTCCGTCGACACCGCGTCATCGCGCACCTCTAGCAGGCCAGTGACGATGAAAGATGTCGAGTCCCAAAGCAACAGCGCGGGGGGAATCACGCTGGTTTCCAACCGTTCGAATATAAAGCTGGACAAGTTAACGACCTATGTGTTCAGCACCACCGACCCAGTTTCCGGGCGGGCCAAGGAATGACCAGGATTTCATACAGTAGTCTCTCGTCAGCACGGGTGGTTACTTCGTAAAACACGACGGATGAGGGCGCGCGGGTACACGCAGAGTTGCGTTCGTGGTGCTGGCGAACTGCGTCTACTTCATGGACATTCCAGGCTGTAACGCAACCCCCCAAATTGCCTTTTTCTTGACTGCCCGAGTTGTCTGTGTTACAAGCGTTCATTTCGCGTAAACGTTAACGGACAAATCCGTCACGCCACCGTGAAACTGTGTTTTGCAGACCCAGGAGGTCTTTTCATGCGCAGAACGCGCTGGTTGATTGGTTTACACGGAGCTGCGCTCTTGACCCTGATGCTTGCCCGCGGTGCGGCGCAGGCCGGCAGCCCGATTTATCTTGATCCCTCGCAGCCGATTGAGTCCCGGGTAAACGATCTGATTAGCCGAATGACGTTGGAGGAAAAGGCGTCACAACTCGTGAATCAGGCGCGAGCCATTCCCCGCCTTCAAGTTCCTGCTTATGACTGGTGGAGCGAAGCGCTGCATGGCGTGGCCAATGCGGGCACAGCCACAGTTTTTCCGCAGCCGATCGGGCTGGCAGCGACTTTCGACGATGCGCTGATTCACCAGATGGCGATCATGATTGGTACGGAAGCCCGTGCGAAGCACAACCAAGCCGTCAGGGCTGGCCGCCTCGACATCATGGAAGGGCTGGATTTCTGGTCGCCGAACATCAACATCTTCCGCGATCCGCGCTGGGGACGAGGCCAGGAGACTTATGGGGAAGACCCTTTCCTGACGGGACGCATGGGGGTTGCGTTTGTGACCGGACTGCAGGGCGATGATCCAAAATACTTCCGGGTGATCGCGACGCCTAAACATTTCGCTGTGCACAGCGGGCCCGAGCCTTCGCGGCACTCCATCGATGTGCAAGTTTCGAAGCACGATATGGAAGACACCTATCTTCCCGCATTTCGCGCCGCCATAACCGAGGGCAAAGCCGAGTCGATCATGTGCGCCTATAACCGTGTCAACGGCCAGCCCGCCTGCGCCAACACCTTCTTGTTGCAAGATCAGCTCCGGGGCGCATGGAATTTCAACGGCTACGTGGTATCCGATTGCGACGCGATCGTCGACATTTACCAGGGCCATCACTTCGTGAAGAGCCAGGCGGAAGCTGCGGCGGTCGCCATCAAAACCGGCATGGACAACGAGTGTGCGGACTTCTTCACAATTGCCAAAGGCAACCCGGACTATCAGCCCTTTATCGATGCTGTAAAGCAGGGATTGCTCACGGAGGCTGATCTTAATAAATCCTTGCGCAGGCTGTTCACTGCGCGTATGCGGCTGGGAATGTTTGATCCGGTAGAGAGGGTCCCTTATGCGCAGACTCCAGACTCTGAGATTGACAGCGCGGCGCACCGCGAGCTTGCCTTGCGGACGGCTCAAGAAACGATGGTGCTGCTGAAAAATGACGGAGTGCTGCCGTTTGCCGCCCACGTGAAAACGATTCTGGTGGTTGGCCCGCTCGCCGAGTCCGTGCAAGTGTTGCACGGCAACTACTCCGGGACGGCTTCGCATGCGGTCACGGCGCTGGAAGGCATTCGCAAACAGTTTTCTGCGGCTCAAATCGTGTATGAGCCGGGAACGAATTTTCTGCAGGAACATTCGGGGATTCCGACTTCTGCGCTATCCACTGACGACAGCAAGCCCGGGCTGAAGGGCGAATATTTTCCCGGCGACAATTTCCAGGGGACACCCGTTGTACGCGTCGATCCATATGTTGATCTGCAACTGTTCCATCCTGACCCGCATGCGCTGATCCCACCGGCGGGCATGAAAGATTTTTCTGTGCGCTGGACTGGGTTCCTCACTCCGGCTGAATCCGGCTCCTACCAGGTTGGCCTCTACGGCTCGATGCAAAGACTATGGGTGGACGGAAAGCTCATCGTCGATGACATGGTCGGTCACGATCCGAATCCTCAACTTGCCACCCTGCGGCTCATCAAAGCGCATCGTTATGCGATAAAAATCGAGTGTCAGCCGGGTGGCCGCACCGCGAAACTGATCTGGTTGCAGGTGAGGGCCCAGCCTTTGATCGAGGCAGTTTCAGCCGCTCGGAAGGCTGACGTGATCGTGGCCGTGGTCGGGATTACTTCGAAGCTGGAAGGCGAGGAGATGAAAGTCGATCTTCCCGGGTTCCGCGGAGGGGACCGCACCAGCTTGAATCTTCCCGAAGAGGAGCAGGCTCTGTTAGGGGCGATGAAAGGGAGCGGAAAGCCGCTGGTCGTGCTTCTGATGAATGGCAGCGCCCTGGGCGTCAATTGGGCGAACGATCACGCTAATGCCATTCTCGAAGCCTGGTACGCTGGCGAAGAAGGAGGCACTGCGATTGCGCAAACACTGGCCGGTGCCAACAATCCTGCAGGACGCCTGCCGGTGACTTTCTATAAAGGCGTCGAGCAGTTGCCGGACTTCGAAGACTACGCGATGAAAAATCGCAGTTACCGCTACTTCACGGGCGAGCCACTCTATCCCTTCGGCTACGGATTGAGTTATTCGAAATTCGAGTACAGTGGACTAAAGCTGTCGCAGCCAGAGTTGCAAGCGGGAGATCCGTTGGAGGTCGAAGTCGATGTCAAGAACACGAGCCAGCAAAATGGCGATGAGGTGGTTGAACTTTATTTAAGTTTCCCCCAAATGCCTGGGGCGCCCTTGCGTGCTCTGCGCGGATTCACTCGCGTTCACCTCGATGCGGGCGAGCAACATCATGTGAAACTTGCATTGCAGCCGCGAGACCTGAGCTATGTGAACGAGGCCGGGGATCGACTGGTGGCAGCAGGAGACTATGTGATCACTGTTGGCGGAGGCCAGCCCGGTACGCCGGCCACGCATGCTGAGGCTCGGCTTACGATTCGGGGCCAGCAGAAATTGCCGGAGTGAAAAATAAATACTTGCAGACTCTCTGGTTCACGAGCGTAAAGAGTACTTGGCGTTACCGCCTGCTTACTGCGCTCCTGTTACTCATCGTCTCTTCTGGCGGGCGGCAGTTGTACTCTCAATCGCATCCGCCGGATGTGCCATCGAAAGAAAACGTCAGTGCTGACGCTCCGATTCGCTTTACGTATCAGCCGATCGATTTCAAGCTGGACAGCTCAGAGTCTACTGAACGGCACGCGCCTGAAACCATGGCTGGCGGCGTGGCCGTGTTCGACTACAACAATGACGGCAAGCTCGACATCTTCTTCGCCAATGGAGCCGACATCAAAACGCTGCACAAAGATTCGCCGAAATACTTTAACCGCCTTTTCGAAAACGACGGGCATGGACACTTCTTCGACGTAACGGAGAAGGCCGGTCTGGCAGGAACTGGGTATGACATGGGTGTCGCCATTGGCGATTATGACAACGACGGGTATGAGGATATTTTTGTCGCCGGGGTTTATCGCAACACGCTCTATCACAACAATGGAGATGGCACCTTCACCGACGTTACCGCCAAGGCCGGGCTGAACCGGCCTGATCCCGAGTACGGACCGCTGTGGTCGGTCGCTGCCGCCTGGGTTGATGTGAATAACGATGGCTTGCTCGATCTCGTGGTCATCAATTATCTCAAGTGGGACATCCAGCACGAGTCCGCATGCCAGCCCTACGGGCATCGCGATTACTGTCATCCCAAGATGTACCAGCCCACGCCCAATCAGCTATTCATAAACAACGGAGACGGGACATTTCGCGATGCTTCTGTCGAAGCGGGTTTCCGCGAGCATCCGGGCAAGGGCATGGGGGTGGCAGCGGCGGATTCGGAACTCTCGGGAAAGATGGATCTCTTTATTACGAACGACAAGATGATGAACTCATTTTTTCGGAACAAAGGAGGTGGAAAATTTGAGGAGGTTGCTTTCGACAAGAATGTGGCTTTACGCGAAGACGGGGCTTTCATCTCGGGGATGGGAGTGGATTTCCGAGATCTGGATAACGATGGCTTTCCTGATATTGTCCTGGTTGGACTCGACGGCGAGACTTTTCCGATCTATCGCAACACCGGAAAAGGCGGATTCGAGGAAGTGACGCGGGAGAGCGGGATGACCCGCTTGAGCCTGCCCATGGCGGGATATTCTCCCAACATTGCCGATTTTGATAATGACGGCTGGAAAGACATTTTTGTTTCGCGCGGCCATGTAGAGTCGCTCGATTCTGCCGCTACCGTGGTGGTGGAGCAGCCGAACACAGTGTTCCGCAATCTCGGAGGAATGAAATTTTCCGCGCTTACTGCCGAGGCTGGATTCACCGCACAGCCTCCGTCACGTCATCGCGGCTCGGCGGTCGGCGATCTGAATGGTGATGGCCGTTTGGATGTGGTGGTAAGCGCGATTAATGCGCCGGCGGAAATTTGGATAAACCAGAGTCCCGGCAACCACCACTGGATCGAATTCAAGCTGCAGGGAACGAAGAGTAATCGCGACGGCCTCGGAGCCAGAATCAAGCTGGTCAGCAAGTCCGGAGCGCAGTACAACCACATGACCACCAGTTGCGGGTATGCTTCCTCGAGCGCTGGCCCGGTGCATTTTGGACTTGGATCAAACGCTGCGGCGGATCTGGTTGAAATTCATTGGCCGTCGGGCATCGTGCAGACGTTGCATGATGTGGCAGCTGATCGCGTCGTGCTGGTGAAGGAACCTAAGCAGTAGCGAAGCGAATGATCACGAAAATTCTCCTGTTCGGCTTCCTGGTCTGGACATGTTTGCTCCCGGCTCTCGCGCAGTCCGGTCAGGAGGTTGGCGCACATCACCGCCATGCCAAGACAATCATTCTCGATGCGGCCCTAACAATCATCCAAAGTCCCGACGAACCAGGGGCAGTAAGGCTGGCGACGCAGAGCTTGGCCGATGACTTCGAAGCAGCGGTCGGTACGCGGCCAGCCGTGATTGATGGTAAGGAAAATGCGGCACCGGTTACGATACTCGTCGGTGAGTGGTTAAAAATCCCCGAACCGTTGCGGCCGCCCAGCTTGACTGGGGCTGAGTCTTTTTCAATCTCGGTGCAGACGGCGAACCGGAATAATCAGCGTCCAACCAAAGTGGTTGTACTTGCCGGTGCAGACATCCGCGGCACTATGTATGCCATTTATCAATTTTCAGAAAAATACCTTGGCATCGATCCTCTCTATTACTGGACCAACCGTCAGCCGGAGCGGCGAGCCTCGATTGAAATACCCGCCTCTTTGGATGAGCGCTTTCCTACTCCTTTGTTCAAGTATCGTGGCTTCTTCATCAATGACGAAGACCTGCTCACCGGATGGGCTCCGGGAGAACTAAAAGACAAATCGGGTATCTCGCTTTCCGTGTGGGATAAGATTTTTGAAACGATTCTGCGGTTAAAGGGAAACATGGTTGCTCCTGGCACGTGGATTTTTCCCGATGATCCCCAAGTCAAGGAGGCCGCCAAGTTCGGCCTGATCGTGACCCAGCACCATGCGACGCCGCTGGGAATGAATGTGGCGCGCTGGCCGCAAGACGTTCCATACAACTACGCTACCAACCCTGAAATTCTCAAGCGCGCGTGGAAGAACGCGGTGAACTCCTATCTGCCCGATCAGGAAGTGCTCTGGGAGGTGGGTTTGCGCGGATTATCTGACATGAACTACGCCACGCCGGGCTCGAATCAACGAGACAAAGACAAAACCCTCGGTCAGCTGATCAGCAAAGCTATCGCTGATCAAATCAGCATTGTGCGCTCGGTGCGTCCCGATGCAAAGTTCGTGACGAACTTGTGGCAAGAGGGTGCGCGGCTGGTGCGGCAAGGCGATCTGAAAATTCCTTCCGAGGTTTCGACCGTTTGGGCGGACGACGGATACGGCTATCTGCAAGATCAGGGCGAAGTGACTGCTGGGCAAGGCGCCTACGATCATGTCGCTTATATGAATGGCCAGGCGAACCAACTCACGGAGATGGTTCCGGTCGAGCGCAGTTTTTCTGAGCTGGGCCGCTACATCAAAGCGGGAGCGACTGGATATCTTTTGCTGAATACCAGCGACATTCGTCCCGTCACCATGTCCATTCGGGCGGTAATGGATGCAGTGTGGAAAGGGCTTCCCAGCGGAGACCGTCCCGCGGACGAATTTTATAAGCAATGGTCAGCCGATGAATTCGGGAACGAAGCGGCTCCGAAGTTGGCCGAGCTCTATAAAGATTATTTCCACGCCCCCGCACATTTCGGTCATCCGGAGCATGAATACGGAGACCAGTTCTATCACACGGCGGCTCGGCAGATGTTGCTGACCTACATGATCGACTCACCGCTCTATGCGCTGCCGAGCCAGTCGTCCAAGTGGCAGCCTGCTCATTTTTTTAATGGATTTGAAACCGGCCACCCCGTAGGGAAAGATTCGCTAGGCGAATTTCTGCAGAAGCAGATTCAACTGTGCGGCGATGCGCAACTGCGCTGGGATGCGGTTTGGAACAAGGCGCTGGCCATTGAACCGTTAACCGCACCGTCACGGCGTCCCTTTTATCACGCGCAGGTTCTGGCGATGATCAGCATCAATCGCGAGAGCAATCGGATTCTGTTTCTCGTATCGAAAGCCATCCAAGATGCGGGGAGCGGGAATAAGCCAAAAGCACACGAGGAGATCGACCAGGCCCTCAAAGCGTTTGACGAGATCGAGCGCGCGGAGAGCGCCGCGGAATACGGAAAGTGGAAAAACTGGTATCGCGGAGACTGGCTCACTGGCGTTTACCGGACGCGCGAGATCGCACAAGTATTTTCCAAATTTCTCGATGACCCTCTGACGCACATTGCCCCGCCGGTTCTCTGGGATGGCTGGGAAGCCTATTACCACATCATGCACTACGAAGAAGATCGCTCCGCGGACGTAAAGTAGCGGACAATTTCTTGCGAACTCGTCATGTGCGCCTCATTTCGCGCATTACTACGACGTCGCATGCTAACGGCAGAGAGAATCCAGTTTGGCGCTGAAATCCGTGTGGGGCGGCAACAGCAATTGGCGTGCCCTCATCGCATCTTCGAGTGTTTCACTGCCAGGCGGCAGACCAAGGTCGGTCGCGCTGCGATAGAATTCGTCGCGCTCCGCCTCGGGAAGAGTTACAAACTGGAAACCTCTTGCGCGATAAAGTTGCAGCAATCGCGGCAGCATCTCGGCGTCGAAGGCACCTACATGCATGAGTAGCACGTAAGGAATATCTCGTTGATACAGGCTATGCGACATGCTCCGATATTGCTCGATACTTTCATCCGCAGCGGCAAGGTAGCTGTTCTTTAGAGTTGTAATTGAAGCCTCATCGCCCTTCGCCGCACAGCGGGCGTAGGGTTCATTCCAAAGATAGTCTGCGAAGCTCATGGTCACCGCGGCGACCTTGTATCCGCGTTCTCGAAGGAGAGCCCGAAAGCCGACCTTTTTTGCGGCCGTGTCTCCCTCCGCAAGGAACGGGTAACGGAACCAATGCCAGTCTTCATCGTTCGTTGCGCTCGCCAACACAGACTCATTTCGAACCACGTCTTGCTCGAAGTCTTCTAAAGGATGCTGGTTGAGGTTCATGTGCGACCAGCTGTGGTTCCCGAGAGGGTTTCCTGCCGAATGCCAAGTCTGCAGCACGGCCGCGTCGGCGGGATGTTCTTCGAGACGCAATCCATTCACGAACCCGTACGTCGGTGGCACATGGGCGTCCCGCAACGCTGCAACGATCTTGGATATCAGTCCCATGCGCGTCTCTCCCGGAGGTAACGGACCTTGCGCGGGCAAGTCGTCGAAGGTGAGGGCAATTTTGGGCGATGGATCTACGGACGGTGTAAACAGCGACAGCGGCACGCTCTGCGCCATGGCGGCATAGCCTGCTGGCGAGGGATGAAGATGATCGCCAGAATCAAGCGCCGGCTGCATGCGCTCCGAATGCTGCGGATCACGCATGATTTTGTCAAAGTCGATCACGGCATCGAAGCGTCCAGAAGTTCGGATCCATTCATTGACGGCCTGCCGGTCCGCTTCGCCGGCCGAGCCGGGATGATAAAAGTCCGATCCGACAAAGGGCAGCATGGTCGCGCCGATGACCTTGAGGTCATGAGTATGAGCGCGAGTGATGATTTGTTCGTAAGCCCCGATCATCCGCCGCACCAGTTCCTGGTGCTCGGCGCCGCTGACATCGCCATTGCGTGTCAGCATACCAATGTCGTTGATGCCTTCGAGCACAATCAGGCAGCGCACGCCGGCCTGCGCAATGACGTCATGATCGAAGCGAGACAAGGCGTTCGGCCCCAATTCGTCGGTCAGCAGACGGTTGCCGCTGATGCCGTGGTTGAGAACGGCGATATCGCGTGTGCTCGGTTGCGATTCCAGGCGCTGTGCCAGAATGTCGGGCCAGCGGTTGTTGGCGTTGGTCGTGGCGCCGTGCCCGTCGGTAATTGAGTCACCAAAGGCTGCGATGGCCGCGCTTTCGGGGCCAGCCGCCACGTCAATACCGGAGATGAAGTACCAGTGATCAACTGTCTTAGCTTGCGGAAGCTCGCGCGCGGAAACGAAATCTCCGTGGGTGACGTAGGAGGTAGATCGGGAGCCTGGATGTCCAGTTTGCTCGTCCGGTGGGGCATCAATGTGCAGCGTGATGGCTGCATCGGAAAGCGCATTGGCCGCAAAGACTACGGGATCGGAAATGTAGTCGGCGTGCGCTGGAATCGTAACCTGGGAAGAGCCGGAAAATGTAAGCGCCTGATCGGTGCCAGGCACAATCTTGCCGGACGCGGGAGACACTGGCTGGGCAATGTGTGCGGCCGTAACAAAGAGAGGCATGGCTCCAAAGCGATTCGAAAGCCGCAACCGGATCCGGTTTCCGCCGAGAGACAAATGCACGATCTGGCGCAGTGTCGCATCGCGGAGCTCCGCTGGATCCAGCGCATTACCCGGCTCAACCAGTTGCTGCGAAGCTGCCCAGGAGCCAACCCACCGCGTTACGGCGTCACTGGCATGGACGTGATGCATTGCATTCGCCAGCAAGAGAAGACAGACGAATAGCAAGCTCGAACCTGTGCAAATGCGTCGTAGGCGTTCGATTGACAAGGCAGTCCCCAACGAGTTGGCCTTAGCCGATGATTTTAAACCTTCACTGATTACAGGGCTGGCTCTGTATAGATCGGGAGAAAGAGGGGCTCTCCTTTTTGAGCCGATTCAATTCATCTAAAGACCGGCCTGCCATGAACCCCTAGACATAAGCTAGCGATTACCAATTTCTATTTTGAGGTCGTCCGAAGAAACCCGAACGCAGCGGCTCCAGGTGATGAGTGATCAAAAACCATGGGGATGTGCCCGTTTTTCATGGCGTACGCGCTGGCGATTTCGTTCACCGCCCGTCCCGCATCTCGCGTCCCCAGAATGGCGACTGTTCCTCCGCTTCCCCCGCCGGTGATCTTTGCCCCATAAAGTCCGTTTCTGGGCCCTGCTGACCGAACAAGTTGTATGAGCAGGTCTGTCCCCTCCGAGCCAAGCCCGCAGGCTGAATAGCTGGCATGAGACTGGTACATCAATTCTCCCAAACGCTCGAGCTGCTTTTCGTTCAATTGCGCTGCCAGAAGGTGGACGAACGTCCTTACTCGAAAGTGCTCGTATACGGGATGCGCAGTCGGCTGCCTCACTGCATAGGTGCGCTTGGGGTCGACATGCGTCACGGAGTCGGTGGTTCCCTGAAATTTCACCAGGAAGTCTTTGCCAGTCATTTGTTCTGGGATTTGCTGCCTATATTGCTGAAATTCCGGCGGAGTGAGATTTGCCAGATAGCCTTTCCAGCGAGGATCGATAATCTCCACCTGTGTAGTGTTCGCATCCGCGTGAACCCGAACCCCCGCGAGCTCTGCAATAATGCGGTAGCCCATGAAGGCGCCCACGCGCACCGAACTGTAATCTGATCCTGAGATGGAATGGCGAACCCCAGAATCTATCCCCCAAAATGCGATTTCATTTGGTACCGCGAGCGTTCCTTGCACGTCCGCTGGCTGGCATAGCAGCTTCAGAAGACGGCCCTGCTCCCCGCACGCCGCAGTCATTTGGTCCATAACGCCGCATGGGGCACCCACCACCAGGTTTTCCACCTTTTGGCTGAGGAGAGCAAGGGAGCGCGGCTCGAGTTTGATGTCGAATGCGGCACAAACCGCCTGCATGGTAGCCACTTCAATCGCAGCGGAGGAACTCACTCCCTTGCCTTCCGGGACATGCGATTCCAGCAGAATTCGCAACCCGCTGAATCGTTCGCCGCATTCATGCATGAGGACGAGCAGTGCCCCGGCGATGTAGGCCGCCCACCGTCGCTCAGGACTGCGCAGGAAATAGTCCCGCGCGGCGCGGTATTCCAGCGGCCTGCCTTCGGGTGCAAGGTCGTTTAGCGGCATGGCGAAATCCGTGCGGCTTCTGCCGTTTTCAATGTTCCCCAGACTCACGATCTCCACGGAGTGCGAGTTGTTGGGTTGCACTGCGACCAAAGCCGCCTGCCGAATAGGCAACTGCAGGACGAGAGAACCGGAGTAGTCAGCGATGCCGCCCATGACATCCAAGCGTCCAGGAGCGCGGGCCACAAAGATGTCCCCTTCGCGATCAAACAAATGCCGGGCCTCAGGAGAGCTACTCAAGGTCAAAAGAAAATTTTCCACATCCTGAAGCCCCTGCGTGGAACCGCGCACAATGCGGTATGCCGATTGTTCTGTTTTCGCCAAGCTAATTTCTCAGCAGCTCTATGAATTAGAAAGGTTCTATCAAACCTCGCCTCTGTAAGGCTGCACGCAGTAACGGCTCGATCTGTAGACGGATAGCGTTATTTGCATATCCCACCCAGGCGACATTGGGTTCGACCGACAGTACGGCCTTAAGCGGTTGGCCCAACGGGTCCGCGACGATCACTCCCAATTCGCGCGCGATCAACTCCGTGCAGATGTCGTAGGGGTGGCAGCAGAGGCCCAGCGCCAATCCGCGTTTCTTAAGGCCAGCCTCCATCAATGGTCTTAGATCGGCGACAAAGCGATCATGCCCGGTTATCAATTCGAACAACTGGCCGCCCGTTGAAGCGTACTGATCCTCGAAGCAATGGGCCTTGCCTCGCTGGACCGGGCCCAGAGCGCCGAGCACAATTTCTTCATCCAGCGCAGCGAGTTCTTCTCGCGCACCCGGAAAAAAACGCGCTACCATCGCGAATCCATGAGCAATCGTGCGCGCATTGGACGGCCTCATCGCCAGCAAAGTTGCTTGCCCAATCAGGCGGTTGTAGCGCTCACCCTCTACTCCCTCCCCGCGAACCGCCCAGGCAACATCGCTCAAATGCTGCTTGACCAGCGGAATTTCAGTCTGCACTGCCAGTTCGATGTCTTGCAGATTGGTTCGCGAGCCGCGATTCGGCGCAACTCCAGTCAATACCCAGGCGCTGCGCTTTTGATACATGATCCCGCGTGTGCCATCAATCGGATCAACGATGATCCGCCATCTAGGCTCGCTCTCGGCGATCCCGCGAGGAAGGACGACTTGCCCGCCGCGCAGGCCCTCGCCGATCAGCACCAAACCGCCGCTTGCAGCTGCTTGGCGTTCAAAGAATCCAACAATCAATTCTTCGCTCACGCGGTCAATTGCATAAATCGTGTCGCCTTCCTGCTCCTGCGCGATACCCGACATCGCGTCGGTCGACGAGCGTTCGCAAGCAGCGACAACCGCATCCCGAATCTGCGCGTGTAGTGTTCTGATCGGCCCCAGAAGCGGATGCGCGAGCCCCATTTATCTTTCCTTCTTGGACCGCTTGTAATGTGTGTCGGGCAGCGCACGCAATTCTGCGGCTTTTTCTTCGGGAGAGGTATCGCTGAGAAAATTCCCTCCGCCTATTTCAGGCCCGGCGAGATATTTCAACAAAGACGGTTTGCGTAACGGCGGATGAAACTGAAGATGAAAATGGAAAGTGTGGTAGTCGCCACCGTCGGTCGGCGCCTGATGCAGCGGCATAACATAGGGAAACGGCATCTGCCAAAGGTTGTCGAACTTAATTGCGACCTGCTGCAGGATCTCGGCAAGATCGCGTAACTGGCTGCCTGGTACTGCAGCCAGACTCGGATAGGTTCGTTTCGGCGCTACGTACACTTCGTAAGCGTAGCGCGCAAAGTACGGGACAAAGGCGATGGCAGATTCGTTTTCGCAGATGATGCGGCGGCCATCGAGTTGCTCCGCAGATAGAATGTCCAGGAAGAGAAATCGTCCACTTTCCGCAAAATGCCGGCGGCTCGCCTCTGCCTCGATCTCAATGGTACGAAAGAGAAAGTTCGTCGCATAGATTTGGCAATGTGGATGAGAATTGGAGACCCCCACCACTTCGCCTTTATTTTCAAAGATTAAAACATGCGAAATCTCAGGACGGTTCCCCAGATCCACATACTGAGACTGCCAAACCTGCAGCAGGTTCTCCACACTTGCCAGCTCGATTTCCGCCAGCGATAGATTGTGTTTCGGACTGTAACAGACGACGCGGGCAATTCCACTGGCGGGCCGATTGCGGTAGATGCCCGGTGGAACGGCCAGATCGGCAGGCGCGGCCAGATCAACGCAAGGATGATCGTTGTCGAACACGAAAGTCTCGGTGTATGGATCGTTCCGTTTGCCACTGACGCGCAGATTCCCAGGGCAGAGACAGCAGTCGGCCACATATTCCGGGACTTCCGTTTGTTTACGGGCCACTGTCTCGCCGCTCCACGGCCGGTCCTGCCGGTGCGCCGCAACAATCACCCACTCTTCCCGCAGCGGATGCCAGCGCTCCTCCCAAAGCATTTCTTTTTTCCCGTCGGCTAAGCTGCCGTTTTCTGGTTTCATGAATCTCGCAGGCAATCGAATACTACTGAACTGAGATGACTGTTATCGACTTCGGATCTAGATGCAGCGTCAGTTTACCGCCTTCGATCTTTGCTGAGACCGACTTCGGCACGACGATGTCGGGCGCCTCAAATGTATTCACGCTGTCCACCTTCGGCGCGGTGAGAGTTTCTCCCGTAGCCGATTTTGCCTGAAAGCCCGTCAGCGTCGCCTCGACCTCAACCGCCTGACCGGGATCGACGTTTGTAATCTCCAGCCACAATTTCCCGTTCGTATCCTTCGCCGCAATGGCATCCACGCGCGGCAGGGCAACATCGTCATGCCGGTAGATTCCGGCCTTGAACGCGACCGGCAAAAACGTTGCGCCCTGGAATGGCACGTACATCTTGAAGACGTAATAAGTTGGCGTCAGAACCATCTTCTCTTTGTCCGTGATGATCATGGCCTGCAGCACATTGATCGTTTGCGCGATGTTGGCCATGCGCACCCGATCGGCGTGTCGGGCAAAGATGTTCAGGTTCAGCGCTGCAAGAATGGCATCACGCAGGCTATTCTGCTGAACCAGGAATCCCGGATTCGTGTTCGGCAGCGGCGCGTACCACGCACCCCATTCATCCACCACCAGCGCCACCTTTTTCTGCGGGTCGTACTCGTCCATGATCGCCGAATGCTTGGCAATCAACTCATCCATTTCCAGAGTCGACTTGAGAATCTCAGCGTACTCCTTCTCGCCGAACCCCACCGACGTAAATGCCGGCGGCCACTTCCCCACGGTGTAGGAGTGCATCGAAAGGCCATTCATATCCCAGCTCCATGTGTGCTCGTGCCAGGCCTTCATGATCGTTTGCGTCCACTCCGTCCAGCGCGGTTCGCTCCCGCCGGGCCCCACAGCAATCTTCAGCATCGGCTGCTTGTCCTGTTGCGTTGGATTAAAGTTGCGCACAAACCGGCTATAGATTTTCAGTTGGCTCAGATAATAGTCGGGCGTCATATTGCCGCCACAGTCCCAGCTTTCGTTGCCGATGCCGAGATAACCAACCTTATAAGGAGCCGGATGGCCGTTGGCGGCGCGCTCTTTTTCGAGTGTCGTCGGCTGGACGGTGGTCATGTATTCCATCCACTCCGCCGCTTCCCGCGGAGTCCCCGAGCCAACGTTGACGGATACGTACGCTTCCGCCCCGATCTGCTCGATGAAGTCCATGAATTCAAGCGTTCCAAACGTGTTCGGCTCGAGCACTCCGCCCCAGTTCGGATTCAGCGTGACCGCCCGCTGCTGCCCGATTCCGTTGCGCCAGTGATATTCGTCGGCGAAGCAACCGCCGGGCCAGCGAACAGTCGGGACATGAATCGCCTTCAGTGCGGCAACAACATCGTTGCGGATGCCGCGGGTATTCGGGATTGCCGAGTCGGGACCGACCCAGATCCCCCCGTAGACACCGTGACCGAGATGCTCGACGAACTGGCCGAAAATGTTGCGGTCGATCTTCGCTCCCGCCTTGGATGCCTCAAGGGAGAGTTCCACCTTTTCTGAGCCCATCGCGGGTACAGTCAGAAACGCGCAGGCGACAGCAACCGTGACAACCAGTGTGCAGGGTAAAAGCCAGGCTTGGTGAGAAACAACCTTCAAGAGGTCAAAACGGCAACGGAGAAGGGCGCGTTCTTTCGAAGAAGGTTCCTCTTCGAAGTCGTCACAGATCTCATGTCTCCAGCAGTCGACTATGAATTCCGGTTTGTAAGCGAGTGGAAAAGCCATCAATATCCTCTCCGCAAACATGCGAAACCTCTCCTGTGCTTTTGCATGGTCATTGAGCCATATATGATTCTTCCTCAGGCAGGCTATGAGAGATTCCTGTGATCGTTTTCATGGCGACTCGGCAAATGTGTGCAGTCTACCATGCGACGATTCGACCTCCGACGGAACAACCTTCGAATTGGCTAGGAGAGACGCGAAGCTCAGCGCCACATGTGCTCCGATTCGCTCTTGGTCAGCGCGGGTGGAGTCTTCGGAGCACGTTACTCGCGCTTCCTCGGCGCTGCTGACTAATTGATTGTGCACTTGCTGTAGAATGCAGAGCATCGGGGATCCCACTCTATGAATGCGAGTTTGCCGATCGCTGATCGCGGTGCGCGCGAATTGTCTTCTTCGGCCTCAGCAGTGACTGCCGCGCACCGGAAGCGTCACTCCGCACTCGTGCGCGTGACTCATTGGATTACCACGGTCGCGTTTCTCGCTCTGCTGGTCAGCGGAGGTGAGATTGTGCTTTCGCATCCACGGTTTTACTGGGGTGAGACCGGCAACGTAAACATGCGTCCGTGGCTCAATCTTCACCTGCCATCCTCCCGGGATACCGTCCCCACCGGCTATGGGTATGTGCTCCCTGATCAGAACGGCTGGAGCCGCTATCTCCATTTTCAGGCGACATGGCCGACGCGTTGCACCCGCAAACGCTTCTCGCCCACCGCATGAACGGAAACGAACTTCCCGTGCCCTTCGGAGGCCCTGTCCGCCTGCGAGTCCCGCGGCAGCTCGGTTATAAGAACGTGAAATACATCAATCGCTTGACTCTGACGGACAACCCCAAACCCTTCGGCAAGGGTCTGGGGAGTGCTAGTGCTGATCGTGGCTATGCGTGGTATGCGGGCATCTGAGAGGAAGCGCCCGATGAAAATGTTGGGTCGGAGTCGTGCACTGGCTCTGTAACTCGCTACACTGACCACGCGCGAGTTTTATTTCGCGAGCGCATTTGCCGCATTGGCTGCCAGAATCCACCGGCTGGCGGAGTCAATCACGTATTCATCCTCGAACCACAGGAATCCGAAGTCGTCGATGCACTCTGGGAAATCTGGTTTGATGATGATGTAGCCGGGAATCACGCCGCCCGGAATGAAGGTGTTGTCGGCGCGGTTGTTGCCGTAGGCCTTCAGCTTCGAAACCGTCCCGACGGAGGACACATACGACGTGCTCGATACCGGATGCGTGCCCAGCATATAGTTGGCAGCGCGCAGCGTGTAGTCCGCGCCGACGATTTCGGGGAATGCCTTGTGCAGAAAATACATCCGTACCCCGAGATCGGCCACGGCAATCGAGCCGCCCCAAGTACGCAGGCTGGGCGATGCACCAAACGGAGTGGCGGCAAGTTCGGTGTCCAACTGAGCCACATAGGATCGGACAACTTCTTCCAGTTGCTTCTTGAAGTCCGCGTCCATGTAAGGCAGGGCGCGGACGGCCGTCCAACCGCCGAATCCGAACCACTGTCGAACGAACGGAAACATCTCGCGGAGCCGCTGTTTATAGACTTCGCCGCCGTTGGTGGCGATCAGCAACTCCAAGGTGGCTTTCCACTCCTCGCCCCGCACAATCCCTTCCGCGAAGTTCGCAGGTGGACGCTGGCCGGGTGGCGCTGTGATGGCGGTAGGATGTGCATGTTCTTCGTCCCACATCTTGATCGCGGTTTCCAGACACTCCGTCGCAAGCACGTCATCCCAGCCCTTGAGCGCCTGCGACGCAGCGGCTAGCGAGGCGGCAGCGCCGTATTGCAGGCGCGGCTCCTTGGTCGTGAAGGCCCACCGGTCGTCCGGAATGCCGGAGAAATTCCCATCCACCTCGTGCGGGCCGAGTTTCTCGGAATAGATTCGTCCATCAGTTTTCGACGCCGCATCGCCCAGGTGCGTGTACTCCCGCAGATTAGGCTCCATAATCTCGGGAACCGGGTGACCGATGGATTTGATCTGTCCCAGCACCTGCAGGACGCCGTGCTTCACTTGTTGCACGGCGTCGGGTATTCCGTCGGGCCGATGCATCTCGACCGTGCGGGCAGTCTCGTCCACCGTAAGCTCGTCCCACTTCAGGTCGAACTCCTTGTATGCCAGGGACAGGTCCTGAATGACCGCGTACTGACTCTCGGCCCGGATGTCATAATCGCCCGCGTCATACCAGCCGCCCACGTTCAATCCCGGAATGTGCTGGCCGGCCTGGAAAGGCGAATCGGTGTTTGGTCCCATCCATGCCCCGTCGAAATGTTGGGTGTCCGGCGGCGCCTGGCGCGCGTCGTCGAGGTGCGAAATGCCGTGCCACAAACGGTAGCCTTCGCGCACTGAAACGTGGTCCATTTCCACGGCAAGGTAGCCGTCCAGACTGGATTGCCAGGTTCGGCCGTACACGTCTTTGGCGATGGGAAACACAGCGGTCCGCTGGCCTGCGTATTCGATCACGTACAGACCAGGGTCCTTTACGGCGGAGAAATCGAACTTCGCATAGGTGTAGCGCAGCCAAGGCGTGGGGGCGGAGATCGGAGCTTCGAGGACCTGCTGGTAGGAGCCGTCTTCCGCCAGGCGGAGCAACTTGGCTGTCTTGGGCGCATCGAATTTCGGGTCCAGTTCAATGACCGCGACCTTCGGGAAGTTTGGTGGATAGCCGACCTGGCTGTGCGCCACCATCGGCGGTCGTGTCCAATTCGGGATCACACTCGGATGGATGTGCCAGACCACGGCGCCCTCGGTCTTACCCGAAGGAATCAGCGTGCGCAGGACGAACCAGCCGTTTTGGGCGCGGTTTCGTCCGTCATAAAGAGCCAGCGGACCAGTCTCGGACGTGATGCTGATGTGATGCAGCGGATCCTCCGGAGCAAACATGATGCTCTTTCCCATGATCAGCGGAAGCGGCTGGGTGTAGCCTTTCGCTTCATCCCATTCCTGCTGGTACGCCAGTTTCTTGGGGTCGTCGGGCGACGGCGGAACTTTTTGCATCGGATCCTGCGGGCTGCGTGGAAAGATGCCGAATGCGGTACCGTCCACTGCATAAGTTTTGTCGACGTACACCGACGGTAGAAACTCCAGATTAAACCCCGCGCGACCGGCTAGCTTCTCCGGGAGCGGCTTGTCGAGATTCACGCTCACGCGCACGCCACCAGGCTCAGCAGCAACTTCGAGACGATAGTCCATCTGATAGGTGGGGAACGACAGGTGGGCCGTGAGACGATTGTGTTCCTTATCGGCCTGACGGCCCTTGAGTTGCGCCACCAAATCCCACTGCTCTGGAGTGGGCATCAGGCGCACATCGCCGTTGGTGGCGATGCGCTCGCCATGGAGAATCATCTCCATGGCGGTGTTCTTCTGGTCGACGAAGATGGGGTGGTAAGTGCTGTCATAGAGCATCACGTCGAAGCCCTGTGTGTTCAGGTAGCCGCTGTCGGTGACCTGCATTGCAAAATCCGAACTGAGCAAGGGAATACTTAAAAACAGGAACGCTAAAAAAACGACTTGAACTCGAAAAAACCAGAATCGGCGAAACGTAAGCATAGTAAACCACCAACCTTTCAGATGACTGAGAGCTCCGGGGTGGGCACTAATCGCGGGCGTGGCCCGTACCACTGAAACCACTCGCGTATAGAATGACCGCTCCTATTTTTCAACTCTCCCGCTGTTATAGCCTCGCGTCCAGCTTCTCAATGACAACTCGCCTCGAAACAGAGGTTCTGACTGAAGAATGGGATCACGAAATTCTGGAAGCGATCGGCGACCTTGCTGGTATGAGTGCCCGGATAAACTTCGAACTTATTCGCGATTCCATACTTGTCAAGAATGTCGTGTAGTTTGGCGGTATCGACACGTAAGCCGTCCTGATCACCGACGTCAATCGAAATGCCGTGGTACTCGCGCAGGCTGTCGACGTACTGGTCTACAAAGGCAAGGGGTGAGTTAGCCGTCCACTTCGCGAGCACATCGGGCTGAGGCTGACCGTCTTTGGTCGGCAGATCAAGGTACAGCGGCGGATTTCTTGGGTCAGGGGACCATGCAGCCGCCGTTGCCAGCGTAGCCCGCGCAAAGAAAGACAGCTTGGCGGAATCTTCCGGCGTCTTCACGGCCTCCAGAGCTTTATCCACGTCTGGGTTCGGGGCGGCCCGAGGCGACAAGCAGCAGGGACTCATGATGTACAGACTGCCGAACACATCGGCATGCTTCATGCCGATGCGGGTCGCGCCATAGCCTCCCATGGAGTGGCCAACCAAGCCGCGACTGCGACGCTCGGGAATCGTGCGGTAATGAGCGTCGATGTACTCGACAACATCGTGAGCGATGAACTGCTCGAAGTCTCCGGTAGTGACCGAACTCGAATACATGGAACCATTGTGCAAGGTTTTCGAATCGGGCAGCACGACGATCATCTCCTTCGCACCCTGGGCGAAAGCGCCTTTCATAGTCTGCGGCACGTGAATCTCGTGAGTCCACTGTTCAGCGCCGATGGAATAGCCATGCAACGCATATACGACTGGGTAGCGTCGCGACTTTTCCTTGGCGTAACTCGGCGGCAAGAACACGAACACTTCGCGGTCAACGGCGTCGCCCTCTAAATTCCCTTCGAGAGTTTTGCCGTGGATCTTTATGCGCTCGACTGATACGGGCTTTGCACCGGGAACTTCTGCAGGGACGTCAGTCTGGACTTGCGCCGCAACCCGAGGCCCAAGGCCGAGGGCCACTCCCAGCGTTAACAGATAAAACAATTTGTCCGCTATCATCAATGTCCCTTTTCGAAAACTTATCACGCAAACGAAGCGAGCCGTCCTGTATACCAGAGTTTCCACGTTCGACCCAAATCCGGTGACACAGGCGCTCGTTCTGCGCCGGCTGGCAGAGCAATGTGGTTTCGAAATCGTCCACGCATACACCGATCGGATCAGCGGTGCGAAGGCGAAGCGTCCGGCGCTCGACCCGATGCTCTCCGCTGCCCATCGCCGCGAATTCGATGTCTTGTTGGTATGGGCGGCAGATCGTCTCCCTCGGCGTGCGCCACTTCCTGGAGTTGCTCGACATGCTGAACCATTTGGGTGTCGAGTTCGTGTCGTTCCGCGAGAACCTCGACACCTGCGGGCTGCTGGGCAGGGCGGTCATCGTGATTGTTTCAGCGGTGGCGCAGCTCGAGCGCAATTTGATTATTGAAAGGGTTCGAGCCGGCCTCAGGCGCGCCCGGCTCGAAGGCCGCGTGTGGGCTCGGAAGCGATTGAGATTGCTCGACCAGCATTGCTCCGCGACCGGAGCCGCGGATTGAGCCTCGCTCAGTTGGCCAAGGTTTACAAGATTTCCCGAACCAGCGTGGCGAGGGCGTTGAAGCAATCCGAAAGTCTGTACTCAAGACCAGTTCCACCCTCTTCCAGCCCACACTGAAAACGTCCCCGCCTAGGCAAGAACATCGAGCATGTTGTTTAATATCTGATCGGGAGAGAATTCCCGCGCCCACAAGACTACCGTTGCAGTGATCCTTCCAGAGTGCCTGGTCATGGATGTCCCTGATCATTTGGCTACTGGAGATGTAGCGGAAAGAGCAGCGTCAGTGAACTCCGTGTTTTGCGATGTTAGGAGAACGGTTTGATAATGGCGCATCGGCAGGCGCTGGCCAATGAAGAAACCTCATCGTAACCGTTCGGGAAAGCGGGATCGGGTTTCAGCCCACGAAGACCGGCGGCGACCTCGTTTCTCCCGGGAACTTTCCGTAATTTACGAAGACGATTCTGTTGTCGTCATCGACAAGCCAGCCGGACTCCTGGCTGTTCCGATCAAGGGCTCTGATACTCCGTCCGCGTGGTCGCTGCTCGCCGAAAAACTCGAACCGAAGAGGCAAAGGGCCTTGGTGGTCCATCGCATCGATCGTTTTTCCTCCGGCGCTCTTCTGTTTGCAAAAACCGCCTCAGACCGAAGTGCGTTGGTGCGGCAGTTCCTCGACCACACTCCCGAAAGACACTATCTCGCAGCTCTGCGAGGCCGCGTCGAGACTGAGGCAGCGACGCTTGTGCACTATTTTCGACGGGAAGGAATGTATCAACAGTTGCGCACAGCACGCGATCCAGCAGCGGCGCGTGCCGAACTGCGTTATACGGTCGAACGCCTTTTTGCGGATGCTTCGCTCGTACGGGTCGAGCTCGTGACCGGATTACAGAATCAAATCCGTGTCCAATTTGCGGCCCTGGGACACCCCGTCATCGGTGATAGAAAATACCATCGGGGGGAAGCCGCGGAGGAACTCATTGATCGCGTTGCGCTCCATGCTGTGCATCTCAAGTTTGTCCATCCCCGTTCGGGGAAAAACATCTCGGTTGAATGTGAACTGCCCCCCGATTTTCAGCATCTGGTTCGAGAGTTGTCGCGCTCGAGCCGAGCGCGGGGGTGAATCCAGATCGGTCTGGATCGAGACAAATTGTGGCCTACGTGGCGGCATCCAAGCTGCATCCCCCCCAAACAGCAATTAGAGTGGAATCAGGCCCGCCCCTCGAACTCCCGAGTCTCCGTGGATACCTTGATCGTTTCACCTTCCTTGATGTAGAGGGGCACCCGGATTTCGATGCCAGTCTCCAGCTTCGCCGGCTTGGTCACGTTGCTGCTTGCTGTATCGCCACGAGCACCGGGTTCGGTGTAAGTGACATTCAGCTCCACATGTGCTGGCAGCTGCAACCCGATGGGGTTGCCGTTGTACTTATGCAACTGGATGATGGCTCCTTCCACCATAAAGTCCAGGGCGTCCCCGATCATCTCATCGGAGAGGGTGAGAGTCTCGAAGCTCTCCTGATCCATGAAGTGGACCCCACTTCCGTCGCTGTACAAGTAGGATGCCTCCACGATCTGGAGGTCCGGCTCCTTGAACCGGTCACTGGCCTTGAATGTCTTGTCAAAGACCGCACGTGTGAGAAGGTTGCGCATCTTCAGTCGGACCAAGGTCTGGGCGCCCCGTGCTGTAGGGGTGGACACCTCCGCTTCCAGGCACAGGAACGGGGTGTTTTCGACCTCGAAAAACATTTTGCGCTTTACGTCGATGGCGTCGATCAGTGCGGCCACGATTTCCTCAGAGCATAGCTTACGGTTGGAAGGTTCCAATTAAGTCTGGCTTGGCTTCGCGTTAAGTAGCTGGTCAAACTGTTATAGGATAACAGGCGGCACCGGCACGATTCCCGATGACTCGCTCGTCGACCCTGGACCGGGCCTATTCCGTCCCTTGGGGGTTCGACTCCGTATGACGAACTAGACCTTAGCTTTCATGACCATTGGCTTTCTCAAGTTCGGCCGCGACCGCCTCCAGGAACTTCTCGTTGAAGTTGGCCAAGAGGATGTGTTTCCCATTAGTGTAGATGCTCCAAGATAATGTCACCCCATAACTGCAACGAGATTCTGTCACCCTCTCAGGA
>Ga0209415_10005600_pt1 | contig 22524 bp, 27 predicted proteins | sample PeaSoiSIISIP2007_FD_187696 | JGI IMG/M metagenome (GOLD analysis project Ga0209415, IMG submission 187696) | Peat soil microbial communities from Weissenstadt, Germany - SII-SIP-2007 (SPAdes) (version 2) | ecosystem: Environmental > Terrestrial > Soil > Wetlands > Peat | place: Germany... | reverse complement strand
CGTCAGCGTTTCGATGTCGCGGAGGAAGGGACGTTCGGAGACATCGCAAAAGGAGATCGCGATACCGCCGGCGCCGGCGCGCGCCGTGCGGCCGATCCGGTGCACGTAGCTTTCCGGAACATTGGGAATCTCATAGTTGATGACATGGGTAATGCCGTCGATGTCGATGCCGCGTGCCGCGATGTCGGTCGCGACAAGCACGCGCGTCCGCCCGTCCCGAAAATTGCCGAGGGCGCGCTGACGTGCAGATTGTGATTTATTGCCGTGAATTGCCTCGGCTTCGATCCCGGCATGTTCGAGGTGTTGCGTGACGCGGTTGGCGCCGTGTTTGGTGCGCGTGAAAACCAGGGCGCGCGCGACCGCTGAGTCCTTGAGAAGATCGGCGAGCAACCCCCGCTTATTCGACGCGTCGACGAAATAGACGCGCTGCTCGACCTGTTCCACGGTTGAAGCCGCCGGGGTCACGGAAACCCGTATCGGGTTTCTAAGGATCGTGTCGGCAAGGCGGTCGATTTGTTGCGGCATCGTTGCCGAGAAAAACAGCGACTGGCGCTCTTTGGGCAGCGCCGCGATCACGGTCTTGACGTCGTGGATGAAGCCCATATCGAGCATCCGGTCGGCTTCGTCGAGCACGAAGACGGCGACCTGGTCGAAATGGACGTGTCGCTGACCCATCAGGTCGAGAAGCCGTCCCGGAGTGGCAACGAGGATATCGAGCCCGCGGGCGAGCGCATCCACCTGCGGCTTCTGGCCGACGCCGCCGTAGATGACGGCGGATCGGAGAGACAAGTAGCGTCCGTAAGTGCGGAAACTGTCGGCGATCTGGATCGCCAACTCGCGGGTGGGAGTGAGGATCAGGGCTCGCATGCAGCCGCGTCGGACGGCCGTCCGTGTCGCAGCCAAACGTTGAAGAATCGGCAGGGCGAATGCGGCCGTCTTGCCGGTGCCGGTCTGGGCGATGCCGAGAAGGTCTCTTCCGGCGAGAAGGTGAGGAATCGCCTCCGCCTGGATCGGCGTCGGGTGTTCATAATTTTCGGCGCACACCGCGCGTCGAAGCGGCTCGACGAGGTCGAGTTCAGAGAACGAAAGAGTCACTGGGATTGGGCTTTCTAAAAAAAGAGGCAAACCAACAAGCCACCGCGGCACGGATGCCCGCCCGGCTTGGTTGCGTTATCGCCTGCTCCGTGCGCGCCGAAGTGGCTTGATGTCTATCAGGGGATGATCTCGAAATGCAGGCGCGTCGCTTTCGAACTCCAACGCGCCTCGCGCGATCACGAGCAACGATAGTGAAGCTAATATGGGCCGCTACTGCACGAAAAGCAAGCGTGTCGAGCGCTTTAGGTGTATCGCTATTGTCGCTATATCTCTGCCGTCGCGGATTTGCTCGGCATCATTTGCTCGGGATCGGCCGCAGCGAATCGTCCTGCGCCAATCAATTTGCCTTCGGAGCGGGCGCGTCGAGGAGCAGGAATCGGCGCGTATCCGTCAGAATTGCGAGCGCGAGCGTCTTGTGATTGGTGTGATCTCCGGCCGAGTTGAGGGAGGCATATTCTATGCCATCGGCGCCGGTGAAGATCTTGGTCAACACCCACTCCGCATTATGAAATTTGGCCGAAAGATTGCGAAATCGCTGGCCCAGAAATGGTTGCTTTACGGCCATATAACCTACCTTTGGTCAATCGGGAGCGATGCATGGGCCGGCTCGGCGCGTCCGCTCGATTATCGGGCATTAACGGTCAGACGACATCGCTTTCCGCCACCATGCGTTCGTGCCCGTCCGTGACGGACTTGACCCGGTACTGTTGGGTCCCGCGCTCGCTCGGCATGATACGAACGATTTTGAAGACGCCGAGCGGTTTCGGACGGAGAGCGCTTGCGAGAAATTCAACCGACTCTCCGACCTTGAACTTATGACGTGTCATCACGGCTGTCGCTCCTTGCGTTGTCGTGGTAATTGCCGGCCGATCGAGCCCCGGCAATCCGGGCGCCCCGTTCAATACCCTTCTCTATCCAAGCGCTTACGCATCGCCTTCCGGTAACGCCGGACGGCATCGCTTTTTTCGCGAGCCCGGCGTTCCGAGGGTTTTTCATAGGCACGCCGCCGCTTCATCTCGCGAAAAGTGCCTTCGCGCTGCATTTTCTTCTTCAGAACGCGAAGCGCTGCGTTGACGTCATTGTCTCGAACGAATACCTGTGTGACGGCGCGACTCCTTCATTCAAATGGGTTGATTCTTCTATCCCTCATTGGCCCGGTGACCGGCTCACCGATTTGATTGAGCGACAAGCCTTGCCCGATCTCTTGCTGATCTCGTGATCCTGACTCTCGATGAAAGCCCGCGCCGATGCGTTGCTGTCCGCTTCGTCAAGTTCTGAACCGGGTACTCTCCGGTTCGAACTGCGTTGACCATCCTCATACATGACGTCGAACAGCAGGAAGGCAGGGACGGTTCGCTGCTTTCTTCGGGCCATGGTCAGGTGATTCCAACGTTATGTGCCTTCGGCATCGCCAAGACTTTGGGGTTCGTCTTGCGCCGCCTTGCGCTTGGCGGCTTTTTCCTCGCGCCGGCGGATCTTCTCCTCCTTCTTCTGTTCCTGGGCACGTTTCCTGTCGGCACGTTGCATATTGTAGTTGGGCTTGAACGGCATCGGCGGTTCTCCCGGGCGTGCGACCGGAAATGCGGTCCGGACGGAACAGGCATGAGCAAATGCCAGACGGCCGGCATCCCATGGAAGTTTCGAAATGGGGTGCCACAAACTGGTTTAGGACGTTCCGCAACTCAGGCCGGCGTCGAAATTTCTGCCGACCTTTGGCCGCACTTGGGGTCGCGCCGCTCATCATAGGAGATTTCTTGCCCCTCGGCCATCCCGCCTATTCCGGCACGCTCGACAGCGGCGATGTGCACGAATATATCGGCGCCGCCGCCGTTAGGATGCATGAAACCGCAGCCCTTTTGCGCATTGAACCGCTTCGCCGTTCCGATCGACATGAGAGCATTCCCTTGGCAAGCGATGCCGCCGCGATTCATCGCGTGAGGAATCAACATTCCGCAGAGAACAGATCGCACCGCCACTCTCGATGATAGCGAGCGTGAAGGAGCAGGCCGAACCGGCGAGAAATCAACGTCAAAGTATGAACCGTTATGCGCGTATTGACAAGCCGGCAGTGCACCGCGGTAAATTCACCGAGTCGGACCCTGTCATTTCGGCGGTGAGGCTCGATAGAGCTTGCGCTTCCCCGAGTGAAGCATCTAATAGGTGTCGCCCGTATCCGCTTCGGCGCGTGCGGTGCCGCCTGCAGTGCGGTTTTTCAGGGTCCGATGAGGCTGACACTGCGTTGGACCGCGCAATCTCGCGTGGCGTCCTTAAGCGCATTCATGGAGGCTAGCATGGCTGTCGGTACCGTCAAATGGTTCAACGCCCAGAAGGGGTTCGGCTTCATTCAGCCGAGCGACGGAGGGAAGGACGTATTCGTCCATATCTCGGCTGTCGAGCGGGCCGGTCTCGGCACGCTCAACGAAGGACAAAAGGTCAAGTACGAGGTTGTCAACGAGCGCGGGAAGAGCGCCGCCGCCAATCTGTCGCTTGCGGACTGACCGCCCCCGCGGGGGGCGTGGGCTCGCGATCACGAGCCGCCAATTCGACACCTGTGCGCCTCAGCGCAAATCTCGTCGGCAGGACAGGTGGATCCGTGCGCCGGTAACGGCGTGTCTGCGGCAATGACGTCAAAGCGGCCTTCCGCATGCTCACGAAGAAAGTGCCCCTTAAAGGGCATTCGGGGAGACCAGGCATTGATGTGTTTACGAAATGCCAACGGAATGCCGGATCCGCGGGAGGGCCGAAGCGATTTGGCGCTACCGTGGGGCCAGGCAGTAGCACCCGGCGCTCACGGGATATTGAGAGAGCGTGGCCGAAGATCCTTGGCGCCCTCGTTGGAACGCTCTCGAACGCATTGTCGAATTGGAGTCGATCAAGGATGAGCAGAGCCGAAGACCGCGCCGCCGACGCTCGGAGCCGAGCAGAAGCGGTCATGAGCAAATCGAAGGAAAAAGAAGCGGATCGCCTGTCGAGCCGGGAGAAAGAGAAGCAAGCGGAAGCGTTGAAGACGTCGCGGCTGCGTGCGCTTCGCTTGGCCAAGGAAACCGCCGACAAGAAAACCCAGACGCAGGCCGGTGTCGCGCGCAAAAAAGCGCCTGGCTGCCGCCCGAAGACGTAGTTTCCGACAGCCCCCGGGGCTCATCGGCCGCTCAGGCGAGCCGGCTTCGTTCCGATGCCAATTCCCTCAGTCGCCGCCGGCTGCCTGTGGAGACGCGGCGATCCTTTGCCGCGCCGCTCATGACGACTTCCCCTCGGCGCAAGACGTAGCCCTTGTCCGCCAGGCGCAGCGCTTGGCGCAGGTTCTGCTCGACAAGGAGCATCGTCATGCCACGCGCTCTGAACTCCCGCGGCAGGCGAAAGGCTATTCTCTGCCGATCGATCAGGTTCCCAGATACGCCGCGCGAAGCTTCGGATCCTCAAGCAGCGTGCGGCCCGGCCCGGCATGAACGATGGTGCCGGTCTCGATGACGTAGCCGCGGTCGGCGATCGACAGCGCGGCGATCGCGTTCTGCTCGACAAGCAAGACTGTCACCCCCTTGGCCTTGAGCCCAACGATGGTGTCCAGGATCTCATCGACGAGAACCGGCGCCAGGCCCATGCTCGGCTCGTCGAGCAGCAGGAGGCGCGGACGCGCCATGAGGGCGCGGCCAATCGCCAGCATCTGTTGCTCACCGCCGGACAGGTTTCCCGCCGCCGAGCGACGCCGCTCCCTGAGCCGGGGAAAAAGGCCGTAGATTCGCTCGATGTCTTCGGCGATCGACGCGTCCCTTCTGAGATAGGCGCCCAGGCGCAAATGGTCGTGGGTGGAAAGCGGGCCGAAGACCTGTCGTCCTTCCGGGACGTGACCGATGCCTCGGGCCACCCGGTCATGCGCTGCCAAGCGCTCGATCGGCCTTCCCTCGAAGACGATGCGGCCGGCCGTGATTGGCTGGACGCCCGAGATCGCGCGCAACAGCGTCGTCTTGCCGGCGCCATTCGATCCGACGAGAGCGACGATTTCGCCCTTCGGCACGTCGAGGCTCACCTCGCGCAGGGCCTGGATGCGCCCGTAGGCGCTGGCGACGCCCTCAACCGCGAGCACGGACCGCCTCCCCGGCGCCATGGCGGCCGAGATAGGCGGCGGCCACCGTCGGATTGTGCCGGACCTCGTCGGCCGAGCCTTCGGCGAGCTTCCTGCCGCCATCGAGCACGAGGACGCGGTTCGAGATCCGCATCACGAAGCGCATGGCGTGCTCGACAAGCACGATTGTGATGCCCTGGCGAGCAATATCCCTCACCAGGACCTCCATCGCCTCGGTTTCGACGGGATTGCATCCGGCAGCGGGCTCGTCCAGGAGAAGGATCCTCGGCTCTTGCGCAAGAGCGCGCGCGATTTCAAGCCGCCGCAGGCCGCCATACGGCAGCGAGATGGCCGGCTGGTCGGCGGCCTCGGCGAGTCCGACGAAGGCAAGAAGCTCGCGTGCCTTCTCCCGCGTGGTGCGGTTCTGGCGGCTCACCGACGGCAACCCCAGCAATGCGCGCACGAAACCGCGCTGCTCCCGAAGATGACGGCCCACCATGACGTTTTCGAGCGTCGTCAAGCGGAAGAATATCTGCAGGTTCTGAAAGGTTCGCGCCAAACCTTTCGCCGCGAGGCGATGGGGCGCGAGCTCGGTCACGTCTTCTCCCGCCAACAGGATCCGCCCGTCATCGGGCTTGTAGATACCGGATATGATGTTGAACAGCGTGGTCTTGCCGGCGCCGTTCGGACCGATGATCGAGAAGATGCTGCCGGCATCGACCGAGAAGCCCACCGCTTGGAGCGCGATCACGCCGCCGAACCGGATCCCGACCTCCTCGACGGCGAGGATGGTCACGGAAAACCCCTTGCCAGCACTTTTCTCAGGCTTGGGACGATGCCCTGGCGCAGGAAGATCAGAACCAGCATGACAACCAGCCCCAGGACGAGCTGTTCATACTCCACGAATACGGTGAGAAGCTGCGGCAGCGTGACGAGCATTGCGGCGCCGACGACACTGCCGATCACGGAGCCCATGCCGCCCAGCACCACCATCGCCACGAGCTCGATGGAATGAAGGAAACCCGCCGTGTCCGGCGTGATGAAGCCGTCGAAGAGCGCGAGGGCGGAGCCGGCGACGGACGCATAGACGGCGGCGATGACAAAGGCCCAAAGCTTGTGCCGGGCGACATCGACGCCGGCAAGCGCCGCCGCGATCTCGCTGTCGTTGAGCGCGCGTAGCGCTCGGCCGGTGGGGCTCTCCTCGAGGTTGAGCGCGAGCCCGGCGCCGAGGATGAGCAGGCCGCCCGATATCCAATACCACGTCGCCGCTCCGGTCAGACGCGCGCCGGCGAAGGTAAGCCGCGCCACGGCCGTGCCGTCCGGTCCGCCCGTCCAACCCGACTCGCTCGTCAAGACCAGCGCGACCAGCACGCCGAAGCCCAGGGTCGCGATGGCGAAATAGTGACCCCTGAGGCGCAGGATGGGGCGCCCCACGAGCCACGCCAGAGCGCCCGACGCAAGCGCGCCCAGGACAATGCAAAGCCATGAGTTGAGGGCGAAGCGCGCCGGTCCGATCGCCACCGCGTAAGCGCCGATGCCGAAGAATCCGGCATGCCCCAGGCTGACCTGGCCCGCATAGCCCATGAGAATGTTGAGGCCGAGCGCCGCCAGCGCCGAAATCCACACCAGGGCGGCCACCCGATAATAGTAGCTCGATGGAAACGCCAGCGGCATGGCCGCGACGAGCGCGACGAGCAAGACCAGCGTCGCCCATCGGTTGGAGAGCAAAGGGCGCACGTCACACCCGCTCGACGCTACGCCGGCCGAGCAAACCGCGCGGCAGGGCGGAGAGGACGACGAGAATGACGATGAAGGCGATGCCGTCCTTGTAGGTCGAGCTGAGATAGCCGGCGCCGAAGGCTTCGAGAAGACCGAGGGCCACGCCGCCCAACACGGCGCCCAACGGACTGCCGATGCCGCCGAGCATTCCGGCGGCGAACCCCTTGAGCGCGAGCAGCGTGCCGACGTTGTAGCTGGTCAGCGTAATCGGCGTGACAAGGATGCCGGCGATGGCGCCGATCGCGCCCCCCAGCGCGAATGAAAGCGTCACGATCGAGCCGGTGTTGATGCCGACGAGACGCGCGGCCAGCGGGTTGGCCGCCGTTGCCAGCACGGCCTTGCCGATGATGGTTCCCTCGAAGAAGGCGTGAAGCAGAACGACGATCGCTGCTGCGCCGCCGAGCACCCAAAAACTCTGCGGCAGGATCGTCGCACCGAGCATGTGAAACGGCGTGTCGCCGGAAAATGCCGGCAATTTGTGGAACTGCTTGTCGAAAACCAGCTGCGCGACGCCGCGGATGAAGATCGAGGCGCCGATCGTAATCATGATGAGCGTGACCGGCGAGGCGCCGCGCGCGGGCTCGATGGCAAGTCGATGAAGCGCCAAGCCGACCAGGATCGCAGCCACAATGGCGGCGCCGGCGGCGAGCGGCAACGGAACGCCGGCGGCGGAGAGGGTGACGGTCACCATGCCGCCCAGCATGACGAACTCGCCCTGGGCGAAATTCACCACATCCGACGCGTTGTAGATGATCGTGAAGCCGAGTGCCACGAGCGCGTAGACGGCGCCGACGGTGAGGCCGGAAGCGCAGAACTGAAGGAACTCGGCCATCCTCGCGATCCAATGCACCAGCGCGGGCAAATCCCCGTTCGAGAAGGGGCGGTCCGCGCAACTCTCGCCGGCGCAACGGGCCGGCGTCGTTCAGTGAGCGGTTTGCGCCAGATCCCAGTCGCCGTTCTTGATCTCGAGCATCCGGAACGCCGACAGATTGAGCCCGAGGTGATCGGTCGGGGACATGTTGACGATGCCGCCGGTCCCGATGAAGCCCTTGGTCTTCTCGATCTCGTCTCGGATCTTCTTGGGGTCGGCGCTGCCGGCGCGCTTTATGGCATCGACCAGGATGAAGAGCCCGTCATAGGCATGGCCGCCGAAGGTGGAGACCGGCTCGCGGGTCGCCGTCTCGTAGGTTCGCTTGTAATCGACCACCACGATCTTCTGCGGATCATTGTCGGGAAGCTTATCCGCGACGAGCAGCGCCGCTGCCGGAAGCCGCACCCCCTCGGCCGCCGGACCTGCGAGATCGATGTAACTCTTGGAGGCGACGCCGTGACTCTCATAGAGCGGCACGGTGATGCCGAGCTGCCGGTAGTTGCGGGTGACGATCGCTGGCCCCTGCCCGAAGCCGGGGTTCACGACCGCTTGTATGTCGGGCGTGTTCTTGATTTTGGTGAGCTGCGGGGTGATGTCGCTGTCCTGCGCCCCGTAGCTCTCGTCGGCGAGGATGGTCATGCCGTAATCGCCGGCGACCTTGAGGCACTGGTCGTGCATCGATTTGCCGAATGCGTCCGTGCCCGAGATCATGCCGATCTTGGTGAGGCCTCGCGCCTTCAGATCCGCGAAGATCTTCTGGCAGGCCATGCGATCGGTATGCGGGGTCTTGAAGACATACTTCCGGACGGGGTCGATGATCTCGATGGCGCCGGCCAGCGAGATGAAGGGGATCTGCGCATCCTCGAAGATGGGAGCCATGGCCAGTGTCGTGCCCGTGGTCGTGCCACCCACCATCGCGATTACGTGGTCTTCCTCGACGAGGCGCGTGGCGAAGGTGCGCGCCTTGTTGGGATCGCCGCCGTCGTCGTAGACCACGAGGACGATCTTCTTGCCGAGGGCGCCGCCTTCCGAATTGATCTTGTCGACATAGAGGTGGAGTGTCTTGTCCTCCGGAGAGCCAAGGAACGATGCGGGACCGGTCGCCGACAGCACGGAGCCGATCTTGAGGTCCTGAGCGGAGGCGCTTGGGCCGGTCGTCGCCAGCGCGACAGCGGCGGCGCCCGTGGCCAGAAGGAAAACAAAGCGGGTCGGCGTCTTCATGGGTTTTCTCCTTTTGGCATTGTCGCGACGATTGCAGAGCCGTCGCGGCCAGCGGCGCTGATGGACACGGCCGAGCGGCGCCGGTCCACCCGCCGCCTTCTCAATAGAACGGCAGCAAGGAGGCTTCCTCGTCGTCGTCCTGGATGTGCTTGATCCGAGCCCCGATCTCGCCGATGGACCGACCCGAAATCGCGCCGAAATCCTTCCCCGACGCGTCCGCTGGCGGGGCGTGGTTGCCGGCGGGCGCGGCGCGTCTGGTGTGAAGGGTCAGCGGTGTCGTCATTTCGGCCCCTGCGGCTGGCTTGAGGCGCGGATGGCTGCTCGATTACTCCCATTATACGCCAGCGCGTCTCGACCGCGCTTGCCTTGATCTAAATCAACACGAGACTTGGCCCCGGTCTCGCGCAACCCGCCCGACCCGCGACGCGCGGGCGCAGCCCGCGCAAGGCCCAACTCAGCTTCTTGCCGCGCGCTTGCGCGGCTTTTGGTCGCCGACCGCCGCCGTCCAAGGTCGCTGATCGATGATCTTGAGCATGGTGGAAATGGTGATCGAGCGAAAGGTCGCGAGCGCGTGCCCGTCGATCTCGTCGAGCACCAGGCGCAAGGCGCGTCCGACATCGGTGCTCGGGCGCGGATCGTCGCCGTCGGCGCGATTGGAATCGATCGGCTCGAACAGTTCCATCACATCCATTAGCGTCAGGCGTTTCGGGTTGCCGGCGAAGCGGTAGCCGCCCCCGACGCCGCGGGCGGATTCGACAATTCCGGCACGCGCGAGATCGCGCAGCACCTTCGCCAAATGGTGCAGCGAGATCCCGTACTTGTCCGCGATTTCCGCGGCCGCAAGTTGGTGCGTCGGATCGGCCGCCAGCTCGAGCACGGCAAAGAGGGCAAAAGAGGTGGCTTTCTGTAGCTTCATGCGCGTTCCAGCGGTGGCTCGGGCGTCGATCCGTTCAGGCGCCGTCAGTCGAGCGTGGTCTCGAGTTCGATGAAGGGTCCCGCCACCATGCCTTGGCTGCGGAAGAACGACAAGATCGTGGTGTTGTCGCGCGCCAGCATCGTGCGGACGTTGACGACGCCGGTCTTGCGAAAGCAGTCGCAGATCGCATTGAAGAGCCGAGTTCCCATGCCTTTGAGGCGGCCCTTCGGACGGACCTGGATGGCGAAGATCCAGCCACAGGGCGGCGAACCGAATTCCCAGGCGCGAGTCTCGCCGATAACGAAGCCGTCGAGGCGATCCTGATGTTCCGCCACGAGAAAGAATCGCTCCTTGCGCCGCCGCGCGCCATAGCGCTCGAACATGTCGCGCCAATAGTCCGGCTTGGCAAGGCCGGTGACTTCTTCGTCGAGCGCGATGACCGACGGAATGTCGGCGGCCAGCGCAGGCCTGATGCGCAATGCCGCCTCCGCGTCAACCGTGGCGGCCGCCTTGATCACTCGCTTCGCCTCCGTTCCGTTTTGAGAGGTCACGCACCCGCGCCGCGCCAATCTCTCGCAGCATTCCCGCGCCCCGGATCGACCGGCATCCCTACGGTTTCGGCCGCCGCCGCCCGCGGCACCCGCGGGATGATCGCCGCAGTCCGCTTGACAAGCTGAACCATTCCGGCGTGAATGTAAATAAGCAAATTAGTACCGATATAGATAGTTTGCACGATCCGCGCGTTCCGCCAAGCGCTCGCCGAATGCGGTCGCGCGCTGCGGCAACGCGGTGCGCCGGTCGGGGCTCGCGCCGCTGGCATGCCTGCTGACGAGGTCAGGCTGCGGCGGGTCGCCCGGGCGGCGCGGCTGATTGATCCAGATCAAATACAGCCGGGCCGAAGCCGGGCACACTATTTCGCTAAATTGGTATTCGAGTACCGAATAAGAAATGGAGGATTGCCATGAAGCCAAGTTTGGTGCCGGGAGTCGTCTTCGAGCGGCGTCTTGTCGTCGACGAATCGCAGACCATCGGTTTCATGGGCGAGGCCGGCCGGGTCTATGCGACGCCCGCCCTGGTGTGGGACGTCGAGCGGACCTGCCGCGACGGTCTCCTCGAGCATCTTGATGCAGGCGAGGACTCCGTCGGCACGCGGATCGAGCTCGATCACCTGGCGCCGACGCTGCTCGGCATGGCGGTCGCCATCCGCGCCAGTGTCCTCGAGGTGAAGGGGCGGCTCGTCACCTTCGAGATCACCGCGCGCGATCCCCTCGACGACATCGCGCGCGGCAAGCACATGCGCTTCGTCGCCGACGTTCAGAAAACCGTCGAGCGACTCAAGGCCAAAGCTGCGAAAGCGAAAGCTGCGGGAGCGGCGCCCCCATGACAGGGGCGGCGGCCACGGCAAAGCAGGTGGCGACCTATTGCTACCAGTGCGTTGCCGGCCCCGATCTCTTGACCGTCCGCGTCGAGGATGGGGTCGCGCTCGCGGTCGAGCCGAATTTCTGTGCCGCCGCGGTCCATCCCGGCGCAGGCCGGGTCTGCGTCAAGGCCTACGGGCTGGTGCAAAAGACCTACAACCCGCATCGCGTTCTCTCGCCGATGAAGCGCACCAATGCGAAAAAGGGGCGCGACGAGGAGCCGGGCTTCGTTCCGATCTCGTGGGATGAAGCGTTCGATCTCATCGCCGAGAAGCTCAATGGGATTCGCGCCAGCGGCCTGCTCGATGCCTCGGGCTATCCCAAAGTTGCCGCGAGCTTCGGCGGCGGCGGCACGCCGCAATCCTATATGGGAACCTTTCCCGCCTACCTTGCGGCCTGGGGGCCGGTCGATATGGGCTTTGGCAGCGGCCAAGGCGTCAAGTGCTATCACTCGGAGCATCTCTACGGCGAGCTCTGGCATCGCGCCTTCACGGTCTCGCCGGACACGCCGTCCTGCCGCTACATCATTTCGCTGGGCAGCAACACGGAAGCCTCGGGCGGCGTGGTCGGCGTCAAGCGCCACGCGGACGCCCGCATCCGCGGCCTAAAGCGCGTGCAGGTCGAGCCACATCTCTCGGTGACCGGCGCCTGCTCCGCCGAATGGGTCCCGATCCGGCCGAAGACCGACGCGGCGTTTCTCTATGCCGTCATCCATGTGCTGCTGCACGAGACGCCGCGCGCGAGCCTCGACCTCGCCTTCCTCAAGGGGCGCACCGCCTCGCCCTACCTCGTCGGCGCCCATGGCTACTACCTGCGCGATCCCGCCAGCGCCAAGCCGCTCGTCTGGGATCGCGTGCTCGACCGGCCGGTGCCCTACGACACGGCCGGCGCCGAGCCGGCGCTCGAAGGCAGCTTCACCGCACCGGCGATCGAGCGCGGCGCCGATGGCGAGCGCCTCGGCGACGGCGCGCTCGCCGGCACCACGGCGTTCAGCAGGCTCGTCGCGCATATGAGCTCCTATACGCCGGAATGGGCCGCAGAAATTTGCGACGTGCCGGCGGCGACCATGCGTCGCGTCGCCAATGAATTCATCGCGCAGGCATGTGTCGGCCAGACCGTCGAGATCGACGGCATGGTGCTGCCGTTCCGGCCCGTCGCCATAACGCTGGGCAAGACCGTCAACAACGGCTGGGGCGGTTATGAATGCTGCTGGGCGCGCACCGTGGCGGTGTCTCTCGTCGGCGCGCTCGAGGTTCCCGGCGGCACGCTTGGCACGACCGTGCGTCTCAATCGCCCGATGTCCGACCGCATCGGCAGCGTCACGCCGGGGGTCGACGGCTTCATGGCCTACCCCTTCAATCCGACGGACCGGGAGCATTGGTCGCCGCGGCCCAATATCCGCAACGCCTATCGCACGCTGGTGCCGCTCGCCGCCAATGGGCCGTGGAGCCAGGCGCTCGGTCCCACCCATCTTGCCTGGATGTTCCTGGACGGGACGCCCGAAGGCCTGCCCGCGGTGACGTTTCCCGAAATCTGGTTCGTCTACCGCACCAACCCCGCGATCTCGTTCTGGGATACGGCGGCGCTCGCCGAGAAGATGTCGCGCTTCCCCTTCATCGTCGCCTTTGCCTATACGCGCGACGAGACGAACCACATGGCCGATATCCTGCTACCGGAGTGCACCGACCTCGAGGGGCTGCAGCTTATCCGCATCGGCGGCACGAAGTATGTCGAGCAGTTCTGGGACGAGGAGGGTTTCGCGCTCCGCCAGCCCGTCGTCGCGGCCCGGGGCGAGACGCGCGACTTCACTGACATCGCGACCGAGTTGGCGCAACGGACGGGCCTGCTCGAGTCCTACAACTCCGCCATCAACCGCGGCGCGGCGGGCCTGCCGCTCAAGACCGAGCGCTACGATTTCAGCATCGACGTCGCCAAGCCCCACAGCCGCGACGAGATCTGGGATGCCGCGTGCCGTGCCGCGAGCGCCGAGGTGACCGACGGGGCCGCGTCCGATGGGCTCGACTGGTACAGGACGCACGGCTTCCGCACGCGCCCCTTCACCCGGACCGATTGGTACCTCTATCCCGCGCTGGCGCGGCAGGGCTTGCGCTTCGAGCTGCCCTATCAGGAGCGGCTTTATCGCATCGGACAGGAGCTCGGACGGCGTCTGCACGAGCGCGGCATGACCTGGTGGGACAGCCAGCTCTCGGAATATCAGGCGCTGCCGGCGTGGAAGGATTTCCCCGGCCTCTGGGAAAAGGCAGTCGTCGCGATGGGCGCCCGGGCGCAGGATTTTCCGTTCTGGCTCGTCACCGCCCGCAGCATGCAATACGCCTGGGGCGCCAATGTCGGCATCGAGCTGATCCACGAAGTGGCGGCCAACGTCGCCGGCCACGGCGGGGTCGTCATCAACGGCGATACGGCGGCCGGGCTCGGCATCGCCGAAGGCGATCTCGTCGAGATTCGCACGCCGCGCCGCGCTACGCGCGGCCGCGCCGTGCTGCGCCAGGGCATTCGCCCGGACACGCTCCTGATGGTGGGGCAGTTCGATCACTGGGCGACGCCCTACGCCCGCGATTTTGACGTCCCCAGCATGAACGCGCTGGTGCCGCTCTCGCTCGAACTCACCGATGCGACCGGCTCGGGCGCCGATCTCGTGCGCGTTGGCCTGGCGCGCGTCGGAGCCCGGCGATGACGCGTTGGGCGATGGTCGCCGATCTCCGCCGCTGCGTCGGCTGCCAGACCTGCACGGCGGCGTGCAAGCACGCCAACGGCACGCCGCCCGGCGTGCAGTGGCGCCGCGTGCTCGACATGGAGACGGGCCACTATCCCGACGTCCGCCGCGCTTTCGTGCCGGTCGGCTGCATGCATTGCGACGCGCCGCCTTGCCGCGATGTTTGTCCCTCGACGGCGACGCGCAAGCGCGCCGACGGCATCGTCACCATCGACTACGATCTCTGCATCGGCTGCAGCTATTGCGCCGTCGCCTGCCCGTACCAGGCGCGCCACAAGACCGACCGCGCGAGCTTCGCCTATGGCGGCGGGCCGAGCCCGGCGGAAGCGGCGCGCTTCGACGAGGGGCGCCTGGCGGTGGCGACAAAATGTACCTTCTGCGTCGATCGCATCGATGCCGGACTGGAGAAGGGCCTGACGCCGGGCATCGACCCCGAGGCGACGCCGGCCTGCGTCACGTCCTGCATTGCCGGCGCCCTCCACTTCGGCGACGTCGAGGATCCCGCGAGCAACGTGTCGCGACTGCTGGCGGAAAATCGGCATTTCCGCATGCACGAGGAGCTCGGGACCGGCCCGGGCTTCTATTACCTCTGGGACTAGCCATGGATCGCATCGCCCCCTGGCTGCAAACCAACTGGGATCACCGCGCCGCGGGCAACTTCATCGGCGGCGGCACCGGCAGCGGGCTGGCGATCTTCGCCGCGGCGAGCGAGCTTGCCGGCGGCAACCCGCCGCGGGCGGCCTACGTCCTGGCGGCGCTCTTCATCGTCGCCGGCCTCAGCCTCGTATGGCTCGAGATCGGCCGTCCCTGGCGGTTCCTCCACGTTTTCTTCAATCCGCAGACTTCGTGGATGACGCGCGAGGCACTGATCGCGCCGCCGCTCCTCATCGCGCTCGCCGCCGCCGCGTGGCATGGCGGTGCGGCGCTTGCGGCCGTCGCCGCGCTTCTCGCGCTGGCCTTCGTCTACTGCCAAGCCCGAATGCTGCGCGGATCAATGGGGATTCCGGCCTGGCGCGAGCCGCTGATCGTGCCGTTGGCCCTAGCCACCGGGCTTGCCGAGGGCGCGGGCGTCTTGCTTGCGCTGGCGATCGTCGCAGGCGCCGCTCCCAGCCGGTTCGTGCTGATCCTGGCGCTGCTCTCGCTGGTCGCGCGCTGGATCGCCTGGGCTGCCTATTGCCGGCACCTGGCGCGGCGCGGCGCACCCACCGCGACGCGGCAGGCGCTCCAAGCGATCGACTTGCAGGTGCTGGTCCTCGGCACGATCGCGCCGATTGCCCTGATCGCTGCGGCGCTCGGATTTGCCGACTACGCCGGTCCGATCGCGCTGGCGGCAGGCGTGCTCGGCCTTGCCGCGGGCTGGCTGATCAAGGACACGATCCTCACGCGCGCCGCCTTCAATCAGGGATTCGCCGTGCCCCATCTGGCCCGGCTCGGCGCCGTGGGCAGTGATTCGAGCACACGACCGGGATGGAGCTGAGCCATGGCCACGCAACTCCTGCGCAATAGAGACCGCGATCGGCAGCATACTTATTTCTCGCCGGACGTCGAGACGATGCCACGGAAGCAGCTGCAACGGCTTCAGCTCGACCGCCTGCGCCGCGTGCTGCACCACGCCTATGCCAACGTGCCGCATTACCGCCGAAGCTTCGACGCGGCCCACGTCACGCCGTTCGCGCTGCGCGGGCTCGGCGATCTCCGGCGCTTTCCCTTCACCGCCAAGGCGGATTTGCGCGATAATTACCCCTTCGGCATGTTCGCCGTTCCGCGCGAGACGGTCATACGCCTCCATGCTTCCTCGGGCACGACGGGAAAACCCACCGTGGTCGGCTACACCGCCGCCGATCTTGCAAACTGGGCGCTGCTCATGGCGCGGTCGATGGTCTGCGCCGGTGTCCGGCCGGGCGACATCGTGCACAACGCCTATGGCTATGGGTTGTTTACCGGCGGGCTCGGTGCCCATGACGGGGCGCAGCGGCTCGGCTGCACCGTCGTGCCGGCTTCGGGCGGCGGCACCGAACGGCAGGTGACGCTGATGAAGGACTTTGGCGCCACGGTGCTCTGCGCCACGCCGTCCTACGCGCTCAACATCGCCGAGGTCGCCGAGCGCATGGGCATCGACTTGCGCGGCGGGCCATTGCGCGTCGGGCTGTTCGGGGCCGAGCCGTGGAGCGATGCGCTGCGCCGCGAACTGGAAAACCGGTTGGGACTGAAGGCGATCGACGTCTACGGCCTCTCCGAGATCATGGGCCCGGGGGTTGCCGTCGAATGCCATGAGGCTCAGGCCGGATTGCACGGCTGGGAGGACCATTTCCTCTTCGAGACCGTCGACCCCGAAACCGGCGAGCCGCTCGGCGCGGACGAGACGGGAGAGCTGGTCATCACGGCGCTCACCAAGGAGGCGCTGCCGATGATCCGCTATCGCACCCGCGACATCACGCGGCTCACCGACGAGCCGTGCCGATGCGGCCGCACGCATCTGCGCATTCGCCGCATCACCGGCCGCAGCGACGACATGTTGATCGTGCGCGGCGTCAACGTCTATCCCTCGCAACTCGAGGCGGCGCTGGTCGGCTTGCCCAGACTCTCGCCGCATTATCAGCTCGTCCTTGAACGCAAGGGACCGCTCGACCATGTGACGCTCGAGGTCGAAGCCGATCCCGCGGTGACGCTCGACGACGCGACCTGCCGGTCGATCGCCCAGGCCGTCACGCATCACATCAAGGCGCTCCTGGGGATCACCTGCGACGTGGCGGTGCGGCGTCCGGGGGAGGTGCCGCGCTCCCAGGGCAAGGCGGTGCGCGTCCGCGACCTCCGGCCGAAGCCGTGATCGCCGGGATGAAGGCGCCGCCGGGAGAGCGAAGGAGGCAATCGCGATGGAACTGCGTCGACATGTCTGCCGCGCGCTTCATGAGGATCACGCCGCGACGATGGCCTTGCTCTTGCGCCTCGAGGCGCTGCTCGGGCGCCATGCCATGGACCGACCGCCGGAGCACACCAACGCCGATACGGCGCGGTTCGTGAAAGAGCTGATCCGCGCCGTCGATGCCGAGATCGGGCCGCATTTCGCCTTCGAGGAGGAAGTCGTGTTCCCTCTGCTTGCCGAGGCCGGCGAGCGGGAGATGGGCGAGGTTCTCGTGGGCGAGCATCGCGTGATCCTCCCGCTCGCCCAGCGCCTGGCGGAGCTGGCCCGCCTCGCGCGCGACACGGGTTTCGCCGTGGACCTGTGGGCGGAATTCCACGAGGTCGGCGCGGCGCTTGCACGGCTCCTCAGTTCGCATATCCTGAAGGAGGACATGGGTCTCTTGCCGGCGCTCGATGACGTTTTGGACGATGAGACCGACGGCCGGCTCGCCGTCGAGTTCGCGGCCCGCCGGTGAACGCAGCGACAGAAGAGGACGATGATGCCGACGAAGCAACGTGACTCTGCAAAGCCTTCGCGCAAGGAATCCGTGAAGATACGCCCGCTCGTCGCCGGCGATCTCGACGCCGTCGTGGCGATCGACAAGGCCGTTTCCGGGCGGCCGCGCCGCGGCTTCTTCGCAAAGCGCCTGGCGCATCTGGCGCGCGAGCCCTCGGCCTTCGTCGCGCTCGCCGCCGAGCGGGGCAGTCGGCTGGTCGGCTTCGTCTTCGCTCGTATCTATGAAGGCGAGTTTGGAGGCAACCTTCCGGAGGCGGCGTTCGACGCCATCGGCGTCACCACCGAGGCGCGGCGTCTGGGCGTGGGGCGCCAGCTGATCGACGGCATGGCGGCGGCGATGCGCATCCACGGCATCAAGGAGATCGCGACCCAAGCCGACTGGACCGATACGGATCTCACCGCATTTTTCGCCGCCATGAAATTCTCTCTCGCGCCGCGGATCGTGCTCGAACGCTCGGTCGTTGCGACGAGCGCCGATTGAAGGAGAGGAGAAGAGCCATGCCACCGACGAGGCCCAAGCCGCAGCCCGCAAGCGCCGCCCCCGCCGAGATCGACTACAGCAGCCCGAGCGGCGATGAATTCACCGCGCTTTCGCACGATCGCGTGCCGATCCGGTCGATGACCGGGAACGACCTCGGCGCCATCCTGCGCATCGACAGGCGCATCACCGGCCGCGACCGCGCCGCCTATTTCAAGCGCAAGCTCGCCGAGGCCATGGAGGAGTCCGGCGTGTGCGTCTCGCTGGTCGCCGAGGTCGACGGCCGGGTCTACGGCTTCATCATGGCGCGGGTCGACTTCGGCGAATTCGGCAGCCTCGAGCCGACGGCCGTCATCGACACGATCGGCGTCGATCCGAGCAACGGCCACAAGGGCGTGGGCAAAGCGCTGATATCGCAGCTCATGACCAATCTCGTCGGGCTGCGGGTCGAGCGCGTACGCACCGAGGTCGATTGGAACCATTTCGGGCTGCTGAGCTTCCTCGACCGCATGGGCTTCCGCCCGCACCGCCGCCTCGCCCTCCGCCGTGCCGTCAGCGCCTAGAATCAGAAATCGCCGCTAACCGTCGCCCCTCGCCCAAAATCTCGCCCGCTCATCCCGATGGGGTGAGGGGCGGGGTCACGGGGAGGGGCGCGCCCGCGGCGCTCCCCGCGTCCGCGCGGTCAGCCGTGGAGCTGGTTGTACTTGGCGAGCAACTCCTCGCGCGATTCGCGGAAGTCCGGATGATCCAAGATGCAGTCGGCCGGGCAGACCAGCTTGCATTGCGGCTCGTCCTCGGCACCGATGCATTCCGTGCAGCGCAGTGGATCGATCACGTAGATGCCGTCGCCGACGGTGATCGCCTCGTTCGGGCAGACCGGACGGCAGGCGTCGCAATTGGTGCAGGTGTCGATGATGGTGAGTGCCATGATGATCCTCTTTCCGTCCGTTCCGCCGCGTCAGGAAACCTTGGCGAGCTCGCCGAGCCGCGCCAGCTTCTCGTGGCGGAACGCGCCCCACAACGCCGCGCCGATCGCGCCGGCATAGACCGAATCGGGATGGCAGCGCACGGGATAGGTTACCTTCTCCTTGGCCATCGCCTGCTGCATGGCGGCGACGAGACCTTCGTCGAGCGCGAGGCCGCCGGTCATGAGCACGACGCCCTCGATGGTGCCGATGGTCTTCAGCAGCTTGGCCAGGCGGTCGGCCATCGACGAGTGGATGCCCTTCAAGATGTTGGGCGCCGTGATGCCGCGCGAGACCATGTTGATGACGTCGGTCTCGGCCAGCACGGCGCAGATGCCGCTTACCGTCTCCGGGTTGTCGGCCTGCTTGGAGAGCATGCCGATCTCCTCATGGGCGATGCCGAGATAGCGGGCGATGTTCTCGAGAAACTGACCGGAGCCCGACGCGCACTGGCTCGTCATCTTGTAGCTCAGCACCTTGCCCCTCGCGTCGAGGCGAATGGCGCGGCCGTGCAAGGCGCCGACATCGAGCGCCGCGCGCGCCTCGGGATCGAGGTAGATGGCGCCGCGCCCGTGCGTCGTCATGGAATAGAAATGGCCGGTGTGGAACGCCAGCGCCTCGCCTTCGCCCGTGGTCGCGACATAGGCCACGTCATCGCGCTTGAGCCCGGCCTCTTCGAGGATGCCGTCATAGGACTGCTCGGCGAGCTTGAAGGGATCGCCCTGGCGCACGCGCTCGATACGACGCACCAGCCAGCGCGTCTTGTCGCCCTCCACCTCGAACAACACGGCTTTCACGGCGCCGGTGCCGACATCGATGCCTGCGGTTACGGCCATGGCTTCTTTCTCCGTCAGTTCTCGATCGCGCGGCGGGCAAAGGCGGCGGCGCCCAGCGCACCGGTGTAGATCGAGTCGGGATTGATGTTGATGACGACGTCGCCGTAGTTCTCGCGGATGAGCTGGCGCAATTCCTTCACCGCCGCCTCGTTCTTGGCGACGCCGCCGGTGAAGGTGAACTGGTCCCGCACGCCGCCCGAGCGCGAGATGATCGACATGGCGCGGAGGATGATCGAGCGGTGGAGACCGGCCATGATGTCCTCGCGCTTCTCGCCCAGCGCCAGCCGGTCGCGCAGCTCGGCGCCGGCGAAGACGGTGCAGGTCGAGTTGATGCGCACGACGCGCGTCGCCTTCATCGCCATCGGGCCGAGCTCGTGCAGCCCCAAATTCATTTCGTCGGCGATGTAGCCGAGATAGCGGCCGCAGCCGGCGGCGCAGCGGTCGTTCATCTGAAAGTTCTCGACGATGCCGGCGGGGTCGACCTGGATGGCCTTGGTGTCCTGGCCGCCGATGTCGAGCACGGTGCGCGTCTTCGGGTACATCATGTGCGCGCCGAGGCCGTGGCAGAGGATCTCCGAGCGGATATGCTCTTTGGAGAAGGGCAGGGTCACCCGCCCGTAGCCGGTGCCGACGAGATAGGTCTCCTCGAGCGGGATCTCGAGCGCCTGACGCACCAGACCGTCGATCCGGCCGACCAGCCCCGCGAATTCCGGCGATGCCGAGACGACGCGGTCGAGCGCCTTCAGATATTTGTCTTTCATCTCGCCCGCGGGTGGACGGTTCTCCACGTCGATGATCGCCTTGTCGTAGACGTTGAGCAACAGGTCGTAGGAGAGCCCGGCGCGCTTCGCCGTCTCCTGCGCCAGGGCCATGAAGCGCGAGCCCGCGATGTCACGGAAGAAATCGGATTTCCGCTTGGCATCGGGAGCGAAGAGCAACGGCGCCTCGGCGCGCAACCGGACGAAGACGGCGGCGAGCGCTTCGCGCACCGCGCTTTCGCTGCCCTTGAAGCGGTCGCCTTTGACGTTGGCGAGGCAGGTATGCTCGAGATCGGCGAGCTGATCGAGGAACTGCTCCAGTCGGAAGTTGCGCTCGAGAGCGCCGAGGAACTGGTGGAGCATGCCGCCGAGGTCAGGCAGGGCAGCAAGCGCGCGCTGGAAAAGGGTGAAGCGCGTGTTGATGATCGCCTCGTGCTTGGCGACCCGCGTCGCCGTGTCGTAATTGGAGCGCGAATTGGTGATGCCGCGGCCGAGCACATCGAGGCGCTCGTCCATCAGCACCGCCTTTGTCGTGGTGGAGCCGAGATCGACGCCGATGAAGCAGCGCATGGGTCCTCTCCTTCGGCTCAGGCGGCGGTGGCGGCGCCGTGCCGCTTCTGCTCGATCATCTGCAGGTAGCTTTCGAGCCGGTTCTTGACGTTGGCCGGCGAGAAGTAGCGGGGATCGACGAGATCGGTCTCGATGAAGGCGGCGGGCTTGCCGGTGCGGCGCTCGATCTCGCGCAGCACCAGGAGCTGACCGGCGGAGAAGCTGTTGCAGCTCTTGATGGAGTTGATGAGAAGGCCGTCCGCCTCGTACTCGTTGACGTACTTCTCGATCAGGTCGACGCGCGCCGGCAGGTTGCGGTTGGTGTAGCAGCCGAGGCAGTACTCCGCCAACGTCTCCAAGGGATGGTCGGGGTCGTGGCGGAAGCCCAGATCGTAGATGCCGCCCACCTTGGTATATGTGCTGGCGACCACGACCGCGCCCTCGTCGTAGAACATCTTCCAGAAGTCGCGGAAGCTCGTCCAGTTGGGCGGGCCTTCGACCACCAGGCGGTAGCGCTCCTCGTGCATCTCGCCGTCCGGCGTGACGGGGCCGAGCCGGTCGGCGATGCGCTGTTCGATCTCCTGGCGCAGCAGCCGGTAGTATTCGGTCGCGTCCGCGGTGCCGCGGAAGGAGGTGAACATTGGCCCGATGTAATAGACGCCGCCGAAATAGGCGTCGATCGGCGACGGCTTGTGCTTCGCCGACTCGAGGACCCAGACGAAATTCTGCTCGGCCTTTGCGGACTCCGCGAGATATTGCCTGAGCCGGTCGATGTCGAACTTGACGCCGCTGACCCGCTCGAGCTTGGGGATGACCTCCTCTTTGATCTGCTTCACCACGTAATCCCGCATGTTCTTCGAGGCGTGCCCGTCGCCCTCGTAGGGCACATGCAGCATCGCGGTCTCGCATTTGTAGTGCTGGCGCAGCAGCTCGAACCATTTCATGAAGGTGAAGCAGCCGGTATAGGACAGCAGCAGCAGGTCCGGGTCCGGCAGCGCCCGGCCGTCGGGGCCGAGATTGCCCTTGGCGATCATGCCGATGTCCGTTTTGACGTAGGTGCAGACATCCTCGGAATGGCCGCGCTTCTCCGCCTCCATGATGTAGCCGCCGCTCTTCTTGCGCATGCCGCTCTGGATGGCGTTGATCTCCGGCAGGTTGTTGGCCATGTCGAAACACATGATCAGCTCGTTGAGATTGCCGGGAACGAAGGTGGAAACCACCTTGCGACCACTTTCACGGGCCGTGGCAAGCAGCTCGTAATTGCCGGCGATCATCGTCTTCTGCTTGAGCATCGACAGCTCTTTGACGGCTTCGGTCACGGGCTTGGCGCTCATCGGTCGCTCCACAGTTTGATGGAATCGGCAAAGGTGCCGGCCTGCTCGCGGATCGGCTGCATCTGCCCGGAGTTCTCGGCGTATTTGAAGGC